>Ga0134128_10000413_pt1 | contig 59703 bp, 51 predicted proteins | sample KB31754_FD_96462 | JGI IMG/M metagenome (GOLD analysis project Ga0134128, IMG submission 96462) | Terrestrial soil microbial communities with excess Nitrogen fertilizer from Kellogg Biological Station, Michigan, USA - KB3-175-4 | ecosystem: Environmental > Terrestrial > Soil > Unclassified ... | reverse complement strand
GGGGAGCTTCGCTCAATTCTCGATACCATGCCCAGATATTGGGCAGAAAACTGACAATTCCACACCCTCGATCAGTACCTACGATCTTCCGTGACGTTCTTACCTATGCGTGAAATTTGCGGGTTAGAGGGTAATGCACTCGTTCGCGACTCGCGAAAGCGGCCAGCTGTTTGACCGCTTTTGGCCCCCGAACGGCCAATTTCAATGCGGCGCTAATCGGCGAAACTCTTCCAGAAGGTACCCGCGCCAACGATACGTTCGACATACTTGCTTCAATGGCTCATGCGACAACAACCTTCCTCGTCACGACACAAGAAGCCAACGATTCAACGCCCCTATCGTATGCCTGTATCCCGGAGTTCCTGGCTTTGGCGCATTTCCTCCTTGAGCCGCCCCACTTCCCGTTCAAGGCGATCGATGCGATCGAGGGTATAGTCCAAGCCGCTGGTATCCATCGATTGTATGAAGGCCCAGGCAGCAGCGAGGGCGCGGCGAAACTTGCCTTGCTCTGGGACCAGATGGTTGGCGTTATGTGTCATCAGAGACTCCTCCAAGGGTGGTCCGAGGTTCGGCCTAAATGGCCGTCAAGCCGCCATCAACCGGTAGGTCGATGCCAGCAACGTAGCTGCTCTGGTCAGAAGCGAGGAATAAAGCCGCAGAGGCGATCTCCTCGGGGCGCGCCAGGCGCGCCAGAGGCGTCATGGCCGTGATTTGGTTTCGTGCTTCGATCGCGCCATCTTTAGACGGGAACTGGTCGTCGAACATTGGCGTGTCGACCGCGCCAGGGCTCAGCACGTTGGTCCTGATCTTCCGGTCCTTGAATTCGCTAGTCCATGTTCGGGCCAATGACCGTAGCGCTGCCTTGCTGGCACTGTATGTGCTGCGGCCCGGAAGGCCTTTGTTCTTCCCGGCCGACGCCACGAGTATGATGGAAGCACCATCATTCAAGTAAGGCAGCGCCTTTTGGACTGTGAAATAGGTACCGCGAGCGTTGATGTTGAAGGTCTTATCGAAATGCTCAGCAGTGGCGCCGACGGTCAACGTCTTTTGGACGAAAGCTGCCCCTGCAAAAAGCACATCAATCTTTCCTTTTCTGGCGACGGTTTCGTAAAGGCGATCAAGCTCATCGAGCTTGGCGATGTCAGCTCTTACGCCGGTGACGTTCGATCCGATCCTCGCGATGGCCATGTCGAGTTCTGCCTGCCGGCGACCCACGATAAAAACATAGGCCCCCTCTTCAACGAACATCTTCGCGGTCGCGAGGCCGATGCCGCTGCTCCCTCCCGTGACGACCGCGATCTTATTTTTCAATAAAGGCACTTTTGTCCCTCCGTCTGGCGAAGTGTCGGGCTTGGACCACGTTCAGATTTGTGACCAGCCGCCATCGACAGGAAACTCGGCGCCCGTCGTAAAGGTCGCGTCGAACGCGAGGAAAAGGACGGCCTTGGCGATTTCCTCCGACCTCCCGAAGCGCTTCATTGGAATAATGCCGACGGTGTGCTCCTTGACCTGCGCACGCATCTCCTCAGTAGGGAACACCTTTTCGAGGATGCCTGTGTCGATGGGGCCGGGCGACACTGCGTTGACGCGGATCTCCTGAGGAAGCAGCTCGGCGGCGAGCCCTCGGGCGAATGACTGCAGCGCAGCCTTGGCGGCTCCGTATGTGGCTTGGCCCGGCAGTCCTTTGACGTTGGCGACGGAAGTTGTGAGGACAACGGCGCCTCCCCGCTTGATCAGCGGCGCGAGCTTCTGGACCGCAAAAAAGGGGCCCTTGGCGTTGAGGTTGAACATCTCATCGTAGATGGCCTCCGTCACGTTGGCGACAGGCGTTGGAATGCTGAATCCGGCGTTGACGAAAAGCAGGTCGATGGTGCCGAACTCGGCCTTCACCAGGGAGGCCAAAGAGTCGATATCCGCCAATGACCGTGCGTCGCTCGACACCACGAGGGCGTCCTTGCCAAGCTCTTTCTCCGCCGATTCCAGGCCGGTCTTCGAGCGTCCCGTCACCAGTACGCGCGCGCCTCCACCGAGAAGCATCTTAGCTGTCTCGAGACCCATTCCACTCGTGCCGCCGATGATTACGACTTTTTTACCTTGGTACCGATCCATGTCATTCTCCTCAAGAAATTAGGGTTGCTTTGTTAATTTTTAACTATTTAGTATAAAAATAAGTGCGATACCGCTATCGAAATTTTTTGAACTGGTTGCTTCGAAAGGGCGTGGGGCGCTGTGGACAACCATGCAGCGCTGCAATTGCAAGCCGATTCTGGTTGACCCCTCTTTTTCGGTTCGACCGGCGTTTCCTCAGGACGCGGCGCTCAAGGGAGTCGGGTAAGCCACACCTGAGACATCGACGACGGCCTGCCACGCGGCTTCCTGGTTAGCGCCATCGTGAAGGTGTGGTTGAAGCTGCACCTCCATCGGGCCTGAGAACTTCCCCGCAGCCGAAGCGAAGAATTGTCCGGACACGTCGGTTCCGAATTCCGACGCCTGAAGGTACCGACGGGCTGCGGTCTCTGGCGTCTGGTTCATGCCGGGAATTAGATTCGCGATTGGGATAAACACATATTTCACGGCCAGGCTGGCTTGTCGCGAAACGTTGGTGGCGGTCGCGGCGCCGGGTGATACGGCGTATACCGCCATGCCGGCGGGTAACCGCCGCGCCAGAGCTGCGACCCACCAGGCAACAATGAGCTTCGCGTCGGCATAGGCGTTGTTGGGCACATATTTCATGTTCGGTCCGTTGCGAATCAGGGCTTCCATCGCGGCGGTGCGGTTACCCTGGTGTTTTTCGGTGAGCGCCTCCACATCGGTGTAGCTGAACATGGGTACGCCTCCACGGGCAGGTTCTGCGCCAGCGATAACGATCCGCGCGTTGGGGCTCAGCAGGTCGGCACGGAGCAATCCCATAGTTAGTTGATGATGGCCGATCAGCGGGGCCTGCGAAGCCTCGACGCCCGATGCCGTGATCACTCGGGCCTTGCCAGGGACCATTCCGGCATTGAGAAGCAGGAAATTGATCTGCCGACCTCGCTTAACCAGCTCTGCCAGGGCGGAACGAACGCTGGCCGGCGCGTCCAGATCCAACTCCAGTGGCGTAAAGACCTGCGTTCGGGCCTCGGACTCGAGCTGAGCGGCTGTTTCCTTGATCTGGGCAAGGCGGCGCCCGGTGACGATGATTTCGCGGTAGCCTTTGGCAGCAAGCAAACGGGCCGCTGCATAACCAAGCCCGGACGTGGCGCCGGTGACAAGCGCGGTCGAATGTCGCATGTCATTCGCATCGTCATTGATCACCGCGTGTTTTGTTTCGAACCGTTTCATGCCTGCCCTCCTTTGTCTTGAATTTAGAACTGTTTTGTATAATAATAGCCTCGTTTCGCCACTGTCAAGGATTTTTGAACTAAATGATTCAAAATAATATCAAGCCGCGTGGACGGCCGCGCAGCTTCGACGAGAGGGGGGCCCTGGAAAAGGCTGTGCAGGTGTTCTGGTCGAAGGGTTACGACGGCGTGACAATCGACGATCTCGTCGCGGGAATGGGGGTGGGACGGCCAAGCCTGTATGCCGTCTTCGGGGACAAGCGAACGATATTCTTGCGCGCTCTGAGGGCCTACGCGGAGGCGAAAGGCGCTCGCGCAGCGAAAGCGCTTTTCTCGCCGCCGGCTCTTCGCGACTCGCTCGCCGGTTTCTTGCGGCATGCGGTAGAAGCTGCAACCGAGGAAGGATCTGCCCGAGGATGCCTAATGGTGTGCGTCGCTCCCCTTGTTGATGACGCTGAGGTCAGGCAGTTCCTGACGGACGCCACTGCTGCCGGCGTGGCGCTCGTTGAACGCCGTTTCTGCGACGGTGTCGGCGCGGGAGAAATTCCGTCTGACTTTCCCGTCGCAGTGCGCGCGAGCCAGACCGTCGACCTTGCCCGGGGTTTGACGATGCGCGCGCAGCTGGGGGCGCCGCGCAAGACGCTCGTCAACGACGCTGAAGAAGCGGCGGATCTGCTCCTCCTGCCGCGGCGTGGGAATGCGGCGCCCGGACGTTGATGCTGAGTGGTGCGGACGTCGAATCGGCCGCAGTGGCATCAAACGCGCGGTAAGATATTTGCGCTGTAACACCAGTAGACCAGTAGCGGCAAGGTGACCCGCTCAGATTCGCAGGTCGATTCGCCCCTTGCGCGTGGCTGTGGTGGGGAATGAACGCTCCCAAAACCTGAAGCAACGGTCAAGGCAATCGACTCAATTTAGTGCTGCAGCGACGTGTTCTGCAAACGCCCTGACCTTGGCGGAATGTTTGCGTTCCGGTGGACTCACGAGATGAATTGGGGATTGGGGGGAGTCCCAGTCCGGCATGACGCGCAAAACTTCGCCGCTCGCCAGTTCATCGTGGAATAGCCAGGTGGGCGCGTAGGCGATGCCCATGCCTGTTACCACCGCCAAGCGCAGTACCTCGCTGCTGTTGGTCTGAATATGCCCATCGACACGAACGCTCTTGACGGTTTCCTTCGCCTCCGAAGCGCCTGCACCTGCGGTGAACGTCCACAAATTTCTGCTCGAAATACCTGTGTAAACGATGCATTCATGCTCTTGCAGGTCCTCAGGCTTCACCGGGGCGCGGATGCCTTTGGGAAGGGATCGCAAATAATCGCGGTGAGCAAGCAGCATGCGCTGCGAGGTACCGATGCGCCGCGCGATCAGCCCGCTGTCCGACAGGTCGCCGATCCGGACTGAAACGTCGATACCCTCTTCAACCAAGTCGATAAATCCGTCATGCAGCCGCAAGTCGATTTTGACGTCGGGGTGCGCAGACATAAACGATTTCACAACCGGCATCAACTTCAACCGGCCAAAGCCCACTGAAGCGGCAACCCGAATCCAGCCGCGCAGTTGCCCCTCTCCTTTAACCAGGGCCGACTCGGCTTCTTCAATTTCGGCAACCAGCCTGCGCGCCTCTTCGAAATAACGCTCGCCTTCTTCGGTCAGGGCGAGAGATCGTGTCGTTCTGACCAGAAGCTTTGCCCCCAGCTCCTTCTCCAAGGCCGCCACCTGTTTGCTGATGCCGCTTTGGGTGGCCCGCAATTGATCCGCTACTGAAGAAAAGCTGCCCGATTCCACCACTCTCACGAAAGTCTTCATCGCTGAAAGCTTGTCCATCACCGCCTCATATATTCCATTTGCTACTAATTGATATCACCAAAACCAGTCTATATCAATCAAATGGAATCAGTCAAAGTACACCCATCAAGACGCCAACCAGGAACGAACTGACATGAACCAAACCGCGGTCCTCGTCTCAGGCGCATTGACTGGAAGCGACAGAACAACCGCTTTCACTTTTGTAAAGCTTCCTTGCATCACTTGCACACGTTTTTAAACCACCACCAGGAGTTCAACATGACCACCATCACTGTCCCCACCCGCGAAGAAGTCAGCGTTGCCAACCAGGCCATTTTTGACAACCTCAAGAAGCGCTTTGGCACGGTTCCCAACTTGTTCGCCACGCTCGCCAATTCGGAGAACGCCCTTGCCACCTACCTGGCGTTGCAAGACGCCAAAAGCAGCATCTCCGGCAAATCTCGCGAGGTTGTCAACCTCGTGGTAAGTCAAGTCAACGAATGTGAGTATTGCCTGGCTGCGCACACGATGGTTGGAAAAATGCTCGGCTTTACCCCCGAACAAATCATCGAAATCCGCCGTGGCAGCGCCGGCTTCGACACCAGGCTCGACGCGCTGGCCCGCGTGGCCAAAGGCATCGCGCAAAGCCGCGGCCACGTTGATCAATCGCTGGTCGAGGCCTTCTTTGCAGCCGGCTGGACGAAGGAAAATCTGGTGGATACGGTCGTGGCTATCGGCGACAAGATCGTGACCAACTACCTGCACTCCACCACCAAGATCCCGGTGGACTTTCCTGCCGCGCCCAAGCTCGATTAGGTACGCAAAGAGGATTCAGGCATGGCACGACAGCAACGGGTAGCGTATGAATCTATCTCGCGAACATAGTGTTTTTTCGCTGCGACTGTAAGGTATTGGCAATGCTACCGACATAGCTTCTCTGGCGCTGCACCGGCGGATGTCTGGCGATAGCGGCTTGACGCGCTTCGACACATGCCGATTGTTACGCCAGCGGGGGAAGTTCCAGGTTCACATGTTTCGATCAAGGTTTGCAAGGACGGCTATGGACAAGAGAAGCTTCATGCGTTACGTCGCAGCGGGCGCATTGGTGTCGGTATCGCCCGCCGGATATTCGCAGCAGTCGCCTGCGCGTCCGGTTCGTCACAGCCTGTCCGGTACGGACGGCGAGGGGAAACCCGTTACCTTGGACGATTTTTCGGGCAAGGCGTGCCTGGTAAGTTTCTTCACCGCCGGTTGCAATTTATGCACGAACGACCTGAAACTGATGCGTGAGTTTTATTTGAACAACAAGAAGCGCAACTTTGTTCTGATCGGCGTGAACATCGATGAAAACCAGAATGACTATATGCAATATATCCGGCTGATTTCCCTCTCCATCCCCAAGGAAGAGAGGTTTCCGGTCCTATGGCGTAACGCACCGTCGTACAGGGATGATTTCGGAAAGATCCGGACCATGCCCACGCATTTCGTGCTCGACAAGGAACATCGGGAGGTGTTTCAACGCGCGGGCAGCTTTCGGCCTTCGGATTGGGACGACCTTTGGTCGAATTTAGACTAGGGCCTGTTGACATTTAATTTGGGAGATGCGTTCAAGCCAGAATGCGGGCTGGCAAGGCGCGGCGAAGCGTAGGCTGGTGCCTTCGCAAGTAGACCTGATTTGGGCGGACGTGGCACGAGGGAGTCAAAATTGCATAAACTCAGCACGATAAAGTCAGCTTGGGCCGTTGTGGGGGCAATATTGTTTGCGTCTGCTTGCACGGTGGGGCAAGCTCCGAATCCGTCCGGCGTAAAATTGGACGGGAATGCAGCCGCTACCGTCGCGTTGCCCTTATTGTCCGGATGGTACGACGGCAATGTGGTTTTTTACATTACGACGGATGTTTCGCAGAAGGAGATGGCGGGCGCAGCCGGCGCCAACTATGTGCCGCGCCTGCGCCATGCCTTGCGCGCCCCGGAACCGGGACAAGCTTCGGCGGTTGACCGGGTGTATAAAGTCCTGAATTTCGACCAGGGCAGCGTCTTTCCTTCGGCGCCACGGCGCAAGGGAGGCGCCGATGGCGACACCGATACCGAGTACACGCCGTTTTGGGTGGTCTACCAGGTGAGTTGGCTGGCCGGATCGACGCCGCATCTGCTGCGCTCGGAACAGGAGATCTCCGACGCGGAAGAGAAAAAGCTGGTCCGCATAGAGGCAACCGATATCGTGGTAAATTGTCCCATCCTGTTTTTCGCGAAGGACGGCCCGCCGGACGGCATGGCAATACGAAAATTGGACCATTGACCCCTTGCCTCCGCGCTTTGGCAGCGATCGGCCTGCCTGCGATCATGCCCTACCCGATGTCCCTGGAGAATACACATGGCATTCATGAATCTGAAGATCAGCGTCCGCCTCGGTGCCGCCTTCGCGGTGTTGCTGCTGCTGATGCTGGGGGTGATTGCAACGAGCATCCTGCGCTTCGCGTCCATCGGCGCGATCAACGACAAGATCATCCGCCAGGATTGGGTCAGCGTCGCCGCAGCCAATGCGATCGATGCCGCCGCCCGCGAAGACGCGAAAAGGACGCTCGCCTTGTTCATCCTTCCAGACCAGGCTGCGCGGGCAAAAAGCTATGCGCGCATCGACGCGGACAAGAAGGCGATCGATGCAGCGCTCGCGACGCTCGACAATCTCACCACCACCGCCGACGGCAAAGCGGCATTGGCGAAGGTGCAAAGCGCACGCGCCGCTTATTCCGCGTCGTTCCTGAAAGTGGCGGACCTGGTCGAGGCCGACAGCAAGGACGAGGCCGCCGCAATGATGAACAACGAGACTTTCCCCGCGCTGGACATCTTGCTCGACGATATCAAGGCGATGGTCGATAGCCAGAAACGCCAGGTCGATGCCAGCGGCACCGTGGCAAAAGAGGATATCGCATCGTCGCGCAACATCATGATCGCGCTCGGAGCATTCGGGCTGCTGGCCGGAGTCAGCCTTGCCTTCTGGATCACCCGGTCGATCACCGCGCCGCTCAATGAGGCTGTCGACATCGCCAAGGGCGTGGCGCGCGGCGACTTGACGCGCAACATCGTTCCGGCAAGTTCGGATGAAACCGGCCAATTGCTGCAGGCGCTCAAAGAAATGAATGACAGCCTGGCCCGCACGGTCGGCGAAGTCCGCGCCGCAACGGAGGCGATCTCCGGCGCATCTAGCGAAATCGCCAGCGGCAACCTGGATCTGTCGGGTCGCACTGAATCGCAAGCCAGTTCATTGGAAGAAACCGCCAGCACTGTCGAAGAACTTACATCCACCGTCAAACAGAATGCGGACAATGCGCGGCAGGCCAATCAGCTCGTGGTATCCGCCTCCGATGTCGCCCTGAAAGGTGGCACAGTGGTCGGTCAGGTGGTCGCCACCATGGGGTCGATCAAAGACAGCTCGCGCAAGGTTGTTGATATCATCGGCGTGATCGACAGTATCGCCTTTCAGACCAATATCCTGGCGTTGAATGCCGCAGTCGAAGCGGCCCGAGCCGGCGAACAGGGACGCGGATTTGCGGTTGTGGCGACCGAAGTACGCAATCTGGCGCAGCGTTCCGCCAGTGCGGCAAGGGAAATCAAGACGCTGATCGATGACTCTGTTGAAAAGGTCGACGCGGGAAGCCGTCTGGTAGACGAGGCCGGGAACACAATGAACGAGATCGTGACGTCGGTCAAGCAAGTGGCAGATATCATGAGCGAAATAACTGCTGCCAGCCAGGAGCAAAGCCATGGCATCGAGCAAGTCAACGAGGCTGTCGGCCAGATGGATGAAATGACGCAGCAAAATGCCGCCTTGGTGGAGCAGGCGGCGGCGGCCGCGCAAAGTATGCAGGATCAGGCAGCGGCATTGTCGCAGGCGGTCAGCGTATTCAAGCTGACGGCACTGGCGCACGGCGCACCGGTACCCAGAAAAGTCGCGCCGGCAAATTCAATTTCAACGAGCCGGTTGCCAGCCATCGCAAGGTCAGGGCCGTCCAATACATCGCCCACCAGGACGTCTTTGGTCCAGCGCGCACTACCGGCCCATCAAGACTGGGAAGAGTTTTAAGGTAGCGGTATCGACAACATACTCGTGAATGGAATTCTCCTACCTGCGGTGGCCCGGGGCTTCGCGTTGCTGCGCGGCTCGGTTTTGATAGGTCGCCGTTTTTTCGCTTGACGCATTTCCAAGTTGAACTGCAGTGATTTTGCCGATCGCCGCGCGGTGGGCGTAGGGATTGCTATTTGCTCTTGGGAAAGAGCAGAATTCCGATGGCCGGTTTGAGGATGTTGCCGACAGGCGGTATTCAAATTGCGTGCATTTCGCGTGACCAGCATACGGCGTACTCCTGCCCGCCCGCCGTGGCAAGAATGGTATTGGGATCGATGGCGATTTTGAAAGGAGGATACCTGGCAAGGTTCAAGAGGGGAGGGACGGCAAGGTTGAAACGCGAAATGTCAACAGGCCCTAGGTGCGAACATGCATCGTTCTCATCGGCCTTACTCGTCTTTCGCCCCTGGCGCCGTAGGCAGAATTCCCACCTTCTGAACTATCCATCCTGGTGTAACCCATGACGAGTTGACTCCGCCTCGGTTCTTCCATAGAGTCATCAACGCACAATTCATCCTCTTGCTTTCGCATGGTGTCAGGTTCAGGCAACCAATGCAGGACAATGTTGATTTGCGGAACCGAATCCTGCAAGATGTCATTGATTCGCTATCTTCTCCAGCCTTCGTCGGGAAGGCGCACCAATGAGCCTGCCAAAAGAAGAGCCGTGCAGCATCCTGATCGTCGACGATAGCGTTGCCGCGATTCGGCTATTGGCGGGCATGTTGAAAGACATGGGGCAGGTCAAATTTTCAGCCACCGCCCAAGGCGGTCTGGATCTCGCTCGAAAATTCAACCCGCTGGTGATCTTGCTGGACGTCGAAATGCCGTCAATGAACGGCTATGAAGTTTGCAGGCAACTTAAAGCCGATCCCACGACCAGCGGCGCCTCAGTCATATTCGTGACGGCGGAAAAAAGCACGGAGAGTGAAATCAAGGCGCTTCAGGGAGGCGCAGTCGATTTCATTTCCAAGCCGCTCAATCAATTGATCGTGCGGGCACGCGTCGAGGCGCACCTGAAAATTCAGCGTCAAGCCGCGGCCCTCAACCGCCTGGCCAACAGGGACGGCTTGACCGGGTTATTCAATCGGCGCTATTTCGACCAGGCCATTGAAATGGAATTCCTTCGGCACCGGCGACAGCAGCTCTCGCTCGCTGTCGTTTTTGTCGACATCGACCATTTCAAGCTATTCAACGACACCTATGGTCATGTGAAGGGGGATATGTGCCTGGAGCAGGTCGCCTCGGCACTGGAAGTGTCTACCAAACGCCCCGGAGAATTTGTGTCACGCTATGGTGGCGAGGAATTTGTGGTTGTGCTGCCTTATGTCGACCTCGACAGCGCCGCAAAGTATGGGGAGACGTTGTGCCAGGCGTTGCGGTTGCTGCGTATTCCTCACGGCCGATCCGGTGCAAACGAGGTCGTCACGATCAGTGTCGGTGTCGCTGCCATGGTTCCGGATGACGGAAGTTCCGTTACTCAATTGATCGAGCAGGCAGACCAGGCCCTATATCAGGCAAAGGCCGGGGGCCGCAATCGGGTCGTCACTTGGGCACCAGGCCGTGCGGTGGGCGACTGATATGCCGGTGTCGCTCAGACTGCCCGGGCGTCCAAACCGTGCGGTCCGAGCCGGCATCACGCAATCCTTTTCGACAGATGCTTCTCCACGCCAACGGGCAAGGAATTGACACCGATATGCGAAGGTCAACGATACAACTTGCCGCCGGCGCGGTCGTCATCACGGCGGCACTGACCTTATTGGCGATTTGGGTCGTTGGCCGCCACGAACGAACCTTGACGATCACCTCCATGAAGTCGCGGATGGTGTTGTCGAGTACCTTGCGCACGAACATGCTGAAGCAGTCAATCGAATCGTTACGCCAGGATGCCCGCTTTCTTGCGAGCACACCTGCCGTTCAGGGCGTGGTCCGGGCTGCAACCAACAATGGCTTCGATGCACAGGAGAGCACAACCGGCGACCAATGGCGCAAACGGCTTCAGACAATATTCGCCGCGTTTGCCAAGAACAACCCCGATCTGACCATGATTCGTTTGATCGGAAGCGAGGCCGGCGGAAAAGAGGTGGTTCGGATCGATCAAAAGGACAGCGAAGTGACGGTTGCCCGGGACGATCAGTTGCAAGCAAAGGGCGCTCGCGATTATTTCATCGCTGCGTCGAAACTCGGTCCCGGCGAGGTGTATGTCTCCGACGTCAATCTCAGCCGAGAGCATGATCAGCTGGTCGTGCCGCATTTGATGATGATGCGCGCCGCGATACCTATTTACACTGAGCAAGGCAAGTTCTTTGGCGAAATTATCGTCAACCGCAATCTTGAACAATTATTTTCGCAATTGACCAGCAGCAGCTCCGACGTTTTCCGGCTTTACCTGACCAACAGCAACGGCGACTACCTGTTTCGTCCGGCGTCGGAAAACGTATTCGGCTTCGACCTGGGCCGGCAATGGCGTTGGCAAGACGACTTTCACTTGCTTGGAAAATCGGGAGACGTGGAGGATGCGCTTGAGGAATATTCCTCGAACGAGGGCAATGCCCATGTCATGCAGAAGAGGATCTTCCTGGATCCCGCAGACGCGAACCGTTTCCTGACGCTAAGCGTCGAATTGCCTGAACGCGCGGTCATGGATGCTGTCAAGCGCGCGCAGACGGATGCCGCACTGGTCGCCATTCTGGTCAGTTTCACTGTCTTCGCCGCCGCCTACTTTTTTATCCGCCAGAAAGAACTCGCAAGCAAGGGGCAAGCGGAACTTGCCGCGATTGTGGAAAACTCACGCGACGCCATCATTGGCAAGACCCTGCAGGGCGTCGTGACAAGCTGGAACCAGGGGGCAGTGGAGATGTTCGGCTATCCTGCCCACGAAGCGATCGGCAAGCCTCTGCTGAATTTGATTGTTCCTCCTGGCTACGCGGACGAGGAGGCGGAGATTCTACATAGGGTTGGGCTCGGAGAAAAGATCAACAATCGCAATACCGTACGCAACAGAAAAGATGGGCGGCAGATCCATGTGGCGATCACCGTTTCGCCCATCGTCGCCGATGACGGCCGTGTCGCTGGCGTCGCCAAGACGGTACGTGACATCAGCAAGCAAGTTGCGGTTGAGGCGCAGATTCGGGAATTGAACAGAACCCTGGAAATGCAAGTGGCAGAACGAACGGCCGAATTGAGCAAACATCTCGCACTGCAGCGTGCGATCCTTGAGAACGCCGGCTATGCCATCATCGCAACCGATCTTGACGGAGTCATCACGCTGTTCAATCCATCCGCGGAGCGCATGCTTGGCTATGCGGCGGGCGACGTGGTAGGAAAGCACTCCCCTGCCATGTTCCACGACCCGATGGAGCTGCAAGAGCGTGCAGCCGAATTCACCGCGGTAATCGGCGAGCCGGTCAAGGTCGGCTTTGACGTGTTCATCGCCAAGATCAATCACGGGCTGCCCAACGAACATGAGTGGACATACATTCGCAAGGACGGCACCCGCCTTCCTGTCCTCCTGGTCGTGACCACGCTTCAAACTGATGAGGGAGCCATTGTCGGTTACCTGGGCATGGCGGCGGATTTTTCGGCGCGCCGCGCGGCGGAAACGGCGTTGGAAGACAACAACCGTTTCCTCGATACGCTCGCCGCAAACATCCCCGGGATGGTGGGATATTGGGACCTGAATCTGCGCTGTCGTTTCGCCAATCGCTCTTACATCGAGTGGTTTGAAAAGACGCCGGAGCAAATGCGTGGGATCGGCCTGAAGGAACTGGTGGGTGAGAAGATATTCGCGGAAAACCGACCCTACATTGAGGCCGCCCTCCAGGGTGAGCGGCAGCGGTTCGAACGGACCCTGACCAAGCCAGATGGCACGCTTGGCTATATTTTCGTGCATTACATTCCGGACTTCGACGGCGGCCGCGTACGGGGGATCATCGCGGTGGTTTCCGATGTCACGCAGGTGAAATTGGGCCAACTTGAATTGGAGAGCATGAACCGCCAATTGGAAATCAGGAGCAGGGAGGCAGAAGAGGCAAGCCGCTCGAAGTCTTCGTTTCTCGCCAACATGAGTCACGAGATTCGCACGCCCATGAATGCCATCCTCGGGATGCTTCAGCTATTGCAGCAAAATGGTTTGAGCAAGAAGCAAGCCGATTATGCCGGCAGGGCCGAGTCTGCAGCACGGGCGCTATTGGGCATCTTGAACGACATTCTGGATTTTTCCCGCGTCGAAGCCGGGAAATTGGAGATCGATCTCCACACCTTCGGCATTGACAAGATGTTGCGCAACATTGCGTTCATCTTGTCGACTAACGTCGGCGATAAGGACCTCGAGATCATCTTTAAAATCGATCCGGCGGTGCCAGGCTGGGTGATCGGAGACGACCTTCGCTTGCAGCAGGTCTTGATCAATCTCGCAGGCAATGCCGTGAAATTTACCGACCGAGGCGAAGTCGTGCTCTCGGTGGTGCGTCAGCCGGCGCAGGGAGATGATGTCGCTGTTCGCTTTTCCGTGCGTGACACCGGAATAGGCATATCCCCCGATCAACTTGAGAGAATCTTTGACGGATTTTCGCAAGCGGAAGCTTCCACGGCAAGGCGGTTCGGAGGCTCCGGCCTCGGGCTTGCAATCAGTAAGCGGCTCGTAGACATGATGGGCGGAACGCTCGAAGTCGAAAGCGAGGTCGGAAGCGGTAGCGACTTCCATTTCACATTGAAATTTCGGGAGGCCTCGCCGACTTCAGGTCCGGATCGATCCTCCCTGATCGAGAACACGAAGAACCTGCATTGTTTGGTAGTCGACGATAGCGCGAGCGCGCGCCAAGTGTTGCAAGCAATCCTGCAATCGTTTGGATGGGTCGTGGAAACCGTCGAGAGTGGTCGGGCGGCCATCGATCTTGTGGCGCAAAAACATTCCATTGCACCCTATGATGTCATTTTCGTGGATTGGCGCATGCCCGAGATGGATGGGTGGGAGACATGTACACGGATCAGGAAAATATTACCTTCGGCAAGCGCAACGATCGTATTCATGATCACTGCGCATGGGCGGGAATTCGTTAGTCAGCGTCTGGCTGAAGCACCTGCGCTGCTGGACGGCTATCTGGTCAAACCCGTGACGGCGTCCATGCTCTACGACGCCGTTTTGGAGAGCCGGGCAGAACAAGCCCCTGCCGCCGAGGAGGAAGCGCCGGCTAAAAACCGTCAGAGACGTTTGGAGGCGATGGATATTCTGGCTGTTGAAGACAACGAGACCAACCAGATTGTGCTTCGCGACCTGCTGGAAAACGAAGGTGCGAACGTGACGGTTGTCGATGGGGGACAAGCCGCGATCGATGAAATTCGAAGCAAGCCGGCCCAATTCGATGTGGTTTTGATGGATTTACAAATGCCGGGAATGGATGGCTTTACGGCAACGCGTATCCTTCGCAAAGAATTCGGACTCGATGTGCTTCCAATTATTGCGCTCACCGCCAACGCGATGGCGTCTGACCGCGAGGCCGCCATGCTCGCCGGCATGAACGACCATGTGGGAAAGCCATTCGACCTGAATCAGTTGATATCGGTGATCCTGCGGCATACCCTCGCGGACAACGCTGATGCCTCGCGTTCGGGGCTGGCGGATACCCCGGATTCGAGTTCGGCCGAGCCGGATTTCGACGTCGACTCGGCGCTGCTCAGATTGGGGGGCAATGTCCAGATTTACTGCGTGGCACTGAGGGGCTTTATGCACGAGTTGGACAAGGCACGGAAAGAGTTCGACACCGCCGTCGACCACGGCAATCGTGCCGATGCGATCAGGATCGTTCATACCATCAAGGGGATGTCCGGAACGGTTGGTGCGAATCGTTTGGCTCGGATCGCCACGGCAGAAGAAAGTAAGTTGCGGGAAAAAAGCACGATCGACAAAGGTCAAGCGTACGAGTCGCTCTGGGAGGCGGCAAAGATTGCGGCCGATACGGCTGCCGGCCACCTGTCCAGGCTTTCATCCGCCGCGCAGACGCATTCGTCCGATGGGGCTACATCGCACGACCTGCACGGCGCGCTGACCCGGCTTTCGGAATTGCTTGATGAAGCGAGTTTCGACGCCGTGAAACTGCATGAGAAGTATGCTGGTGCAATCGAGGACAGGTTTCCGGTGCAGGGCTCCCGATTGCTCGAATGCATGGAGCAGTTGGACTTCGACAAGGCAAAATTAATTTGTGCCGAGCTGCTCCATATCTTGGCCGCATAAGAGGTTTGCTCCCGGCGCCGGACTTGAAATTTGTCCGGCGCCGGCGCTGACGTCAACCGCTGCCATCCCATCGTTCGTGGCGGCGCAAGCGTTTCAGATCTGCATTCTCAAATTGGGAGTCAGAACTCTTCCCAATCTCCGCCGTTCGCAGACTTCAACTGCGAGAGGCCGGCTACGGTTGGTGCCGCCGATGCGGCGGGATGCACGACCGACAGTTTCCGCGCCGGCGTGGAACGATTGGGCGCCGCCGGACTGGCGGGCTTGAGCAAAGCGATGCCCGAATCCCTGGCGGTGTCGACCTTGAATACCTTCACCAGGTCCACCAGATGGTCTGCCTGATCTTGCAAGGACCCGGCCGCTGCCGCCGCTTCCTCGACCAGCGCGGCATTTTGTTGCGTGACGTTGTCCATTTCGGTAATGGCAATATTGATCTGGCTGATGCCGGCTTCCTGTTCGGCGCTGGCTGCGGCAATTTCGCTAATGATGTCGCTGACGCGCTTGACGCTCGTTACCACTTCATTCATTGTCGTTCCGGCTTGCTCGACCAACTTGCTGCCGGCATCGACCTTGCCGACCGAATCGCCGATCAATGCCTTGATTTCCTTGGCCGCCGCAGCGCTGCGCTGGGCCAGATTGCGCACTTCCGTGGCTACCACGGCAAAACCGCGCCCCTGCTCGCCGGCGCGCGCCGCCTCGACGGCCGCATTCAAGGCCAGAATGTTGGTCTGGAAGGCGATGCCGTCGATCACGCCGATGATGTCGACAATTTTCTTGGCCGACTCGTTGATACCGTTCATCGTGTCGACGACCTCCGATACCACTTCGCCACCTCTGACGGCCACGTCCGACGCGGACATTGCCAATCGATTGGCCTGCCGTGCGTTGTCCGCATTCTGCTTGACCGTCGAAGTCAGTTCCTCCATCGACGACGCCGTTTCCTCCAGCGACGACGCTTGCTGCTCGGTCCGAGAAGAAAGATCGAGATTTCCGGAAGCGATTTCGCCGGACGCGGTGGCGATGGTATCGGTCCCCGAGCGCACGTCGCTGACGATACGCACGAGATTATTGCGCATCGTTTTCATGGCGTACATGACGCTTGAATTGTCGCCGCTTCGCGTGACCACTTCCACCGTCAGGTCGCCGTCCGCGATTCTTGAGGCGATAGTCGCGGCGTCGTGAGGCTCGCCGCCGAGCTGTTTGATCAAGCTGCGCGCAATAGTCCAGGCCATCAAGCTGCCGATCGACACTGCGGCGATGGCGATTGCGATCATCCAGGTCAACGCGTTGTTGTAGGCGACCTTCGCCTGTATCCCACCGTCTTTCATTTTCTGTTCTTCGAATTCGACAAAATTTCTTATGCTTTTGAGGTAGGTGTCCTGGGTCGCATGCTTTGGTCCGAACAAGGTGGCGCTTGCTTCCTGCTCATTGTTTTTCAGGGCCAAATCGATTACTTCGTCCGTCATCGCCACGTAAGGCTGGCGCGTCTCCTTGATGTCGCGCAATAGTTCCTGTCCAGTCTTGCTGGGGATATGCTGCTCAAGGTCCGCTATCAATTCCTTGAGCTCCGCCCTGTTCTTGGCAAGCGCAGCCTTGTAGTTTTCAATTTGGGCGGCGTCTTTATCCAAAATCAGGTTCCTGACCAGGCGCGCGTTGTCCATCGAGACCAAAGCAATGCGCTCGGCCTTGCTGGTTCGGGGGTAGATGCCGTTGATGGTTTCATCGGCAGTGTTGTATTCATCCGTCAGGCGAACGACGCCGATCGTTGCGATGGTTGCCATGAGCAGCATTACCACGCCGAATCCAATTGCGAGACGGGTTCCGATGTTCAAACGTGTGATGTTCATTTTGTACTCCAGTAGGGATTTGCAAATGGAAAGGTTCGAAAGAAGGATCAGGCGGCGATTTTTTCCATGATGCCCAAGTCATCACCAGCCAAGAGTTTGGCGATATCCACCAGGATCAGCATTCTGGAATCCACTGTCCCGAGACCGATCAGATATTCCACATTGAGCTTCGATCGCATCGCCGGTGGGGATTTGACTTGTCGGCTGGTCAGGGTGAGGACGTCCGACACGCTATCGACGACCATTCCAACTACACGCCTGTCCAGATTCAGAACGATCACCACCGTGAATTGGTCGTAGGTTGGCGTTCCCAGCTCCAATTTGATGCGCATGTCAACGATCGGCACGATCATGCCGCGCAAATTGATGACGCCTTTGATGTATTCCGGTGCGTTGGCGATGCGAGTGACGGTGTCATATCCGCGCAATTCTTGTACTCTTTGAATTTCGACGCCGTACTCTTCCGTTCCAAGTGTGAAGGCCAAAATTTCCAGGTTTCCCATGTGCGCCGGCTGGGTTCCGCTTTCGTTCGCTTGATCATCGTTGTTCATGACATTCCTTTTAGGTGCGTGACCGGTCAGCATCGCGATGCATGGCAAAAGCGCTATCAAGGCGCCGTTACAATGCGGATTGCCAGGTTGGGGCAATACACGAACTGAAATTCTGATCGGGTGGAGTCGGCAGAAATTGGGCCGACGGACAACAGGCGATCGCAGAGGGGGCGATCAGGGATAGACTGCTATTCGATACCTCGACAGCAACTTGTCTGGGCTGTGGGTACGATGGGGCTAACTGAAGTGCTGGGTTCGATTATACCCACCACTTTCCGAATGACAAGTAAAAAATTGTGAATTTTGATTTACCGATTTTAGTAATTGTTGATTTGTACCGAAACCCAAGCATTTTTTTGCAGCAGTCTCCTTCATCACTTCCGGCAAACGGATTCAACGGGGCCATGGCAAAATGGGCAGCGCCGGGCGCTGCGACGCAGACGGTACGACTATTACGTACCGCCTGAAACTGGCTTTACGCTTCCGGCGCCGTCCAGACCAGGTTCCAAAGATGCCCGTCAATATCTTCAAAACCTTGGTCTACCATGAAGCCATGGTCTTCCAGCGGGTGCGGTGTGCGGCCGCCGGCGGCGACGGCTTTGGCGATCAGGCTTTCCAGTTCTTCCCGGCTTTCGCAGGTCAGGCAGATGACGAGTTCGTTGGTTTCGCGGGCATTGGCGACGGGCTTGTCGATCAGGGACTGGAAGAAGGGTTCGGTCGTCAGCATGGCCTGGATGGTGCCGTCGACGATGTTCATGAATTCGCTGTTTTCGCTGCTGTAGCGGGCGTCGAAGGTGAAGCCCAGCGCGGTGAAGAAGGCCTTGGATTTTTCCAGGTTCTTGACGGGCAGGTTGAGGATGATTTGCTTGTTCATGGCGTCTCCTTGGTTGTGGTCCGGTATTAAAACGTCGGGTGGATGAGCTTCATTTATTTTCCGACATATCGTACTCTTTGAATGCCGGTGCGCCCAGCGAATAGTCGTCTTGCGGCGACATTTGAGGAAGGCCCATCAGGTCGCATTTGACTGCGCGGAAGTGCGGGCTCAGGCACCAGGCGATGATTCTACGCACGGCCATGTCGTCAATGATGCCTTCCCGAACGACCGAGATCCTGGGGCGCAAGCGGATGCGAAGGCCTTTTTGAACGGCTGTTGCGGCGCTTGGAAACGCGCTGCCGAGCACGACGATGGGTCCGAAGATGACCCAGGGCTGGGCCTCGCGGTATGCATGGCGCCAGTAGGTCATGACGATGTCAAATCCGGCGCTGTCGTCGGCTATGCGCAGAATGTGCCGGGCGCTGTCGCCGAGGCCGGCGTACGGCGCAACCCCTTCGGCGGTTAGCCAATGGTAGCTTTTCCCGGCAAGGGTTGTGGTGCCGCTGGCCGTTTTCAATTGGCACCGGTTGCAGCTTGAGCCGGCTGCGTGAATACGATGGCAAACGGCATTGCCTTGCCCCAAAGTTCGACTTGGCCGTCGATACTGATTTTGGTTGCGGATTCCATTTTGATGTGCAGGTTCATGACCTCGCAATGCTCCATCATATACAAGCCGATTTCGTGGTCTTCGCGGGCGGCGATGAACAGTGAGCCATCTGCCGCAAAAGCGTCAGGCGTCAACGGAAAGTCATGGATGTAAAACTCAGGAGGATAGAGCGCCCATGACCAGTCCGAATCGTCCTGGCTGCTCAGTGCGCCGAAAACGTCGCGTGAGCCGAAGATATCGATGCCGAGTTTGCTGCTTCCATCGGATTGCCGGGTCAGGGAGAACTGCGATTTCTCCAGGTCCACGAAAAATTCGGTGGGGCCAATCGAAAAAAGGCAACTTGCAAGGCGCCCCAGATCACGAGTTGATTGCGTAAAGCGTTGCCGTTCTGAGGCGGGCACAACCTTTGAGAGGAAGCGGTCTGCGCAGGCGCCCAGTTGAGCGAAATTCCGCCTGCCTTGAAGCAGGGTCAAACCATGGTTGGCATTGGAGGTTGCGAGTGGTTCCGCGATGCCGGTGATATCGCGCTGCCAAAAACATATCGGGCAGATTTCATGTTCTTCGCCGGAAACCGAGAAGTAATCGCAGCAGTCGCATTGCGCAAGACTGGCGCGGGAGGGGGGTGTTTTTGATGTCATTCGCCCGTTTTGCCGGAGAGCCTAGCCTTCGGCGTTCTGTGCGCTCTTGCGCTCGATGTGCACCACCTTCGGGTCTTGCGCATCCATGAACATGCAGCGGCGCCAGAACAGCGCCTTCTTGCCGAAGTCGTCGAACACGTTATTGCCCGCCGGGGTGATGAGGACTTCGGACGTGGCTGGTGGCGGAGGCTCTTTTTTCTTGAACATGCCGAACAATTGAATGTCCCATCGGACGTGGTGCTCCATAGTATAGATAGGGGCAGGTACAGCGACAAGGTAATGCCGTTAAGGTAAAACTTTTCAGGCCGATGCGGGGATAAAGCGTCGATTTGCGCCCTCATGGCCAATCCCAACTATTGGCTACCTGAGCTTCGCCAGGGGCAGCGTCGCCAGCCTGGCCTGGATTTCCCGTTTGACCGTATCCGGGGTATCGGCGGCCGCCAGAGCCTGCGGCCAGGTGTCGTGAATGCGCTCGACAGTCTGCTTGACGGCTGCCCGCGCGATCTTGAGCGGGACGCCGGCCATGTCGGCCACGGCGTCATAGGTGGCCAGGGTTTCTTGCCGCTGCAGGGCATCGATTGCCACGTTCACCCGGTAGCCGGCAAAGCCCGGCAGCGCCGCCACGCAGACGATGTCGTAGGCAGGTGACAGTTCGGGCAGGATGCCGTTGGGGTAGAGAAAGCTGGTGTTCTTGAGGTGGTTGTCGGAATTGCCGAGCAGCGTATCGACCACGCGGCGGATGAAGAATTGCCGCACGTCTTCGATGCCGCGCGCACCCAGGCGGTTCAGGATGGCGAGCAGCAGCGCGAATTCCCTGGTGCTGCCGTACTTCCGGTTCGGCATCAGGCGCAGCGCCTGGCAGCCGTCTTCGGCATGTACGGCGCGTCCTGAAACACCTGGCCCGCGGTCGAAGCGGTCTACGCGGAGGAAGCGTGTGTTTGACCCCAGGAGTTCGACCAGTTCGGGGTGGTCTTCGATGGCCGACATCGGCACCGGGCGCACCGGTGCCACGTGCACGCCGGCCAGGGCGGCCAGGCGCATGCAGCTATATTCGTTCATGACCAGGCTGTCGTCGTTTGTAGCGGGCAGCTTGGCGATCAGGTCGGACAGGGTGCCTTTCAAGGGCAGGCGGCATTTGTCGCCATGCATGGCGGAGGACAGCGCCACCTTGTCCTGGATGCCCGACACGGACGCCGCGCCTTGGGCGGCCGCTTCGGGAACCACGATTTCGAGGTTGTCGGCGCCGCCGGTGACGCCATAGGCGCGCGCGGCTTCGGTGAGGTTTTCCAGGACGGCGGGCAGCACTTTCAAGGCGCCGGGCAAGTCTTCGCCGGCGGCGGCGAGGATGCCGAAGTCGTCCATGTCGCGGCTGTCATGGCGCGTGGCTTGCAGGCGCTTTTTGAGCGGGCCTTCAGGCAGCAGGCCGGCGAAGTAGGCGGGGAGTTCGCCGCGTTCCTGGTAGACGGCTGGGTCGAAGTAGTTGGTCAATACGCTGCGCGTGATGTCATTGTCGCCGGGCACGGTCATGGACAGGGAAAGCGTGGGCCGTTCGGCGTTGGCCAGGTAGGCTTCGGTGGCCACGAAACGCGTGGCGCGGCCGGCCTCGCAGAGCCAGCCGATGTGGCGCCCCTGGAGCCAGACTTCGAGATAACGCGGCGTCAGGATGTCCGTCATTTTTTCACGCATTTTTTTGTGAGCGCAGCGTTTTACTTGGCCGCAGGAGGCGCAACGCGCAGGAATTTTTCCATGGCCGACGGCACGTTATCGGGCCCGATCGCCTTGCCCGAGAGCAGCCTTTCCACTTCCGGCATCAGGTGCCTGGGGATGAGAACCCACTGGGCATCGAGCGCGCCGGCCAGGGCGTCGAGCGTGCTGGCTTGCACATCTTTCTTGCCCCGCAGGACCAGCGACAGGTGCGACGCCGCGGCACCCGTGGTGGCGGCCAGGTCGGTGTTGGTGCGATTCAGCTTGTCCCGGCGTTGGGCCAGTTGGTCTGTTAGCTTCATATGTTATCGGATATTTTTTGTTTGCTTGATTATCTGATAGTTTAACCCGCGTTGGGGAATCTTCAAGGAGCGGGAGAGGGTAAATTATCCTACCGGTAATTTAATCATGTATTATTATTCGATAGGATAATATTATATTGCTTTTTTATAAATCCATGCCGTTGGCATAAGACTAATGCGGTATTGTTTGTTTTGGGCAATGTGCCGATGTGCACCTATGCCTGACCGCGCAGCACCTCAATCTGCCGCAGGATGCCGTTGAAGATGCTGTCGCTCACGGTCGTGGGGAAGTGCGCCGGCAGTTGCGCGCGCACTTGCGCGATGGCTTGCGGGGCGCGTTCGATGAAGCGCGCGATGGTGGGTTCCAGATCCGACCCGACTGCATTGGATTTGGCGGTGTGGTTCCAGTGCCGGCGCAAGATTTCCGCCATTTTGTAATGTGCATTTTTGCCGCGCACCGCCATGGCCATTTTCATTTTCTTCCATTGGTATTTGCCGGGACTGTCTCCGATCACGGGCCAGGCGGACAGGACGTCGTAGAGCGGCGTGAGGCGGGTGTTGCCGCCGGCTTCGAGGAAGATGCTGAAGTTTTTCGCGTGGCCGTCGGGTGCGGCCAGCAGCCAGAAGAATAGCTGGGACGCGAGGAAGGTTTCGCGGTCTTCTGTGGCACGGCTGCTGCCGCGCAGCTTGTCGAGAATGGCGGCGATGCCCGGCCCGCCATCGTGTTCATACTTGAGGCCGGACGGGATGCCCAGCACCTGGCAAAAATCTTCCTGCGGCAGCCGCGCCCACCAGTTGCCGATGCGCTTGCGGTCAAAGCGTTCCACCACCAGCACTTTGTGCGCGCCGAACTGTTCGATCTGGCATTGGGCCGCAGGCAGCCCGAAAGCCTGCGCCAGCTGCGCACACAGCCATTCGTTTTCGACCGAGGTGGAGAAGTCCACCATGCCGCCGGCGATGCTCCCGAGGGGCAATTTGAGGATGTGGGTGGTGGGTGTCGAACCAAGCGGCCGGCACCATTGCCCATCGTGCTTGAGCAGCGCGGTTTTTTCCTGGGCCCCGGCCAGCGAAATGCGCAGCGGGTCTTCCTGGCTGTCGATGCGCGGGCCCGGCCCGGATAGCGTGTCATTAAGCAGATGTTCGATGTCTGTTTCGGATAGCGGCGTGGCCTGGATTTGCCGCACGTCTGCCGGAGGTTCGCCATGCGGCATCAATTGCACGGCGCCGACGCAGTCGCGGCCGATTTTTTCGATGAGGTCGAACGCTTTGATCGACGCCGCGCCGAAGCGCGATGCGGCACGTTTGCGGATGGCGAGGCTGTCGGGCAGCAGGTTGTCGAAATAGTTTTCGACCGTGTCGCCGGTGAATGCGGTGGTGCCTTGGGACAGCGGCAGCGAGAGCGAGATGGGCCGGGCATTGGTGCTGGCGAGCCATGAGCCGTCGTAACTGAATCTGTGGTCGTTGCCGCGCATGGACCATTCGCCCACCCGTTCGCCATTCATCCAGACATCGAGCACGCGAAGCTTGGAGGGGCGGCCTGCCATTACCATTCACCCTGGCTCGTTGCGCTTTGTTGGGTGGCGTTGTTTTGAGGGCCGGGCTGGTTGACGCTGAAATGCGCGCCCAGGGCCATCATGACGGTGAGCAGGGTGTCGAACGTGACCTTTTCCGGGGCGGATTCGATGACGGATATGCGTTCTTGCGAAAGGCCGATTTGCTGCCCCAGTGCGGCTTGGGACAGGTTTTTTTGCTTGCGTAGCTGCTTCAGCAAGGGGCCCAGGGTGCCGGTGGTGCGGATTGGTGTGTCCATGGTGGCCTTGTGATATAACGAATGGCGAATATTTTTATATTATTCTTTTTTGCGAATAATTTCAAATTATTCTGGAAAGCATATGTCAAGGCTTGTCTGGTGCCTTCATTGCTTCAAGGCTAAAGCGGGCCATGGGCGATATAAGCTTGTTCACGAATACAAGGACCGTATGACCATGAAGTCATGTCCGCTGCGCAGGCGAACACCCTGGCGCATGAATTCGTCGGCCAATTTTCGGACGAATGTGCACGGTTTTATACCAACGGCAGCTATGGATGTTCGAGAGTTGGCGTGAAGTCACTCTCCGACTGGTCGCCGGCAACGGAGGCGACATTCGACTCGGGAATCCTGGTGGTGACGCCGACCAGAATCGGATGCGCATGGTTCATGGATGAAGATTGAGTCGAGACCTGTGATTTCCGGAAGATTGAATTGACAATGACCATAATCTTTTAGTCATTTTGACTTTGGAGGGAGGAGTTCAAACTGAATGGAATCCGAAAACTGCATCCGTTCTTTAGCGTAGTAGTTTCCGGGTGCACGCTGTTCCAATTCCTCAAGCGAATAGCTGTGCAGGGAGACGCGAGCTTCTTCGGTTCGTGTGTGAGCCCAAAGAACGCTGAAACCGAAACCATGGTCTGCGGGCCTCGTTTCGCCGATTACTGAAAGTCCGTGCGCCATATCTAGCCGGAAATTGAAGCCATCACGTGCTTTTGGCCTGGCGCGAATTTCGGCGAACATTGCGTCCGTCAGTGAAAAATCTGTTTGCGTTACCGGTTCCTCATCAGGGAAGAGTTCGTCGATGGTCTTGCCCGCGTGGCTCGTTGGAGCATTCTCAAGAAAGGCAACGTTCACGACTTGTCCGTGATTTAGATAGGTATCGTTCGCCCAAATGAGGTGGGTAGACTCACCCACTGCGGGATACCTTCCGCCGGAAATATCAAGCGTGGCCAGTTCACTGTCGACCAAAGTCCCATGCACTTGTACTGTAAGAATGTCAAATCCATCTGTGCATACGGTGGCAACAGGTGCGCCGTCGATTGAAACTTTTAAAGCGGGCATATTGTTCCTTGGTTGCTTGACGATTTCAGCGCTACGGGCTTGAACAAATTTCGCCGAATCCTTGCGCCAGGTTGACTCGGCTACTTTTCCCTCTGGTCCTCGTCGCCAGGCTTCGGATGTCCATGGTACTTTTCCAGTGCTTCCAGGATGGCCGGGGCGTCCTCATGGCCACCGAGTACCATGGTCCGGACGAGCGGTTTGTCGGGCGGTACCTCCTGCTTTTCCAGCCGCACACCCACATAGGTGCCGGCTTCGCGCAGTGCATTGCGGACTCGTGGGCCATCGATGGCTTCCCACGCGACGGCAATGGCTGCGCCGATGAAATTTCCGAGTGGCCCGTCCTTCGCCGGATTCTTCCGGATATCAAACACACGCTCTCCAGCCTTTCGGTGGATGCAGTGCGAAGGCATGCCATCAAGTATGACAACGCGCTGCCCGGGAGGTGGATTGCCTGCGAGTTCAAACAGGTGCAGCAGCCTGTCGTATTCGACAGCATTGCTGGCTCCGGTTGCGACATCGGTCATTGTCTTTTGAGGCATTGGCCAGTGCTGGAGCCAAATTTGATCGCGCGGTGTCTCTACCCTGGCGGTGACGGCACCGTGGGCCTTCGTGAAGGTAATGCAGACTTCCGGCGCGAACGACGGCATCAGGAGCAGGCGAATGGATTCGTCCGCACTGGCGAGATGCCAATCGTTGGCGAAGCCATCCATGCCCATCGCTTGGCAGATGTTTTCCGAGGTGGTGTTTGCGGTTTGCATGCTTGGGCTTGGCAGGGCTTGACGCCCACATTCTAGCTTCATCTCCGCCATGGCATTGCGTTCGAATACCGCCTCTTCCAATGGCCGTGGTCAGCAACGGCAATCGCGCGGGCAAGCAGATTGAGCGCATCGGCCGCACACCATCACTTTTGCGGGCCGGGTTTTGGCGTTGGAAAATGGTAAATTCGTCGATGTGCCTTCGGAATACGAAAAGAAAGTTTGGCCCTGGACTCTTGGTGCCGGACTGCACAAATCAGCAATCCTGGTCGGCATAGCCGAGCTGCCGCTTTCTGAATTGGCTCGGCGTTGTGCCGAAGCGTTCCTTGAACCATTGATTGAAGACGGATTTGCTGTTGAACCCGCATTCCTGCATGATTTCATTGATCGATTGCTGCTTGTACTGTTCATCGGAGAGCCGGTTCCTGGCTTCGTCGATGCGGTAGTTGCGTATCATTTCAAAGAAGTTCTGGTTGAGCTTTTTGTTGATGATGCCGGACAATAATTTGGGCGACATGTCCAGCCGCAGCGCAAGGCGTTCCAGGTTGATGTTGGGTTGCAGGTAAGGCTTCTCGCTTTGCATCAGTTCGTGCAATTTCTTCAGATGCACGTCCTGTGTTTCGGCCGGCTCCGGTGGCGCCGGCGGGGCCGGAGCCACAGGTTGGGCAGGCTCGTCTTCCATGGACACCGCCGGGAAGCCGATGGTATTGCGCATGAGGTAAGCCAGGAGCCCGGCGAGCATGAATGCCTTGAAATAGTTTTCCAGGGTTCCCATGGCATAGCCCCAGCGCAAGAGGCTGGTGTGTGCCATGACGCGGATGGCAAGCTGCCAGGAGTTCAAGGCAAGAAAGCCCGCGATGACGACCTTGAGCCAGACGATGTTGCTTTCCCCATCCATGCCGTTTTTCCGGCAACGCAATATAAACCGCCGCAATTCCTGCAGGCACGCCAGGTTGTAGGCGGCAAAGGCCAAGGTCTGGGTCCAGATCAGGCCGAGAAAATACGGGTTGTCGTTGACCCTGGCCCAGCTATGGACGAATTGCAGTTTGTAAGCCTCGTCGAAACGAAAGTAGATCGCGGCCATGTAGAACGGATAGGCCAGTGCCGGAACAAGGTGCCACAGATCGCGGCGTTGGAGGTGGAACTCGCGATGGATGACCGAGCGTGTGCACCAATACAGCAGCGGCCCCTGCAGCAGGGGCGCGAATCCGAGCGTGAAAAAGAAGTTGGCCGAAATCGAAGACAGCCACGCATTGAGGTTGACGTTCCAGTAGCCGAGTATGGCGATGCTGGTCAGCGTGGTTTGCAGGAAGAACGCTGCAAGGATCCGGTTGCGCAAGTTGTTTTCACGGCGGCTCTGCATGGCCAGCACGATGGCAATGATCAAGGCGAACAGGCCGGCCGACAAGACGGTCAGGTCATTCGTGTTGAAGATTACGGCATCCAAGATTTTCCGCCTGGTATAGGGTCACGTTTTTGCGCATCGCGCGAGGGCGATGGAATGGGCTCTGTTATGTTGTGGCTGCGCTTCGCCATCGTCAAGCGATTTTGTCACGCATTTTGGGTGCCATTGCCGCCATCGTTCGGTGCGACCCATCCAGTCACATACCAGTGGCCTTGCGTGCGCATGCCGGCGGGGTCGTTTCCGCTTGTTGGCGCAGGAACGCCGCAAAGCGCGTGCTCACCTCATGCGTTGCGGCAATGATATGGCCGGCGTCGTGTTCGAGCACGATGGCGCCCGGGAAGTGGGCGGCCAGCCGGCGCGAAGATTCCGGCGCGACGATGCGGTCTGAGCTGCCGAGGATGTGCAGGGAAGGCAAGCAATAACTGGGCGTGTCTTCGTAGAACCTTGCCAATTCGGGGTCGCTGGCGGGGAATCCTCCGACCATGATGGCAAAGCCGAACGCGAGCGGTTTCTCCGGACCGGGCAGGCCGTCCGGTGCGCGCAGGCCGACCAGCAAGCCGGCCAGGGCAGCGCCCTGGCTGAAGCCGAAGATGCCGTCGAACGGCCCGGCTCGATGGAACAGGGATACGACCCTGTCGCGCGTGCGGCTCCAGCCCTGGTAGCGCGCAGGCGACGCGGCCACGCCGGGGTCGCCCGTAGCGGCAGCCGCGCCCCGCTGTGCATGCCACCAGCCATGGTCACCGTGCTGCAGTGAAGGCGCATCGACATGGACGAATTCCGCCGGCGCACCGGCACTTTCCGTCAGTGCGCGCATTTGGCTGCGCAGTGCCACGGCATTGCCGTGGTAGCCATGCAAACAAAGGATACGCAGTTTTTTCATGTTCGCTTTCTTCATGCTATTGCGGTAACCGGCCTTGCCGGCGGCTATCGTCCGTAGCTCGCCGTGAACCTGGCCTTGCCCAGCACCTTGTCGCCCAGCCCCTTGTTCAGGATGAAAGAATGCAGGTCGGGCGTGCCGGATTTGGGAATGCCGGCGGCGGCTTCCACGTCGTCCACCGCGAGCGCATAGAGCGTGAAGACGTAGTGATGCGGCTTGTCGCCCAGCGGCGGGCAAGGTCCGCCGTAGTTGCCGTTGCCGCCGGTCGCGCCGGTGTCGAGGAAATCATTGGCGCCGCCGATTGCCGGTGCCGGCAAGGCGGAGGGCGCATTGCCCGCACCTTGCGCCAAACCATTTGCGCTCGCCGGGATGTTGTAGACGGTCCAATGCCAGAAGCCGGTGCCGGCAGCGGCGTCCTTGTCTTCCATTTGCAGGGCCAGCGACCTGGTGCCGGCAGGGAGGTTGGCCCATTGGATGGCCGGCGAGAGGTTTGCGCCACTGCAGCCGAAGGCGTTGAGCGAGAATTTCTTGTCGAAGCTGCCCGACTGGAGGTCGGGGCTCGATACCGAGAACGCCGCGGGGGCCGAACAGGCATGCCCCGCGGCGGCAAGGCCGAACAGCATGGCTGCGCAGAAGCGGATGCCACGGGAGGGCGCGCGGCTGCCGCCTGTTTGTTGGGGGAAGGGATGATGGGTTGCGATTTTCATGAGTGGACTCCTGGTGGTTGGAGCACTCAATGTACGGGGAGGCTTTGGTTTGAAACAGTTCCCATCTCCCATTGCAGCATTGCAGAAAACGCGGGAATCAATTGCCCTCCCGATGGCGCTTCCGATTGCCCTTGCGCAGGCGGGGGCGGCTCATGGCACCTTGGGCGGGGCACTTCCGCTGGTGCAATCGATATCGCGTATGTGCTGCTTCATGAATTCCACGAAGGCGCGCACGCGCCGCGGCACATAGGCGCGCGAGGTGTAGAGCAGCCATATCGCATTGTCGAAGTCGGTCGGCGTGACTTCGTGTTCGGGAAACAGATCGACCAGGCGGCCGGCGGCAAGGTCGGGTGCCACCAGCCAGTCCGGCAGCAATGCCGGGCCATGCCCATCGAGTGCGGCGCGATGCAAGGCGAGCGAATTGGAGACAACCAGCCAACCGCCCACATCCACGGTTTCAACCTCGCCTGCGTCATTGCGGAATTTCCATTGCGTGCGATAGCCGCGGATCGAACAACGCAGGCAGTCGCGCGTGGCAAGCTCACCCGGGCTGGCCAGGCCGTCTTTCTGCGCGACATTCCGTGCAATGTAAGCCGGGCTGGCACAGACGTGGTAGCCGATGCGCGCCAGGCGCGTGCCGATCAGGGAGGTATCGGCTTCCTGGCGCAGGCGCAGGGCAACGTCGACCCGCTCGGCGACCAGATCGGTGATGGCGTCCGACAGCAGCAGGTCGATCTCCAGTGAAGGATACGCTTCGCGCAATTTGCCAAGCAAGGGAAGCAATACGGCATAGCCGTAGGTGGTGGAGGCGGTAACGCGCACGATACCCGCCGGGTTGCCGACCAGGTCGCGCGCTTCGTCGGCCGCCTGCTGCATGTCTTGCAGCAGGCGGCCGGCAGTCTCGTGGTAGCGCTTCCCGGCTTCAGTCAGCATCAATTGGCGCGTGGTACGTTCCAGCAGGCGCACACCCAGGTCCTTTTCCAGCGTGGTGACGGCACGCGTCACGACCGACGGGTCGATGTCGAATTTGCGCGCCGCGGCGGCGAAACTGCCTTGCTGCACCACTTCGATAAACATCTTCAAATGCTCGGTATCCATCGTTGCAGCTCCTGGGTGGTTCGACAAAATGCCGCGCTATCTGGCCGGCGCAGCACACACTATCGCACGATCAATCTACGCGGAGCGTGGCCACATGGCCAGCGCCGGGTTGCAATGGACTCTTGCGAAACCCGCAGGAGCGAAACCTGGCACCAGCCCCGACCCCAGCCCCGGCATGGCGAAGCCTATTGAATGTAATACCACTTTATGCCGAGTCCAGCGCAGTGGCATTGAATGGCCTTCGTTTTCCAGCCGGCCACCGGAAATTGGCCTTGCGGCAATTGCATATCGTTGGTGCGCCAGTGCGTCCAACTCCCATTGAAAGATTTTCACCGGGAAATAGACGGCGGCACGCCAGGTAGTTTTTTCCGCATTGGCGGTTCTGCTTCCCGTTTTTTGGGTAGGACTTTCCGCCAAAACGGTTCGAGTTTGCGTCAGCAAGGAAACAACAAATCGGCCCGTGCTAACTTGGACTTCACCTCCACGGCGCGTCACGGCAATGCCATTGCCTGACAGAAAAAAAGCCAAGGAGGAAAAGGCTTTGGCCGCCTGATACCAGTGGGGCAGTGATTCATACCACTTATATTTATAGAGAGAGGATGCAAATGAAGACAGTAACCTGCAGTTCGCTTGCCGTCGGTTTGATCGGCAGCATGCTTGCCGCATGCGGCGGCGGTAGTTCGTCGCAAGATTCCTTGAATGGCGCTGAAAAAATGGCGTCGCGCAGCGCCAAGGCCACACTGACCGCGTGCTATGGCGCGTGGAATGCCGGCACTGCGTACACGGGCGGCGCGCTGGTCAGTTATGGCGGCGTCAATTACACCGCCAATTGGTGGACCCAGGGGGATATTCCGGCCAGCAATAACGGCGGCCCCGGCACCGGCGAACCCTGGACTTCGGACGGTGCCTGCGGCGGCACGCCGACGCCTACGCCCACACCCACGCCGACTCCCACACCGACGCCGACTCCAACACCCACGCCGACGCCTACAACGGCGGGCATTGTTTCCGGCGCCACGTACAACCTGGTCAACCCCAACAGCGGCAAGGCGCTCGACGTCATCGCCTCCGGCACGGCCGACGGCACGCACGTGGACATCTATACCATCAACGGCACCGGCGCCCAGCTTTGGCAGATCAATAGCAATGGCAACGGCACCTACAATCTGGTCAACCCGGAGAGCGGCAAATACCTGGAGGTGGCTGGGTCGGGCACGGCCAACGGCACCGTGGTCGACATCTATTCGGCCAACGGCATCGGCACCGCGCAGACCTGGCAAATCGACAGCAACAGCGACGGCAGCGTTACCCTGGTCAACCCCAACAGCGGCAAGGCGCTCGACATCGTCTCGGCCGGTACTGCCAACGGTACCGCCATCGACATCTACACCATCAACGGCACGGTGGCACAAAAGTGGAAGCTTGTGGCGGCCGGCTCAACGCCCACGCCTACGCCGACCCCCACGCCCACTCCTACACCTACTCCCACGCCTACCCCCACGCCAACTCCCGGCACCGGCCCCTTGCTGAGCTATCTGCAAAACCTCAGCGGCCACGGCATCATCGGCGGGCTGGAGCGCGACCACAATTCTTCCATCGAAAACACCGTGCTCTCTGACGAGGGCGGCAAGACGCTTGGCTATTTCGGCGGTGATTTCGGCTTCGGCTCTGCTGCCAGCCCATCGAGCCGCGCGGCATTGATGCAGCAACTGATACAGCAATCGAAGCTGGGCGTGATTCCGCACCTGATCTATCACGCCTGCATACCGACCAAGGCGGTGACCAATGCCGACGAACAAGGCTGCTACTGGGGTTCGGGCGGCGGCGTTTCGCCTTCGTCATTGACCGACGCGCAGTGGAGCGACCTCATCACCAATGGCGGGCACCTGAACACGGTGTGGAAGCAGCGGCTCGACATCATCGCTCCCTACTTCAAGACCCTGCAGGACGCCGGTGTGCAAGTCATCTTCCGTCCGTTCCACGAGCTCAACCAGAGCCAGGGCGTATTCTGGTGGAGCGGCCGTTCAGGGCCGCAGGGGGCGGCGGCCTTGTTTGCGTTGACCGAAGACTACATCAAGCAGAAATACGGCTACACCAACATCATCTGGGAATGGGATGTCCAGGATGTCACGTCGCCGTCGGCATTCGCCGGCTACGCGCCGCCCGCCAGTTATTACCAGATCGTTGCGCTTGATATGTACAACAGCGCCTCGAACTCGGGCTACACGCAGGCGAACTACAATGCCATGCTTGCCATCGCCAACGGCAAGCCGATTGCCATCGGCGAATCCTTCGTCGTGCCGTCGGCGGCGACGCTCGCGGCGCAGCCGAAATGGGTCTATTTCGAAGGCTGGCCCGATAGCCAATTCCTGAGCTACAACAGCAGCAGCCAGATCGGCAGTTTCTACAACTCGGTCGTTGCGCCCAGGCCGGGCTTTTGAGTAAGCCGTGCCGCTCGCCGCGTGGGCGAGCGGCACGCCTACGGTCAAGGCCGCGCGGTAACGATGAACGCGCAGATAAAGCGTCATCATCCCGCGTCCTGGCAAAATATCCGTGCTAAAAGGGAAAATTTTGTCGGGACGATTGCGCAGAGCGTCCTGTGTCATCGGCCTCTCGGGTCGATATGGACATCTCGATTACTGTCTTGGAATAGTTGATGCCGCCGTCGCTTGCGGGTTGCATTTTCAGTTCCAGCAGTGCGTAGATGATGTTGACGGTAGCGCCAACCTGAAACAGCTTCTCGTCGGCTTTCGTAATAGAGCTCATTCCATATATAGGCGCCTGTGCAAACGTGCTATTTGGGATGGCGCGCTAGGCGTCGTCGCGCCGCACAGGGTGGTTCCCTGTGCAAGCGGCGCAACAACGTGCGACGCCCAAATAGCACGTTCCCTCCGGGTTTTCCCCAGAAAGGGCGCTGGCGTTGTTCGCTCGGGGACGCCTAGTCCTTGCTCGTAGCCCCGCTACGAGACGCGTCGCACGCCTAGCCAGCGCCCTTTCTGGGGGAAATGCATCAGGTGCCTATATATGGAATGAGCTCTAGTGTAGATGGATTCGAAAATGGTCGAGCCATCGTCGAGCTTCAAACGGAAGGTATTGACCTCATCGCCCCAACGTGAGTCCATGCCGGCATAGACCATTTCGGTGATGACGCCGGATACCTTGTGCCCCGGAATCTTTCCGCTGTAAATGTTTTCCCACCATTCAGGTGAGCCATACAAGCCGTGGACATTCTTCAAGCCCATGTTTGGCCGGGCGGCATTCAGAGTCAAAGCCTGAACACTTTTTACATGCCCGGGGCCCTGAACCATTTCCTGATGAAGCGTGTAGACAAATCGCATTTTTTCTTTCGGCGGCTTGCTTCTTAGAACCGGTCTCAAAACGACCAGGGCTAGGCGGAGCGACGAAGACAGTACGACTGTACGGCAAGGAGCGACAACAACGCCATGGGCTTTTTGAAACCGGTTCTTAAAGGCATCGCACTTTGGCGGTCAAGATGGAGGCAGATTCGGTGGAGGCACCGGGCATCGCACGCTGCATTTTTCGAAACTCGAATCCCAGCCGGCTAGGCGGTTGATTGCCAGTAAAAGTCAAGGTATGCATCGGCGTACTCCACGAATACCGACACCTCGAACTCGGTTGCCATCGAACTCATTATCAGGGCGCCGAGGAAAGGGGATGCGCCACCGAGTGGAAGCGGTAAATCGACTGTCAATGCCGAGCAGGATTCTTCGATCAGCCTGTTCGCTTCCAGCTCGTCAATCGGCGAGAAAGCAGAGCCCATCAAGTAGCCGCACGCTTTGTCGAATGTATTCGCGCCCACCCCGGAAAATCGTGTCGGCAGTAGATTGGCGGCGAGCCAGAATAGAAGCCCGTTGTCGCCAGGTTTCTTGCGGGACCTGGTGACGCAGATGAACTCTTCGCTGTCGGGATGCTGGAAGGCGAATTGGGGGTAGGACGTGTAGTGCAAACCGGGGTAGCCGGTATATTTGTACCATTCGGTTGGGCGCTTGATGGCCGCCGCCAGTGCTTCGAACTCGGCTTTGGTGAACATGGGCTGCGGTTTTTCTTGGTAGCGTTAACGTTGGGGCCAGGCAGTAAAACTTTATTGCTGGTCCCGGGCTGTTGTCGTCGTCTTCCCCGTAAGAATACATCGGTTCGATATGCATTGTTCAGCACGGATCGTGGTGCCGTTGATGGAGGCGCCGGGCATCGCACGCATGCTGTTTCTTACGAATCGGCTCCCGGATTGGCCCGGGGTACCCAAGCGGAGCACCACGGCAATTTCCCAACTGCCGCTAGGGAAGCATTTCCAGCGAGGTTCGGGTTCTGTGATATTCCATTTTCACCAGCTTGCCCTCTTCAAAATAGAACTCGACACTAGCACCGACTGGCTGTTCGGAAGGATTGGCAATTTCCCACCCATCACGCGTTTCGGCAAAGCTGGCTATCTCCGCATCGCTCTGCTTGAATGACACAACTCGGGGTAATTTGTCATCGAGGATGAGCCGCGCCGTAACAGTAAACCTTTGTTGCTCATACAGTCGCGCCAGCCCGGACTGAAAGTCGGCAAGCGACTTGTGTTCGAGTGCGACAACTTCCGGCGGCGCACCGCGGGGAGAGATGAAGGTTGCTTTCGACAAGCCGTCGATGAATTGGAAGCACACTTGTGCTGCATGGTCTTTGCCGCTCCAGGTGTCAATCGCCAGGAAGTCGCCTTGCGGAATTTTGGCGAGTCGTTCCAGGTGATCCTGCGTGATGGCAAATGGTGGAATGGCATGCATCCCTGTTACCGCCGGCATGCTTTGAATCCCGGCCAGGACCTCTGCCTTGGACGCACCGATCCGGAATGCCTCGAATTTGCCGCTTGTGATGGTCCGGTTGTCAAACAGTAATCGCTCGCAGGCGGACAAGGCGCAGCAAAGCAAGATCAACACCGCGCCATATCTGGGCAGGATACGAATGGTGAAGTTCGGCAGCGCGGGCATGGGCTGGACGCTTTTCTTTGCGGAGGCGAGCACTATGCATGCGTCGGCCGGGTCTGGCCAGCGATCCATCTGGGGTAGCGGAATTTGATACCGAGGGTATCTGTTATCGACAGAACGTGAACTCACGCTCCAGGACGGCGTGGGGCTGCTTCGTTACATTGTCGATCATGTGCGTTGATGGATTGTGTTCCCCACAGAGAAAGGGATTTCTCATAACCTGTCATATTTGCCAGCTATCGAGTCGACTGGACTAATGGTATGTTAGTTGGTTACTTGTGGTTTCTTTGCCAAGGTTTTTGTTCAATGAGACGTGCCTTCTTAATGTTCACCTTATTGGTGGGAGCAATACAACGAATAGCCTGTTTAAGCACAGCACGACATTGGCAAGCCAATTTATTTTGCTCGTTGCCGTCTTCGGGTTGAGGGCCAGTTTTTGAGGTCGACCGTATCCCTGATTTTTTCGCAGACATGCAGCACCCGTTCTATCTCAATATCGGTCAGTCCCGAGTTGATGGTGAGTCGGACAAGTGAACGGTTTTTGGGTGTGGCTGGGGCACAGAAAACGGCACCGAATATGCCATGCTGTTGCAGTGCATTTCGCAGCACCATTGTTTGGGGTTCCGTTCCTGATTCCAATGCAATGATTTGTTCGCTACCATCCTGGACGTTGTAGCCAAGTTCGGCCAAACCTTGTCGCAACGTGGTTGCCGTTGTCATCAATCGGGAGCGACGTCCGTGTGCAGGCTTGATGAAGTCAATGGCCGTGTTGAACCATTCAAGTTCGTGATTTAAGAGGCATGATGAAAAAATGGCGGGTCTGGATTCACTCATGAAATACGATTTGAATTCCGATGAGCAGGTAATAAATCCTGCGCGACCGGCAAATGCCTTGGCAAGTGAAGCCGTCCGAAAGTGAACACGATTTTGCAGATTTAATGCGACAACAAGACCAGAACCATCGGGGCCATGGGTGCCGATTGAATGAGACTCGTCAACGATGATGATGCACCCTGCCTGTTCCACTTTTTTGATGATGTCCAGTAATGGGCAAAGTGATCCGTTGGTGCTGTATACCGAATCAACAACGACGATACCTGGCCCGTGGAGGTTCATCAACTTTTCGAGGTGATCGGCGTCGTTATGACGAAAGGCGAAAGGCATTGCGCGTGCTGTATTGGCCCCTTCCCATAAGGATGCATGGGCCATCATGTCGAGGTAGACGGGAATGGCGGGGCCGGCCAATGTTTGAATCAGCCCGACATTGGCAGCCCAACCCGATTGGCAAATGACGCCGTTTTCAGCTTCAAGAAAGGATGCAAATTTGAGTTCAAGCCTGCTTTGTGGATTGTCGCCATGTAAGAAGGTTGCCGACATCAAGAGGTCTTTATTCCTGGCCAGTGACGCCACTTGAGCCTCGACAATTTCGCGCTCACCAGAAAGGCACAAATAATCATTGCTGGATAAGTGGATGGCGTCGGGACCAGGAACGCGGCCATGTAGAAGATGATTTCCACCCCAAAGGTTTTGATAACGGTCAAACCAGCTATCCATTCGGTGTTCGACAAATTTGGGTAGCGGTGGATGTTGGAAATGCACAGCTTTCGTTTTAGTTAGCATGTTGATATTCCGTGAATATAATAAGCATGTTGCACCAGGAAAATAATGTGGAGACAACAGTATATTTCTTGTTGGAATCGGCGGGGGATGATTACCGCTTGTCGCAATGGTTCGTAAGAAATGGTACTTGATTAGGGAAATACAATGCTGGATCACTTCAGTGCGGGTCGTAGCCACGAAAATCAATCGCGATCAAAACAGGTCAATCCCCAATCATCGGCGATATACAAATGGTTTCGTAAATATGTCCGAAGTCTGACTTCAGCGGGATCTTCCGATTTCCAAAGCAATCGCTTGTCCATGATAGGTATCCTCGCGTTTTTTGGATTCCCACTTTATGGCTGGATCTGGTCGGTGGCCTATCCACAGCATTACGAAAATTTCAAATTGCGATATGTCGGGATGGTGCTTGCTATCCCTTTCATCTTTGCGAAAAAGATCCGCGACAAGCGACGAATGCAAATGTATTCGTATTTGGCGATTACATACATGGCGCCGTTCTTTTTCACCTTCATGTTTTTGATGAATAATGGATCGTCGGTATGGTCGCAATCGCTATTGATTGGAACCGTCGCCCTGTTTCACTTCGAGGCGTTGTTTGCGACTATTTCCTGGGTCATCGGTTCGGTGCTGGCCTATGCCGTCTTCTTGGTTGCCACAGATTATTCGGGCGTGCTGACTCCCGAAATTCTGGTTAACATTCCGATTGATATTTTTGCGGTCGCCCTGGTGTCAATCACAAAGGTCAGCCGGAAAATATTTGAAGAGGAGAAGCTGTCGGGCATGTCGTCGGTATTGGGTAGCATTTCGCATGAGCTTCGAACACCGCTCTTGTCTGTGCATGCATCGGCCAAGGGGTTGAAACAGTATGTACCCCGGCTGATCGAACAATACAAGGCCACGGCTGAAAGCCTTCCAGCGAATGCGCGGATATTGCCCAGACATCTGGAAATGACGATGCCGGCGATTGAGCGAATTACGGCCGAAGTCCAAGCCATGAACACGGCGATTGATTTGCTGATGGCCAATGTTGGCCGAACGCGTGACAAGCCTCACATGGTTAAAATATTTTCCATGTCCGAGCTGGTGGAGCGAACAATTACCTGGTACCCGTTTGAAAGCGAAAAGTCGCGGAAATTGGTGTCGCTCGTGATCAAGTCCGATTTCAAGGTCGAAGCGAATGAAGACTTGATGGCTATGGTTATCGCCAACCTGCTGAAAAATGCTCTACGGGCCATTGCAAGGGCCCGTAAGGGAGATATCAAGATACTGGTGGAAGCCAATCAGCACGGTGGGCTGATATCGATTCGGGATACCGGATCGGGCATCCCTCAAAGCCAGCTTCCCCACATCTTCACCCGGTTTCATTCCTACCCCGCTCATGAGGGAACGGGGATTGGATTAGCCTTCTGCCGTGAGACCTTGGCAATCTGGAAGGCGGATATTTACTGTCGGTCGGAGGAAAATTTATTTGCCGAATTCGTGCTGACGTTTAAGAACCGGTTTCAAAATGACCAGGGCTAGGCGGAGCGACGAAGACAGTATGACTGTACGGCAAGGAGCGACAACAATGCCATGGGCTTTTTGAAACCGGTTTTTAGGCCGTCCAAAAGGAATTGGAAGTGTAGGTTGTGTGCTATCTAGCCTGGCCCCATAGTTTCTTGAGCCGACATGTTCGATGATGCAGCTCATCCTGTGGCCAGTTTTGCCTTGATGGCTTGTGATATCGTCAGGATTGCGTCGCACGCAGGCGTGCCGCTGTGTGCCACCGTGTGCCACTCTGTCCGTTCGGCCCTGCTTGCATGTAGGAACTGATATGAAAAAACTGGTTCTGGCCTTTTTTACCGCCTTGTCCATGGCCGCCTGCCACGGCACTGACGATGCCACTGCCGAAGGCCCCGCCTCGGCCAAGCAGTTATCTCGCGCCGTCAAAACAGTTTCCTCCGGTTACGCCAACGAGGTGCAATTGCTTTACATCGCCTATTTCGGCCGGCCTGCCGACCCCAACGGGCTGGCGAATTTCGAGAATGCTTTGCAGGCTGCAGGGGCGCCCACCGACATACAGGGTCTTGCCAATTCCTATGCCGGCAATGCCGCGATACGTACTCTGATCGACAGTTTCGGCACCAGCCCGGAATCGCTGGCCTTGTATGGCAGTGTGGGTGGTGCGGGTGACGCTGCGGCGGCTGATGCTTTCGTCACCACCGTCTTCAAGAACATGCTTAACCGCGCGCCGGCCAGTAGCGGCTTGAACTTTTGGGCCGGCGCCATCGCCAGCGGCTCGGTCACGCAGGGACAGGCGGCCTTGACGATTGCGGCTGGGGCGCTGGCCAACAGCAGTGCGCAGGCTGTGCTTGATGCCGAACTGGTCAGTGCGCGGATTGCCGTCGGTGCGGAATTCACGGCCCAGGTGACGGCGCAAAATGCTTCGGGCAATTACGTGGGGAGCGGCGCCGCTGCGGCAGCGCGTGCCATGCTTGCTACTGTGCTTGCAACAACTGACCCCACATCGTTCGAGCCTACCGTGGTCACCACCGTTGCGGCACTCACCCCAACGTCTTCCACGGTAGCATTGGTTGCCAAGCTTGGAAAGCCGAACCGGTTTCTGGTTGGCCTGGGTGCCGGAAACGATATCGGCAGCATGAACACGCAGGGCATCAAGCCCGACATTATCGACACTTACCTGGTGGGCGTGGGCGCAGGTTCGTGGCTTACCTGGAACAGCCCCAGCGGCAGTTATCTGACGGATGTGGCCCAGGCTGACGATGCGATTGGCGCCACACCCATGTACACGCTTTACCAGATGGCGCAAAACGGCGACGGCAATTTGTCCGGCTTGACCGATGGCAGCTTCATGAACAACTACTGGAGCCAGGTGCGCCTGATGTTCCAATTGCTGGGTAACTACAACAAGCCGGCACTGGTCAACCTCGAGCCGGATTTCTGGGGCTATGTGCAGCTGCAGGCGCCCAATGGCGACCCCGGCAAATTGGCGGCCGTGGTCAGCACGCAGACCGAGTGCACCACGCTCGCCAACAATGCCACCGGCATTGCCCAGTGCATGCTTGCCATGGCGCGCAAATACGCACCCAAGGCCTTGATTGGTTACCCTGCTTCGTTCTTTGGCGAGACTGCGCCGCAGGTGGCCGCGATGATGAAACAGGTGGGCGCCCAAAACGCCGATTTCATCGTCGCGCAAACCAGCGACCGCGACGCCGGCTGCTGGGAGGTGGCCAACCCGCCGTCGGAATGCACGGGGCGCGGCAACGGCCCCTGGTATTGGGATGAATCCAATCAAAGTTCACCCAACTACACCGAGTCCCTCACGCTCTGGTCGACTTATCGCAGCGACCTTGGCAACAACCTGCCCATCATCTGGTGGCAAACCCCCATGGGCGTTCCCTCGGCCACGCCCGGCGGCAGCTACCAGCATTACCGCGACAATCACGTGCATTACATGCTGGGCAATGCCGGGCAGTACGTCAACATCGGCAGCGCAGGCGCCGTATTCAGTTCAGGGGCGACCTCGCAAACGACCATCAATACCGACGGCGGGCAGTTCCAGAAGCTGTTTGCGCAGTATCTGGCTGGTGGGGGTAGTCCGTTGAAGTGATGGCTTGGGTTGATGGTGACGGCGGAAATTGGTGTTGCGCGGGGGGAGTGAAGTCGACCTGACCCGATAGGCTCCATATAACGTGGCCGTTAGCGAGCTGTCGCCAGTCGTTTCATCCGGCACCTGCGGAGATGCGCAGTTTCTGTCCGCAACGCTTGTGGCGCCCGTCCACCCATACCGCTTCATCGCGGGCGAGAAATTTGAAATTGCACTTGGGGCATTTCGTCCACCCCTCGGCATCCAAGGGCACGGACATTTCACGAGAGAGTGCGTCCTCGGTTTCTTTGTCATGCTTTCGAATCCTGGAAACACTGTTCCCCAGGCATTGCCCACAAAGCTTGGCGCACCAGAGACCGTCTTCCTTGAAGTATTCCCTGCCGTCGCCATGGCAGTGCGGACAAAAATGTATTTCTAACGGGTTGTAGTTATTCTCCGCGCAAGGTGTCTCGTTGCGTACAAAGTATGACTCTCCAATGTAGCACCCGTTCAGGCACTGGTGAACCGCCCCCATTTGCACAACGGGTACCTGACATGTTGAGCACATGGTCAGCGTATTGCCGTGCTTGTCCGTTACCTCAAACGCGATGGGAGCCGATTTTGGTGGTCGCCGGAAGAATTTCGATATGGCTTCAAACATTGTCGCGTGCCCCTTCCTTTATGATTTCGGTCAGCGCTACGCGCAGGTGCGTCCTTGTCTGCGCACCGCACCGGCTCAGTCGTGCAGAGGCGAGGGTGCCGCCACATTCAATGCAGCACTGCGCGCGGGATTGAGCACCTTGATGGACGTGGCGATTTGGTCGCCGGCCGGCAGTTCATCTGCCCCATCGATCAACAGCCGCTTCAGTTCGGCAACCGAAAGTCCAGGGTGTTGGCCCAGCAGCCGCGCCGCCACATTGCACACCTGGGGCGCGGCCATGCTGGTGCCGCTCATTTCCAGCGGGTAGCCGGCCGGGCCCACGCTGCGAACTGAATCGCCATTGGCGTAGAGCGCAGCGCCGACATTGCTGAAATAGGTGACTTGCCCATCCTGGTCCACGGCGCCCACGCTCAACAGGTTGGGCGCATCCAGGCCGGCGGGCAGAAAGCCGGACTTGTTGACGGCATGGTCGTCATTCCCGGCTGCGGCGACGAAGAGGATATTGGGCAAGGCGGCCATTAGGGCCTGCATGTGTTGCCGTATCGCGGTCGCATGCTCGGCCGATATCTCTGCCTGGCTCCTTCCCCAGCTCATGTTGACTATGCGTACGTGATGCTGCTTCAGGAAAACGGCAATCCGTTTATAACGATCTTTCCACGCCTGCGCATCGAGCTGGGGCGGCAGCGCGACTGTATAGGCGTCACGGATCGCTACGACGTCAACGAAGGGGTTGCCGTCGACGACGATGCCGGCGACATGCGTGCCGTGCTGGCGGCTTTGTGCCGGCGCGACTTCACCTATCATCGCCCCCATGCTTTGCGAGTAGCGTTTCAATTCGTCCTTGCGGGCGGGGTCGCCACTGAGTTGGCCGATTTTGATGGCCCATTGGCTTTGGTATTTTTCCCAAGCCTGCCTTTTCGGGGTATCGTTATTCTCGAAGAAATCCCTGTATCCCTGGACCAAAGCCCATGCTTGATATCGGTCGAGTCCATCCAATTGAGGATCGACCAGACAATCCCGTCCCGGCGCCAGGACCAGGCAGGCATTCGTGGGATGCTTGAACAAGGACAGATCCACGCCTTCGGGCTCCCACACCGCAACGCGCACCGCCTGTTCCTTGCCGGATAACGGCGGGTAGGCCCGCACCTGCCAATAGCCGGGTTCGCCGGCCTTGGCGGCCAGCCTGGCCTTGATCACTTCGATCAGAATGTTGGCGCGGGGCTGAAAGACTTCCCCCCAAAAGCGCGTATCCACGATGTTACTCACGTACATGGGCGGCGAATTCAAGGGCGGCACCCGATAAGCCTGATCGGAGGCGACGGCGATCTCCAGGGTTTTATCGAACGTCTGGACATCGAGCTCCGGCAGCAGTTGTTTCAGCCTGGACCGTGCCGCTGGCCAAGGCAGGGCGCCGACGCGCTGCGCGGCTGCCGCTTCGAATTGGGATTCGTCCCATGCTTCGAGGCGCGCGTGGGCCATCAATTCTTCGACCATGAACAGCGCGTCACGCTGCAGGCGTTTTTCCGTCCCTGCCCGCGCCGTCTGGATCAGGCTTAGCGCCTCGGCATTCTTGCCGTGCAGGATCAGGCAATGAAGCAGCGTCGCACTGATGCGCGGCGCCGTCGGCTGATTCTGGCCGCCGCCATGCTCCGGCGCCAATTCCCTGGCTTCCAGCCAGTCGAGCATCGGCGCCAGTTCAGCCGCCGGCATTTTCAGGTATTCGCTGCGCAGTTTGGCCGACGCAAAGTCTTGTCCGGCTTGGTCGGACGCCAGCGCGGCGGGGCTCAGCGCTACTGCACACAGGCATGCAGCAAGCGCCTGCTTCCATGACGATAAGATTGGTTTCAGGAACATTTCACTTTAGATGACGATTGCTTTGATATGGTGCTACGCTTGAGCCAGGATCAAAGCGTCGGCGCGTTGGCACAGATGATCTGGTTGTGATGCGTATCGAAGATGGCAAAACCGAGGTTCTCCGGCACAAGGATGAACTCAAAGAAGCGGGACTCCCGCAACAGGGCAACGATAGCCTGCATTTTGCCGCGGTAGACAGGCCAAGGCGGAGCCTCATCGTCCGTTACGACCAGCAATACGACTTCGCTCGAATCGATCAGACCTTCGAGCGTCACCAAACCGTCAGCCTCGCCATATTCCAGGCAAGTTGCCGGACCCTTCAAGGATTCCCACCACCAGATCTTCGACGTGTCCGAGACGAATCGATCTGCGACCTCTTGAATGCAGTTCTCTGCCGATTCCTGGCTGAGTTTGCTTATTCCGCCGATTCGGCCTATCGCGTCTTCGATTTCATCGAGCAGTTCTGCATCTACCAATGTCTTCTCCTGTTGAACCTTGCCATGCCGTCGTGTATATATGGGGTCACCCCATGATACACAGAACTGAAATGCTGAAAATTCATTTGCAATATGAAAGAAAGCCAGGATTGCGGCTTGCCGTTCGGGATTATGACGCTCAACTCGAAAATGTCAGCTGCATATTTATGGACGTCCGCGAGCTCATTCAACAAAATAGTGAGTTGCTTGTTTCCGGCTTTGGCGACAGCAAATGGCCCGTGAGCGTGGACTGGGAGTTGCCGGACTTGTTAGACCAATTGCCGGATTTGTTCCAGGCAATTCGTGCAGGCAGTATTGCGCAACTGGATTTTGGCGAGCAAGGTGTAGAAAGGCTGATCGAATTCATCCCAAACCGCGAAAACAGGATGTACGTCGGCACATGCTACAGCCTGACTCGCTGGAAGCCTGATCCTGTTGAGGAAGAAATCAGCTTCGATGATTTGGAAACCATGTTGTTGGAGGTAAAGGATCAGTTCTTGCAGGCGTTGACCGATGTTGCGGCGGATTTGAATGATCATCCCTGGGTCAGGGCGTGGGCGAAGGCTTGTGCGAAACCGTGACTGAGCTTGCCCTTGTAAAACGTATCCCTTGCTGAAGGTTTAAAATTCCGGCCCTATAACCGCTTATGCATATTCCCCTCAGTTTTCCAAATGGTCGGAGCGATACCTTGCAGGAAGCGGAACGAATTGTGATAACGTCAGGTTTTGCAAAAAACTCAATAGGCGCAACCAGGAGCCCCTCATGGCAAGAAAGCGTTTGCTCATCTCGTTTGCCGGCATTGTGGTTGCTGGTTGCTTACCTTTCGCCGTCCACGCGCAATCCGCCATCGTGCCTTATTTCGTCCACGCTGCGGGAACCGGCGACAGTGCCGAAGTGAAAGCCGAAGCCATCAAATTCGCCAAACCCGACTCGCCGGGCGAGGTGGCCTTGAACAAGTTTGTCGATGATGCCGTTCATAAAACGATCGATTTCGCCAAGAATAAAGGAAGCAGCAGCAATTATTTTTCCGAGATGAGCGTGACGGTCAATTACCTCTCATCAGATTTTATTTCGGTATCGACCAGCGGAAGTTATTTCGTAGGCCAACCGCATCCAGAGCCATGGTCTTACACCATGAACATTGACAGGAAGAGCGGTCATGCCTTTCAATTTGCCGATATGCTCAATGGCGACGGCGCGAATAAAATATTTTCCTATTGCCGCGAGGTAGTACGGAAAAAGAAGGCGGACAATGGCGACAACGGCGGCAATGGTGGCGATGACGTGACGCTGGAAGACGTATCAAAAGCAACCGGCGATTTGTCCAAGTGGATATTTGAAGAAAAATCCGCGACGGTTGTCTATAGCTTGTACGATTTTGGCGGATACGGGCAATGCAATTGCAGCTGTGAAGTGCCATACAAGGTGCTTGGACCCTTGGTCAAGCCCGGCTTTTTGCTGCCGAATAAGTATAAGTAACGAGAATCAATGGAAATTGCGAGGCGCGTTGGCGCGTCCGGTTTTTCGGATGACGCGACGGGTTCGCAATTTTTCAGGATGAGCAAAAAGGGATAAGACAATGTCGCAAATTACGAGTGACCAGGCGCTGGCTGTTCTGACGGGTTCAGAAGGCGCACCTAACAATACGGTGCAGCAACTCGCTGTTCCAGACAAATATCTTGGTCAGGCCGGCCATGGGTACGCATCCGGTTTTGCCTTTGGCAAGGTGCAGCTTGATATTGGCAATAATGCAGAGGCCCAATCCGCATATAAAGAGATCCTGGCGCTCGGCGTATCGAGCGGCCAGCTTACTCAGGCACAGTCGGACGACTTGGACAAGTATGCGGTCAAGCGACCTGACGTTGCCTTTCCCGACTCGTATAAGCAGGCCAGGGATACCCTTAACTCAACGGTATTCAACCCTGACAGCCCAATCGCGTCACAAGTCAATTCAATCATCGCCACCCATCAGAAGAATGACCTGGAGAATAGAACTGTCAAGAAGGTCAATGACTTTCTCCAGGATCATACGACCGGCGTATTCGACCCCACCAGTAAAGACTATTCAACGGCGGTCGCCGCCGTTGTTTCGGCAGTTAACAGATCGGGTAGTGCCGATCGATTCTCCGCGGCGCTGGATGGCAACAAGGCGCCCACCCTGGATGACGCCAAAGCGGCCTGGAAACAGCAGATAGGGTCAGGCGTGCAAAGCAATGATTGGGCCCTGGTTGAAAAGGGCGCCAAGAACCTGGATGCGCAAGCTTCCCAACAAACGAAAGCCGCGGATGCCCCAGCCCAGCCTGCGCCGGGTGCGGCTGCACAACCCGGCACGGCGCAGCAGGGCGATGTCCAGGCAGTGCAAAATGGGAACAACAACGCCAGCACCCTGACTGCGGAAACGGCAGCGGCACTGCCCGTCAATGCCAGCCGCAAAGAGACGACCGACCATATGTTGGCCGCAATACTGTCGTATGACCCTGCCATCATGCATGCCGGAATCACCGCTGGCCTTAATACCCACGCATCGCAGCAAGCCCTTCAGCAAGCCAATGACATGGCCGCCCAGGTCGCTCCGGCGAATCCGGCGCAAAACCAGCCGGCACCGCAGCAGGTGCAGAGCCCGGTTGTAAGGCGCTGACTGGATTGAAACCTGGCGCGGTGGCGCGGGCCGGCATTATTTCCGCATAACCGCCGTCGAGTCTTGCGCCGTCAAAGGCCTGGTTCAGGCCCAACTGGAACCAACCCCGGCGGCATTGGCCGCATTCAGTGCAGGGCCCGCCCCTCAAAGCGCCAATTCTTCCGCCAAATACCGGAACACAGCCGATACCCGCCGCAGATGGCGCGACTCCGGATGCGTGAGCAGCCAGAGTTCGGTCTGGCATTCGTCTAGCACGTCGGTCAACGCGATCAGGTCCTTGCGTGCTTGCGCCAGGAATACCGGCAGCACGCCCACGCCCATGCCGGCGGCCACCAGTTCCATCACGGTCAGGATGCTGTTGACGCGGTAGCGTGGCACGGCCTTCGGGTGGTGGCGCTTGCGCCAGAGCACCGAGGGGTGGTCGGGCAGTGCGTCGTCGGGGGCGATCCAGGCGGCCTTGCCGGCTTCGACGTCGCGGTAGTGGCGGATGCCGCCGCCCTTGCCGGCGTAGAGCGCGACGCGGATCGGGCCGACGTGCTTGCCGACGAGGTGCGGGGGAGGGCGCTTGGTGGCGCGTATGGCGATGTCGGCTTCGCGCCGCGTCAGGCTTGTCAGCTCATTGCCGGCGTGCAGCTCGTAGCCCAGTAGCGGATGCCGGGCGGCAAAGCTGCGCAGTGCGGGGGCAATCAGCCCGTGCAGGATGGTGTCGGTGGTGGTGATGCGTACCGTGCCCGAGATTTGTGCCGGGGTGAGTTCGATGGCCGAGCGCGCCTGCTCAAGTTGCGTTTCCATCTGTTCGGCGTGCTCGGTCAGCACCTGGGCCAGCTCGGACGCCTGGTAGCCGGCGCGCGAACGTTCGAACAATTGCTGCCCCAGGCCGCGCTCGATGCGGCGGATCGAACGGAACACGGTCGAGGCGTCCACGCCCAGCCTCTCCCCGGCAGCGGCGAGGTTGCCGGCGCGCGCCAGCGCGAGGACGATTTCCAGGTCGCCCGCATTCATCCTGTATTGCGTTTTTGCAATCATAGAATTCAACCATGCCTATTTTCAATGCATAAACGCAATCATACGATACCTGTGTCTTCACGTTCAAACAGGAGGTTTCATGGCTTCGCTTCACTCTTCTTCCACCGCCTACGGCATTGCCTTGCTGCGCGTCAGCCTGGGCGTGATGTGGCTGGCGCATGCCTTGCTGAAATGGTTCGTCTTCACCCTGCCGGGAACCGCGCAATATTTTGCCAGTGTGGGCATCCCGGGTTTTCTGGCGTATCCGGTGTTTGCCCTTGAACTGCTGGGCGGCCTGGCGCTGCTGCTGGGGTTCTACGCGCGCCAGGTTGCGCTGGCGCTGGTGCCGGTGATGGCGGTGGCGGCCTGGGTGCATGCGCCCAATGGCTGGGTGCACACCAGTGCCGGCGGCGGCTGGGAATACCCGGTGTTCCTGGTTGTGGCATTGGTGGCCTTGTGGCTGCTGGGCGACGGTGCGCATGCGATGCGCCGCAGCGGCCGCTTTGTGCTTTCGCAGTAAGGGGGGCATGATGGACAAGCGTTTTCTTCTTGTGAGCCATGCCTTGTGCCCTTACGTGCAGCGCGCCGCGATCGTGCTCAAGGAGAAGGGCGTGCCGTTTGAACGCCGCGATGTGGACCTGGCAAACAAGCCGGACTGGTTCCTGTCCTGCTCACCCTTGGGCAAGACACCGGTGCTGCTGGCTGGCGGCGAACCGATCTTCGAGTCAGCGGTGATCTGCGAATACCTCGACGAGACCCTTGGGCCGCGCCTGCACCCCGACGACGCGCTGCAGCGCGCCCGCCATCGTTCGTGGATGGAGTTCGGTTCGGCCTTGCTCAATACGATTGCCGCGTTCTATGGCGCGCAGGATGAAGCGGCACTGGGTGTGCAGGCCACGCAAATCCGCCGGCGCCTGGAGCAGCTTGAAGCGGCGCTGCGGGATGGCCCCTGGTTTGAGGGCGGGCGTTTCAGTATGGTCGATGCGGTCTTCGGGCCGGTGTTCCGTTATTTCGATGTGTTCGATGAACTGGGCGACTTTCGCTTTTTCCGTGGCTTGCCCAAGACCATGGCCTGGCGCGCGGCGCTTGCCGGGCGGCCCTCGGTGCGGGAAGCGGCGCATCCGGAATACCCTGCCTTGCTGCGCGACTTTTTGCGCGGGCGTGGTTCGGCGCTGTCGCGGCGGGTGGCTGCCGGCTAGCTGCCGGCTAGCTGTCCCGGCGGGCGCGCAGATTTATGGCATTTATGGGGTTCAGATGACCCATATACATGGTTTCCTCGCAGCCAAAACAATCATTTTCGTGCTGTTGGGATGCATGCATCGGGATCGTATTGCGGCTGGCCGAAACGCCGCGTCATGCATTACTGGGATGTGAATGCAGAAATTGCATGTAGCGCTTGGGTGGCAGACCAACGAGCCGCGTGAATAAGGTTGTGAAGCTGCTTGTACTCTTGTAGCCAAGTTCCAAAGCGGTTTGCGTAATTGAGCGTTGTCGCGCGAGTCTGTCGATGGCGTTGATAATCTTCAAATAGTCACGCCAGCGAGTGAATGACATGCCTGTTTCGGAGACGAACAGACGCGCAAGGGTCCGACCGCTGGTGTGCACCTGGTATGCGAGCTCGTCGAGGGTGAAATTGTCGCCCGGAGCGGATCGCAGAATCGCAGTCGCCTGCTGTAGTCGTCGGTCGTGACCGTGAGGTAGGTAAAGCCTGGGACCCGGTCGAGGCAAAGCCAGTTGCATCACGACCAAGCGCGCTACTAGATTGATAGCGTCCGATTGTGGCGCTTCGGAATTCAGGCGCTTCGCCTCGAAGGCCAATGCTCGTAGGAAGTCGGTCGCGACAACCGAGACGCAATTGCCGGGCAGGGAGGATGTCAGCGCACGAGACAGATGCAGGTGAATGAGGGAGGAGGACTCGCTATAGCGGGCACCATGGGCCAGTTGCGGCGGTATCCATATCGCCATCCCAGGCGGCACAACCCACCATCCCTCGTCGCTAGTTACAGCCAAGGTCCCACGTAGGACAACGGAGATTTGCCCCAGGTCGTGCCGGTGCGCCGCGAGCTCGACTCCGGCCCCATGCTCTACGCCAGAGGCGGAAATTTCCGGGATAACAATGGCTGTCGGCACATGCATTTTGGCGGATTTGCGAAAGAATTTGGTCGGAATTTCTCCAATAATACAGCTTCATCACTAGTTCAGGCCGCGGGGACGAAAGCCGGTGCGGTCATTATCGTTAGATCGGATGGCAAACGAACTCTGCCGTCCCTTTACACAAGTAATAGGAAAACCATGGATATCGTCACCGCCGCAAAGAAACGCTACAGCACCAAAGCCTACGACCCTACCCGTCGCGTCCCCGAAGAGACCATGCTGCAGATCTATGAAGTGCTGCGCGCAACGCCCTCCTCTGTGAATTCGCAGCCCTGGCATTTCATCGTCGCGAGCACCACGCAAGGCAAGGCGCGCCTGGCTAAGGGCTTGCAGGGAGGCTACAGCAACAACGAAGCCAAGGTGCGCGATGCCTCGCACGTAATCTTGTTTTGCACCCGCGTCGACGCCGAAGACAGTTACTTGGAACGCCTGCTGGAGCAGGAAGGCCGTGACGGGCGCTTCGCCGACGACGAGGCTAGGGGAGTCACTGCCAAGGTTCGCCTGAACTTCACCAACCGGCACCGCTACACCAGGAAAGACTTGCCGCAGTGGTACGAAAAGCAGGTCTATATCGCGTTGGGTAACGCCATGCTGGCGTCCGCTGCGCTGGGCGTGGACAGCACTCCGATGGAGGGCATGGACTCCGGTGCGCTGGACGCTGAACTCGGCTTGAATGAAAAAGGCCTGTCCAGCCTGGTGCTGCTGAGCCTCGGGTACCACGCCGACAGCGACTTCAACGCCAGGCTGCCGAAGTCGCGCCTGCCACGAGAAGAGGTCTTCACTTTTCTATAGCGCCAGTGGTGTATTTTGAGGGGGGAACCCTTGCGTGTATGGCGCAGGCGGAATTCGATAAACAAGGGTTGGCCACCGGGAGGAGGGCGGTACAAGAGCAAGGCCGGGGCGTTGACGGATCAGTTCCATGGCGCTGCCACTTCACAATTCAAGCTGTGGTGCAGTTCTTCGCGGCCAAACCTCCCTGATGAGCCAGGTTTGGCCTTTCCCAAACAACTACATTCCTTTGATCACCAGGGTCACTGATTCCCACCCTGGATATCCTGCGCCCGTGCCAGCGACTGTTCCACCAATCGCGAAAGCACCTGCCTTCCCAGGAACCCATTGGTAGACACGTGAAGTGACGGTGGTACCTGCCTCGGGGCTCGCAATGGTCCACAGGCCGCTCTGGGTGAAAGGAATGGCGCTTCCCATGCCCAGATCAACCAGCGCAAGCACGAGATCGTTGGCCTTGCTGGTTTGCTGCGTGGGTGAGGATTGCACAGCAGTGGCAAACCGGGGACCGGAGCTGGTGACCAAAGGGGCGTCCAACAGTGATGCCGGATCTGCATTGGCGATCTCCATCATATGGACGGTGCCGAGATTGGCAATGCCGAGCGTCAGCGCATAGGCACCGGTGGCGGTTGCCTTCACGGCATACACATCGGTTCCCATGCCATCGACATAGATGTGGCCCAGTGGGGTGCCGAAGGCTGCAATCGAGGTGCGCCCCTGGTTGTCGGCCAGCGTACCTGATACGGCTAGCGCATTGTTGTTCACACCTACCGTGATCAGAATCCAGTTGCCGGCAGTGACGTTGCCGCCAAATCTGTGCGTAGACGTTCCCCCGCTAAAGGCGCCGGAATATTGTTGCACCAGGCTGGGAGGACCAGAAACCACCGGTGGCGGCGCAACGGCGGCGCCGCAATTGGTTGAGGTGCCCCCATTGCTTCCCATGCACGACCACACCCACGGGCCGCTTCCAGTGAACCCCGATACTGTTCCTGAGGCGCACAGGTTGGCAGTTGGCGCGATGCTGAACGACTTGCCGTTGGACGTGCCGCAGATGCCATTGACGGGGCCCGGGTTGACTGGGGTAGAGCCACTGAATTCAAAAGCGCCGATGTCCTTGCTCTTGCCCTGCGGGCGTGCCGTGTTCTGGAAATCATCGTTCACTGCGAACAGGTCTGCCTGCGTGGCGGCATCCACCGCCGGGCTTGTGCTTTGCAGGGAATAGTCTGCTGAAGCAGCGTTCTTGAATAGTGGATTGCCCACCAGCGCCAAGGTGTCGCCCAGCGTGCCAGGCGCCACTGGAGATTGGCCATTGGTGAAATAGAGATTCTGCTTGAAGTCGTAACTGGTGGCCGTGGAGGGGGTGCTGTAGTCGATCAGCCACGTGGTGCCTGCCTGGGTGTGGGGGCCGAAGGCAAAGGTATTGTGATAAAAGGTGTTGTGGATACCGGCAGCGCTACCAATGCCTTCGTCCATGACGTAGGTGCTGTAGGCCGACGGACCGGTCATGGCGTCATAAATCGTATTGTAGGCAAACCACATGTTTTGCGTGGGCGCGGTGGCGTTGATGCGTATTGGGTATAGCTGCGTTCCCACGATGACGTTGTTCCAGCTGCGTGCCTCATAGGTTCCCGAAGGCGCGCTACCCTGGGCGTTGAAGTTGATGCCGTACTTGGCTGCGTTTTCCAGCCAGTTGTGGTGGATGCGAATACCGACAAAGCCGGGCCAGATGCTTCCATCTGGCAGGACGTAAGTGCCGGCCCCCGCTTCATTGTCATTGAACTGCACGGCAGAGCCGCCGGTAATGTTGTGAATCCAGTTGTAGGCAACTTCCCAACCCTGGGCTGTGGTGTCGGCATAGATGCCGTGGTTTTGCAGCTCCGAGGTGCCGGCAATATCATGGATGTTGTTGCCAAGGATCTGGTTGCCGTTGCCATGGCCGGACACGCCGGCTGCGTTCAAGATGGTGGAACTGCCCACGACCCAGGGGCCCAGTTCGTTGTTCACCACGCGCCACGGACCCGCGGTGTATTGGAAATTGACCGGCGCGGCATCGCGGTTGGCACCCCCGGCGACATCCATCCGCAGGTTGGAAATGGAGATGTAGTTGCCCGAGGTTCCGGCGATGGCTTGCCACGGGCCGGCGATTCCGCCCGACTTGGCCGCGGGCGTGGTGTAGTGCACGTCTTCTATCGCATTGCCATTGACAGGGCCGGGGTATGCCGTGATGTGAATCCAGGCTGCCTTGCTGCCGTTCCTGGCATAGGTTCCGGCGCCAAAGCGCATCCAGGTCGTGTCTTGCCCGCTGGCGTCACTCCACGATCCACCGCGAATGACGATGTGGTCACCAGACTGCATCGCAAAGTAGGCACCCTTCAATGTGCTCATGTTTTGCAATGAGCGCCAAGGTTTGGTGATGTCGTTGGGAACGGCCGTTGTATCCGACCCGGACAGCGAGACGAACAACACCCGTCCGGCGCTGGGCGTAAAGGTGTTGTCGGTGTTGGAGCTCACCCCGCCGACCACCACTTTGACTGGCAATACGGCGCCTTTGGTCGCGCCACCGAGCGAGCCGACTTGCACCGTTATCTGCTGCAACCCGGTTTTGCTGCTGGATTTGGCGTTGCCCAGATAGCGGTAATTGGCGACTTCGGTGGTGCCGATATAGACCTTGGTATTCTTGCCCAGGTCACTGGGCGCGCCAAAATTCCTGCCAAACACAGACAGGTAGGCGCCATTGTTGTTTTCGCCGCCAGACGTGGGACCAGTGAGCGCGTCGGTATATAAGACCTGCGGAGCGGCGGCAGCCGGTGCACCTGCAACGGCCACGGCACGAAGTGGACTGGCCGCCATTGTCGTGGCGCGCTTGCTCGATGCCGCAGAGCCGTCTGTCTTGGCGCCGTCGCCGGCACCGCCACAGGCAATGAGCAAAGCGACGACACATGCTAGAAGAAGCGGGGAGGTCAACGTCATTGTTTTGAATGGAGACATGGTCTTTGGGGTGGTGGGGTCTATGAAAGAATTGCATGGCAAATGCCACGGAACGTACTCTGTCGGTCGTTGTGGAAATGCTAACATGCAATTGGTTGACTTGCCAATTGGTAAATGCTTTTTTGCATGTAGCCTGTTGTTCAGGCATGGGGATGAAAAGGCGTGGCTTCGGGGCCTGATTCCATATACCAGGAAATCGAGACTGACCCGTTATATTGGGGGCGCTAAATATGACCCCATAAAAATACAGATTCGACACCACCACTGCTGCGACCGGTTGAGTCGTAGGGAAATGTGTCTTGTTTGTTAAATCGTCTGGCGCCAGGTCTTTCGGATGGGGGCCATCTGTTGACTGAATGCGATCAGCCTGGCGCGTGCCAAAAACAACCGGCATCCGGGTTTTGCCGCCAGGCGGTTTTCGTCCAATCGGATTCGGGATGAAGCATCGGGGTCGGGTGCCGCATTGTGGTTATGCGAGTTTTTTAATTTTTGGTCGATCAAGGGATAGTTATTTCCCTGGAATCGAGATAATATTTCCGGTAAAACAAATCCGGCAATAATCCGGTAATAATCTAGCAATAATCCGGCAATAGACCGGAAACCCATCGTTGCGATGTCGCACTGGGTGAATTGCGGCAGCAGGAGGAAGATTGAATAACACTTTCCATGGCACGCCGGCGAAGCTGCAGAGATCAATCATTGCACATGTCCGTCGCGCGACTTCCACAATATCTTTACTGCCAACGCAAAAGAGGCAGATTTTCCCAATGCACGACTAAGATCCTCGACTCGCAAATCCGTCAGATCGAGGGACGCTCAATACCATCACTTCAGCTTTAGGAGATTGTAATATGGCCACGCCAAGCAGTTATTCGACCCTGGTTCAGGAACTCTATGTCGCCTATTTCGGTCGCCCCGCTGACGAAACCGGCCTGCAGAATTTCGATGCCGCTCTGGCCGCCGCCAATGCGCCGACCACGATGCTGGGCCTGCTTGGGGCATACGGCACCAATGCTGCGGTGACGTCGTTGGTCGATGCCTTCGGCACCAGTGCGGAATCGGGCCACTTGTACGGCACCAATATTGCCGCCAGCCAGAGCGCCGCGCAGAATTTTGTCACGGCCGTGTTTGAAAGTCTGTTCAATCGCGCGCCGTTGGCGTCGGGCCTGGCTTTCTGGAGCAATGCCATCACGTCGGGCAGCGTCACGCCGGGCGATGCCGCCCTGGCCATCGCTGCCGGTGCCGGCGCAGCCGATACCGCTACGGTGCTCAATAAGGTGGCTGCGGCAACGGCATTTACCGACGACCTGGCTTCCCATGGCGGTATAGGATTGACAACTTACCGCGGCGCGGTCGAGGCAGGCTATGGGCGAGCATTCCTGGCGACCGTCGACGGCACGACGTCCCCGGTGACTTACGACGCCAATGCAGCGGCAACCGTCAATGTCATGGTGAACGGTGGCGTGCCGACGCAAACTCCGACTCCGACGCCCACTCCCACGCCGACGCCAACGCTGGCGCTGACCGTTGCCGGCGACACCATACACTTGAGTGGCACCACCGCCGCTTCGACCGTGAACCTGACCGGTGCCGATCTGACAGCCTATCCGTCGGCCGTTTTTGGCACATTGGCCGGACTCGTCAGCGCCGGTGTCACCAGCGTGACCGACAGCGGCGGCAACTTCACCTTGAATGCGTCCGGCAATGGCAGCAGCACGTCGTTCAACTTCGGAACCGGTGTCGTCAGCGGGTCCGATGCAGCATCGTCGGTTGCCATCACCTATGGCGGCGTGACGACCTATGTCACCTCGACCCATGGCGACACGGTGACACTCTCCGGCGCCACGCAAAACGTCACGGCCTCTTACCACGGCAACACGATCAACCTGGGCAGTCTCACCTATACCGGCACACTCAACTTCAACGCCGGCTCCGGCGGCACCGATACCGTCAACGCCACGGTCGGCGGCAACCTCAGCGGCGCTACCTTGGTCGGCGGCAGCAGCAGCGTTGCGCGCATCGCCCTTGTCCTGAGCGCGGCGGGCACGGAAACCCTGAGCACTGCCGAGTACAACACCATCACCAGCTCCAGCGGCGGCAGCATTGCCTTTACCGGCGGTTCGTTCGGCACCGACCATATCACGTTCTCCGATGGCGGCGCGGTGACGGCGATCGCCAATGTGGGCAACTACAATCTTTCGAGTACCGGCGACAGCATTACGCTTAACAACGTGGCCGACAACGTGACTGGCGATGCCAACGGCGGCGCCAACGTCATCAATTTGGCCGCGCTCGCCTACACCGGTACGCTCGCGTTCGGTTCAGGCGGAACGGACACCGTCAACGTCACGGTCGGCGGCGACATCAGCGGCGGGGCCGTCACCAGCAGCGGCGCCACGGTTGCACTGGTTTTGAGTGGCAGCGGCATGGAAACGCTGAACACGGCGCAATACAACCTGTTCAATGCCACCGGCATCACCGGCGGCACGTTCGGCGGCGATACGATCGCCTTGTCGAATGCGGGAACCGTGACGGCCAATGCCAACGTAGGCAACTATGATTTGTCTACAGCGGGCAATACCATCACGCTAAATAATGTGGCCGACAACGTTACCGGCGCGGCCAGTGGCAACGATACCGTCAATCTGGCTGCTCTCACTTACACCGGCACGACGGCGTTTGGCGCGGGCGGCAACGACACCGTTCAGGTATCTGGCAGCAGCAATATCAGCGGCGCCTCAATCACAACCGGTGGCGCCGCAGTGGCGCTCTTTTTCGCCGCTGGGGGCAACGAAACCCTGAACACGACGCAATACAACCTGTTCAATACGGGCGGCATTAGCGGCGGCACGTTCGGCGGTGATACGGTCACCTTGTCCAACGCGGGAACCGTGACGGCCAATGCCAACGTGGGCAACTATGATTTGTCTACAGCTGGCAATACCATCACGCTAAATAATGTGGCGGACAACGTTACCGGCGCCGCAAGCGGCAATGATACCGTCAATCTGGCTGCTCTCACTTACACCGGCACGACGGCGTTTGGCGCGAGCGGCAGCGACACTGTCCAGGTGTCTGGCAGCAGCAATATCAGCGGCGCCTCAATCACAACCGGTGGCGCTACAGTGGCGCTCGTTTTCACCGCTGGCGGCAACGAAACCCTGAACACGGCGCAATACAATCTGTTCAACGCCACCGGCATCAGCGGCGGCACGTTCGGCGGCGATACGGTCACCTTGTCCAACGCGGGAACGGTGACGGCCAATGCGAATGTAGGCAACTATGGCCTCTCAACCGCCGGCAACACGATCACGCTGACCAACGTCGCCGATAACGTGACCGGTGCTGCCAGCGGCAACGACACGGTGAATCTTGCTGCCCTGGCTTACACCGGCACGACGGCGTTTGGCGCGAGCGGCAGCGACGCCATTGACGTTACGGTCGGCGGCAACATCAGCGGTGGGGCCGTCACCAGCAGCGGCGCCACGGTTGCACTGGTTTTGAGTGGCAGCGGTACGGAAACGCTGAATACGGCGCAATACAACCTGTTCAACGCCACCAGCATCACCGGCGGCACGTTCGGCGGCGACACGATCGCGTTGTCGAACGCGGGAACCGTGACGGCCAATGCCAATGTGGGCAACTATGATTTGTCTACCGCCGGCAATACCATCACGCTAAATAATGTGGCCGACGACGTCACCGGCGCGGCCAGTGGCAACGACACGGTCAATCTCGCGGCCCTGACCTACACCGGCACGACGGCGTTTGGCGCCAGCGGCACGGACTCCATCCACGTGTCGGGCAGCAGCAATATCAGCGGCGCCTCAATCACAACCGGTGGCGCCACAGTGGCGCTCGTTTTCACCGCTGGCGGCAACGAAACCCTGAACACGGCGCAATACAATCTGTTCAACGCCACCGGCATTAGCGGCGGCACGTTCGGCGGCGATACGGTCACCTTGTCCAACGCGGGAACCGTGACGGCCAATGCCAATGTAGGCAACTATGACCTGTCGACTGCCGGCAACACGATCACGCTGAACAACGTCGCCGATAACGTGACCGGTGCTGCCAGCGGCAACGACGCGGTGAATCTTGCTGCCCTGACTTACATCGGCACGACGGCGTTTGGCGCCAGCGGCAGCGACGCCATTCATGTTACGGTCGGCGGCAACATCAGCGGTGGGGCCGTCACCAGCGGCGGCGCCACGGTTGCACTGGTTTTGAGTGGCGGCGGCACGGAAACGCTGAACACGGCGGAATACAACCTGTTCAACGCCACCAGCATCACCGGCGGCACGTTCGGCGGCGACACGATCGCGTTGTCGAACGCAGGAACCGTGACGGCCAATGCCAACGTGGGCAACTATGATTTGTCCACCGCCGGCAATACCATTACGCTGACCAACGTCGCGGACCATGTCGTCGGTGCGGCCAGTGGCAACGACACGGTCAATCTCGCGGCCCTGACCTACACCGGCACGACGGCGTTTGGCGCCAGCGGCACCGACTCCATCCACGTGTCGGGCAGCAGCGACATCAGCGGAGGCACGATCACCACCGGCGGCGCCGCAGTCGGCCTGGTCTTCAGCGTGGCCGGCACGGAAACCTTGAACACGACGCAATACAATCTGTTCAATGCCACCGGCATTACCGGCGGCTCGTTCGGCGGCAATACGATTACCTTCTCTGATGCCGGCACGGTGACCGATAGCATCAACGTGGGCAACTACAATTTGTCATCTTCCGGCAATACCATCACCCTGAACAACGGCGCCGATCATGTGACCGGCGCGACTGCCGGCGGCGACACGTACAACATCAGCATCGCCAGTTTCACCGGCACGCTCAACCTCGGCACCAGCGGCGCCGACAGCTTCGATATTAACGTATCGAGCAACGTCAATATCAGCGGCGCCACGATCAACTCCGGCGGCACCGAGGCCGACCTGGTGTTCAGCGGATCGGGCGCCTTGACGGTCAGTTCGTCCGAAGCGGCAACCTTCCACGGCGCCACCACGGCGATCGTGGCGCCCGGCACGGACACCATGAACATTGCGGACGCGTCATCGCCGATCAACCTGAATGCGCAGGAAAATGCGTTGACGACGGTGGGACTGCAAGTTTCGCATAACACGGTCAACATCTCGGTTGGTGCGGCGAGCGTGAATGCAGGCGCGGCCGGCTTCGACCAGGCCATTACCGAAAAAGCCGGCACCGGCAGCAACACCTTCAATATCGACAATGGCGCGGCCACGATAATCGGCGCGCTGGATGCCACGCACTACGTCACGATCAATGGCTTCGACGCCTCTCACGACAACCTGGTTTTGACACTGAGCGGCGTCCATCAGGACGGCACGAACCAAGAAGAAGCCATCACCGATTTTGGAGGCGATGCGATCACTGTGGCAAACAACGGCGTGATTTACCTGGTCAACCCGGGCGCGCTGACTGGTTATGTTTCTGCCAACGCCAACGATCTTGCCGGCGCGGAAACCAATATTCTCGCGGCGATAGACACCTCCACGACATCCACCGGTGTCTACACCTTCGTGGTCGATACCAATAATGGCGCCGCGATTTATCAAACGCACTTCACGGGGAGCACGCTCGACGGCATTCAACTCATCGGTGTCGCCGGTAGTGTCTCCGCGTTCAACATGTTCGGGCATATCGTGTAAAGGCTTTCGAGGGTAGCCGGTTGGTCGGCCGGCTACCTGAGTCAACCGCTGTTCGTATCGGCGCTCGCCAGCAAGAGTGATGGTTACCCTTGCATGTAATGGATGGCCGCCCGGACAAAACGTTGCCAGCACGCGATACCCAGTCATTGACCCGCTGATGGATGAGGCAAGTCGTCGGCGTTCTGGCCTTCCGACGGCAAGATTGCATGGCCGTCGCGCATGCCTGCCTCGTTGCCTCTGTGTTGGGGCAGCATCATGTGTGCCCGTCCATCGGTCTGGTGGTTCACGCATACGTATTCATGATGAACCACATGCACCTTCTGGCATTGCCGGCCACAGAGGACAGCATGCTGAAGACGCCGAAAAGTCTGGGCCGGCACTACATGCAATATTTCAATTACCGCAATCAACGCACCGGCACCCTGGGGGAAGGGCGGTGCCGGGCAGCGATAAAAGGCGCGTGGCGCCATTGCCGAAGAGGCGGCCCAAGCGGCGAAATGAGGATTAAATCGAGTCTGCCCCATATACGCTTTTCGGTAATCACGGATATACTCCCGGTACAAAAGATCATCAGGTCTTTAATACAAAAATATTATTAGTTAGTTAATTCAGGGGGATTCATGCTTAGACACTTTGCCGCCGTGGCGGCCTGCTGCCTGTTCGCCGGCTGCGCCACTGTCAACCCTATGGCCTTCGACAAGAATGCGACTTCAGTCGACACCGGTGCCAAATCCGTCGCATTGGTGGCCATCGACGTATCGCGTTCGGACGACAGCCGTTACGTACCCCGCCCTTTCGTAGTCAAGCTGGAATTGCCCAATGCGCAGAGCCAGGAAGAACGGCAAAACTTCAAACTGGCCAAGGATACCGATTCCTTTGAGCATGACGGCCACACCATTTTCCTGGCACGCATGGCACTTGCGCCGGGCAAATACAAGTTCGGTGAAATCGTGGGCATGGCGAGCGCCTTTCCCTTCAATGGGCTGTTCGTCGTACCGGTCAATAGCGAGGTGACCATTGCCCCGCATTCCGTGACTTACGTCGGCCATATCAGTGCCAAGCTGCGCGCGCGCGAAGGTAACGAATTCCGTGCCGGGCCGGTCTTGCCTTTGATCGATCAGTCGGCGACCGGCTTTTCGGGCGGGACCTGGGACATCGTCATCGACGACCAGCACGATGCGGATTTGGCGCTGTTTCGTGCCAATTTCCCGGTCTTGAACGGCGTCCAGATCGATAACAATCCCTTGCCGCCTTTCGACCGCGCCGCTTACCAAAAAATGTGGGATGGAGAACAACAGCCGGAAGCGAAAGGCGACAAAAAGGTCTCTGAAACGACGCCTGTAAAAGACAAGGTGGCGCAGTAACCTAAACGTTTCCGCAGGTCGCTGCGGACCATCCGGTCGACCAAAATGCGGGATTGGCAATAGACGGCTCCTGCAAGGAGCCGTTTTTGTTGTGCGCCCAGCATGGGCGCAATCTTGGAGGTGGAAGTCCTCCCGTAAGCTGACCACAGCGAACGAAGTGAAGCGCAACTGCGGAAGGGCGACCAACCGTGGGAAGGAAGCGTGG
>Ga0134128_10000412_pt1 | contig 59783 bp, 46 predicted proteins | sample KB31754_FD_96462 | JGI IMG/M metagenome (GOLD analysis project Ga0134128, IMG submission 96462) | Terrestrial soil microbial communities with excess Nitrogen fertilizer from Kellogg Biological Station, Michigan, USA - KB3-175-4 | ecosystem: Environmental > Terrestrial > Soil > Unclassified ... | reverse complement strand
GCTCAGAAAATCGCCCGGGAACTGCGAATTCTCGGTTACACCGTCAATATCAAACCCGCTACGGACGCAGCACTCCCATTGTGACTTTCAACGGAGCGGTAAACGGTGCCGGGGATGCGAGTGGAGCGCGACGAGAACAACAGCTGGATTTTTTCACAAACCCGTGAGGGAGCGGTAAAAGGTGTATCGAAAGGCGAATGGAGCGCCACGAGAACGGCAGCCGCATTTTTTCACAAGCCCGTGAGGAAGCGGTAAAAGGTGCCGGCGATTCGAGTGCATCACGGCGCGATCGGCACTCCGATATCTTCGTTCCAAAGCGCCGGATTCTCGCGGATAAACTCCGTCATCAGCGCGACGCATTCCTCGGATTGACGTACGATCACCCTCGTCCCGCACCCGCGCAGCCAGTCGATGCCGCCCTCGAACGTTTCGGCATCACCCACAATCACGGTGCCGATGCGAAACTGACGCACCAATCCGCTGCAATACCAGCACGGCGCGAGGGTCGTTGCCAGGATCTTATCGTCGTATCGAACTTGCCGGCCGGCATTCCGGAATGCATCGGTCTCTCCGTGCGCGGAGGGGTCGCCGTGCTGCACGCGGCGGTTGCGGCCCCGGCCGAGTAGCTCGCCCGTGGCCGTGAAGAGAGCGGCGCCGATCGGAATTCCGCCCTCGGCTCGTCCGGCTTTCGCCTCGTCAATAGCAACGCGGAGTAACTTGTCGAAATCGAGTTCCGGCATGAGTATTCCGCATCAGCATACCAGAGCGTCCTCACTGCCCAATTACGAAAAGCACATTCGGTGGCGACGTCTTGCCGGCCGTGGAGACCGTAATCTGATACTCGCCGTCCGCCAGTTGCGGGACCACAAAGTTTATTTGGAACTGGCCGGGCGCTACAACCGCCGCGGCGATCACTTGCGCGTCCACGCCGCCAACGGATACCCCCACGCCGCTGATTGGAATCGGACTGGTAACTGCGGTCGAAGGTGTAGGGCCCAATCCCGCGGCGTAGAGTTGAATGACGTCGTTGGGTTTGGCTTTACGGGTCCCCGGCACAACCGCAGGGTCGCCCATCAGGGTATAGTCCAGAAACAACGCCGCCGCATAGGCCTTGGAGTTGACAACATAGTTATAAACGCTTGGCTGGATCTGCGCGACAGGCGCTATCAGCGTGTTACTGGCTAAGCCCAGGCGTACTACTTGCACACTAACAGAGCCGGAGGTGATGTTAGAAGGCGCTTGCGCATTTACCTGCCCGGGACTGATAAAGTACACAGGCACCCGCGCGCCATTCACCAGCACCTCAACTCCGTTCAGATCCGTGGGCAACGTGTTCGAGTCAGAGAAATCGCTCCCGCCCCAGATGCGCTGAACGTCTGCAAGGTCAGTTCCCTTGACATAAAACCAGCCGCCGGGCACAATCGGGCCGCCGTCGACCAGATTGTCGCTGACAGTCGTAATTACCGGCCCGTTCGAAGGCGTAGCCGTGCCCAGCAGCAGCACCAGCGCGTCCTGCGAACCCGTGCCTCCGCCGTTCGCGCCCTGGAAGGGCTTAACCACCGGGAAATCCGTCGAAGTTCCCTCGCCGGCGACGTGTATGTTGCCCAGGGAATCGACTGCAATGCCGCGGCCGGATTCACTGCCTTGGCCGCCGATGAATGTGGAAAACAAGCGCGCCGAACCGGCGGCATTGATCTCGGTCACGAACATGTCGAAGGCGAATCGCGTGCTCTGAATGGGGTTCGTCAGCGGAAAGTCGCTCGAATTCGTGCGGCCGGTAATATACACATTCCCTGCCGGATCGAGAGCGATCGCGTACGGGTCATCCGCCGAGCCGCCTCCCAAATAGGTCGAATAGACTAGCGCCGAACCGGCCGGATTCAGCTTAGACACGAATATGTCATCCACGGCGTGGCTGCCGAGTTTGTCATCCATAGGGCTCGCCAGCGGAAAATCGTCTGAAGTGACGATCCCCGTCACATAGGCGTTGCCCGAGGCATCGACGGCGATTGCTGTTCCGTAATCCGTTGCCGAGCCCCCCAAGTAAGTGGAATAGACTAACGCCGACCCTGCCGGATTGAGCTTGGTAACGAACGCATCTACATCGCCGGCATTGGAACCCCGCAGCGCAGACTGAACGGGAAAGTTAGTGGAAGCGGTGTAGCCGGTAACATAAGCATTACCCGCGGCATCCACTGCTATGCCGTTCCCCTGATCCACGTTATTGCCGCCGAGGTAAGTGACATAGAGCCACGCGGTACCGCCCGGATTCAGCTTAGCTACAAAGGCATCGGATTGCGCGCCTTTCGTGTTCTGATACGCATGTTGCACCGGGAAGTCGGTCGAGAACGTCGTCCCCGCGATATAGGCATTTCCGGCGGAGTCTATCGCAATGGCCGATCCGGAATCGTTGGCGTTGCCGCCGAGATACGTGGAGTACAACAGCGGCGCGCCCGCAGCGGCCACTTTTACCACGAACACATCGCCGGATCCTCCGGTCTTCGGCTGGATCGCGCCGTGCACTGGAAAGTCGAGCGATCCGGTGCTGCCGGTGACGTACATGTTGCCTTGAACATCCACCGCAATCCCGTGGGCCTCGTCAGCGGCAGCCCCGCCAATGAAGGTGGTGAACATTTTTGACCCGTTGGGACTCAACTTGGTCACAAACGCATCTTCCGTTCCCAGGACGCTGAGGTTGGCAGAGCCCGCGGCGCCGGCGATATATGTGTTCCCGATCGAATCGACCGCCACCGCGTACGCGTAGTCGAGCCCGTTGCCGCCGTAGTAACTCGAGAAGATCAGCGGCGGGTCGATCACCAACTCTTTCCCGTGGTCGTAAGCGCCGATTCGGAACTGGCCCTCGGCGCCATTCAAGGTCCACGCACCGTCGACGGGAATCCGCTTACCCGCGATTAGCTGATAAATCAGTGGTTTCTTATGACGGTACTCGCTCTGCCCGGCACTTACGACCAAGTCGCCGTGCCGGTCGATGGACACACGACTTGAATGATCGAACGTCATGCGAATCTGTTGCGGATCCGCGCCTGGAGCGACGATCCAGTCGTACTCCAGGTGGCCGTCCTTACCGTAGTAGACAAGATCAATCCCGGAGTAGATACTCGAGTACCGCACCCGCTCGTAGTTGGGGACCGACGTGCGCCAGTGAGTGGGATCGCTGCCAATGAGGTAGTTAGTCGTAGCGTCCGCTTGGATTTCGCCGGCTATCGCGGCCGCGTGGTTGGCGCCCGGGAATTTGGTCCGCAGCGACTGTTGTCCGCGGCCTGCTATCACAGCTTCGCCCGGCGAGAGATACAGGATGTAGGAACTACCGCGTGCCAAATAGCGGACATCGCCGGATGCTTGCCCTCTGTTAGGCTCGAAAGTCAACGGCAGGCTGCCCCATTTCGGCACGGGCGCCGCCATCGCGGTGGCCGTGAGTAGAAGCACGATAGCACGCATGCGCTGTCCTCCTCACGAATCGTGACCTCGCCACGGGTGCCCATGGATGTTGGCAAGGTTAGGCTATGATAGCCGCCAAATACCCGTCGAACTAGAGGGATGCACCGGACGATTTGTGCGCTATTTCACGGGTTTTGGAGCACCGGTAAACCGATGGAACCAGCAATCGCCGCCGCATCGGGTTTTTTCCGATTCGAGCGAGCGTCCGGCTGGTAGATGCACCGCGGATCTTCCGCCAGCAGGTCACCCGTCAAAGCGTAGGCCCGCGATCGCGATCCGCCGCACAGATTGCGATATTCGCAATCGCCGCACTTGCCGCCGAGATTATCCGCGTTGCGTAGCACGCGAAACAGGGGCGACTCCCGGTAAACGGCGGCCAGCGAGTGACGCCGCACGTTGCCCGATGCAAGCGGAAGAAAACCGCTGGGATATATTTCACCTGTGTGAGATACAAAGACAAAGCCTTTTCCGTCATTGATGCCCGCCTGCCTCTGAATCACTTCGGAAACGGACGCTCGCGGCGCCGCGCCTTCCGCCTTCCGCTGCTGCGCAACATACCGCCGGTAGTGTTGCGCCTCGGTGGTCTTGATATCGAACGATGCGGATTTCGATCGTTCGTAGAGAAACCGGAAAACCTCTTCGTATTCCTCCGCCGACAGGTCCTGCGAAACCGATGCCCGGCCGGTCGCGACCAGAAAAAACACGCTCCACAATTTCACGCCGTTTTGTTCCACTAAGTCGGCGATTTCGGCCAGCCTGCCGATGTTGTGCTGTGTGACCGTGGTGTTGACTTGCGTTGGCAGTCCGATGGCGCGTGCATGTTCCAAAGCCTGAATCGTTCGCTGGAACGAGCCTTCCACCCTGCGGAAGCCATCGTGGCTCGCCGCATCCGGTCCATCCAGACTGATCGCCATGCGCGCGACGCCGCAGCGCTGAAACTTTTCGATTGCCTCATTGGTCAGCAGGGGCGTTGCGCTCGGCGTCACCGTGGTCCGCAAGCCGAGCCGGACGCTGTGCTCCAGCAGCAGAAACAGATCAGGCCGCTTCAACGGATCGCCGCCTGTGAACACCATGAGAGGATCGCCGAAGGAGCGGACCTCATCGAGCAGGTGATACCCTTCTCCGGTTGTCAGTTCTAGCGGATTCCGGCTCTCGATAGCGCAGGCGCGGCAATGCACACAGGCCAGGTCGCAGGCTTGCGTGAGTTCCCAAATGACCAGAAAGGGCGCGTCGTCGAAGTTCTTCATGACCATTTCAGAATAGAAGCAGCACGCCGAAGACGCAGTGACGCCAGTCACGCGCAAACTACCGTGACTTGAGTCACGCCGCCACCGGGAACCAGATGTTAAACTCCAGTCCATACGCTATGGTCAATGGCCGCCACGTCGCGCTGGGCACGACATCCTTCACCGTCTGTTTCGCGGCTTGGGGTTTAATCGGCGCGTTTGCGCCGCACTTCCGTGACACCTACCATCTCACGCCATCGGAGACGGCGCTTCTGGTCGCCGTGCCGGTTCTGTTGGGCTCGCTCGCGCGCTTGCCGATGGGCATCCTGACGGATCGTTTCGGGGGACGCGCAATTTTTTCCATCCTGATGGCGGCCGTGGCGATCCCGGTGTGGTTGGTGCCTCAACAGGTCTCGTACTCCGGCTTGCTGGCCGTTGCCTTCCTCCTTGGCCTCGCTGGATCGAGCTTCGCGATCGGCGTCGGCTACGTCTCGCGATGGACGCCCGCGCAGCAGCAAGGCAGCGCGCTGGGCGTCTACGGGCTCGGCAACATCGGCCAATCCGCCGCGGTGTTTCTTGGCCCGGTGATCGCGGCCCGCATAGGGCTGGCTTCGGTTTACCACGGCGTAGCCTTACTGTTGGTCGTGTGGGCGGTCGCTTTCGGCGTGCTGGCGCGCAACGCTCCCGCACCCGCCGGCGCGCAGAATAAGGGCCTCGGCGCAATTCTCGAAGTGCTGACGCGCGAGAAGCTCTCGTGGCTGCTTTCGGCTTTCTACTTCCTCACATTTGGCGGCTTCGTCGCGTTCTCGATTTATCTGCCGACACTGCTCAAGGACGACTTCCAGTTGTCTCCGGCCAGCGCGGGCTTGCGAACTGCCGGGTTCGTGGTGCTCGCCACTTTACTTCGGCCGGTGGGCGGATGGCTGTCCGACCGCATCGGCGGCGCGCGCGTGCTCTCCGCTGTGTTCCTCGGTGTAGCTCCGTTCGCCATGCTGCTTTCGTGGAAGGCGATGGTGCCGTTCACGGCGGGCGCGCTCGGCTGCGCCGCTCTGCTGGGGCTGGGCAACGGCGCGGTCTTCAAACTGGTGCCGCAGTACTTCCCCACCCGCACCGGCACCGTTACGGGACTCGTCGGCGCGATGGGCGGACTCGGCGGCTTTTTCCCGCCGCTGCTGCTCGCGTTCTTCCGCAGTCACACGGGAGCGATCTGGCCGGGTTTCGCGCTCCTGGCGCTCACCGCGATTGTGCTCTGGTGGGCCAATCATCGGGTCTTCGTTCCGCGGCAGCAGGCACTCGATCTCGCAGTGCCCGCCGAAATGCGCCGCACCGCCGACCGTGTCCGCGCCGGCGCATGGGCGACGCTCTGGACAGCGCTGCTGATCGCCGCCATCGTCGTTGGGTCGCGCAATCTCCAGAATTTCGATCCAGCCCTGGTGATCTACACCTTCGCCGTAGTCTTCGCCATGTGGGGCGTCGTTTACCATTACAACGTCTGGCTGGAGAAACCTCCCACGCGCGTCTATTGGGATCGCGGCTGGCAGTTGTATCGCGAGCGCGGAGTTATCCGCAGTCTGTTTCGAGTCGGGAAACTCGCCGCCACTCACCTGGCTGCGCAACGGTTCATCGCCCATCGCTCGCGCCTGCGCTGGTGGATGCACCAGTGCCTCTTCTGGGGATGCATGCTGGCCGTGGCCATTACGTTTCCGCTGGTCTTCGGCTGGATTCACTTCCGTACACTCGCCGGCGACCAACTGACTTACGTGACATACCTCTTCGGTTTTCCGATGGGTTCGTTCCGCCTGCACACGCTACAGGCGTTTCTCATCTTTCACGGTCTCGACATCTCGGCGATCCTCGTGCTCACCGGCATCGCTCTCTCCCTGTGGCGCCGCATGACGGACCGCGGCGCGCGCACGCTGCAACAGTTCGGCATGGATTTTCTGCCCATCATTCTGCTCTTCGCGATTTCGGTGACCGGACTTGCGCTCACCGTATCGCAGGAGTGGCTGCGCGGATCGGCATACAGTTTTCTCGCGATTCTCCATGCCATCACGGTAATCGCCGCGCTTCTATTCCTGCCGTTCGGCAAATTCTTCCACATCTTCCAAAGGCCCGCGCAACTGGGCGTCAAGCTGTACCAGGAGGCCGGACTCACCGATGCCGGCGCGTCCTGCCCGCGCTGCGGCCAACGCTTCGCATCCAAAATGCACATAGACGACCTTCGCACCATTCTTCCGCAACTCGGCTTCGACTACGCGATGCCCGGACCCGCCGCTCACTGGCAGGCGCTGTGTCCCGCCTGCAAACGCAAGTCGCTTTCCACCGCGCAGCTTCGCATCAAAGAGGAGTCCCGTGGCTAAAGCTCCTGCCGATGTATCCGCATTGCACAGTCAATTCGGTCCTCATCTGAAATACACGCCGCCCGGCGGATGGCAATCCGAGTCGAAAGCGCAGGACGAAAAGCTGGTGAAGACGCATTGCTGCTTCTGCGGGCAGCAGTGCGGCATTCAATTGAAGGTCCGCGACAATCAGGTGACGGGCTTCGAGCCGTGGGAAGATTTCCCGTTTAACCGCGGGATGCTGTGTCCCAAGGGCGTCAAACGCTACTTGCAGGGAAGTCATCCGGACCGCCTGCTGGAACCGCTCATGCGCACGCCCACGGGATTTCGCCCAGCCACATGGGACGAAGCGCTCGACTTCACCGCACGCCGCCTGCGCGAGTTGCAGGAGAAGTACGGGCCCGATTCCGTCGCGGTCTACGGAGGCGCCTCGCTCACCACCGAGAAGGCCTACCTGATGGGAAAATTCGCGCGCGTCGCGCTGGGCACGCGTCACATCGACTACAACGGCCGCCTGTGCATGGTGTCGGCCGGCGTGGCATATAAGGGCGCGCTCGGCGTGGATCGTGCTCCCAATCCGTGGAGCGATATTCCCAAAGCCGAAGTGCTGATGGCGATCGGCGCGAACGTCGGCGAATGCGCGCCCATCACCACGGATTACATCTGGCGCGCGCGCGACAACGGCGCGAAGTTCATCGTTGCGGACCCGCGCTTCACACCCATCGCGCGCAATGCCGATCTGTACCTGCCCGTCCGCCCGGGCACCGACCTTGCCCTCCTCATGGGCATGCTGCATGTGATCATTCGCGACAATCTCACGGACCCCGCGTTCATTGAGGCGCACACCACGGGTTTTGAAATGACGGCGGAATCCGTTGCCCCGTGGGACCCGCTTCGGGCCGCGCAGGTCAGCGGTGTCGCGCCGGAAGCCATCGAGAAGGCCGCGCACCTGATCGGCGAGAGCCGCCGCGCCATGATCATGCACGCGCGCGGCCTGGAGCATCAATCCAAAGGCGTCGAGAATTGCGAGGCTGTCGTCGCTATCGCGCTCGCAACCGGCAATATCGGACGCGAGGGCGCCGGACCCATCATGATCACCGGCCAAGGCAATGGCCAGGGCGGCCGCGAACACGGCCAGAAGTGCGACCAGCTCCCCGGCCAGCGCAGCCTCACCGATCCGGCCGCCCGCGAGCATGTTGCACGCGTTTGGGGCATCTCTCCCGATGAGCTGCCCGGGCCGGGCTACAGCGCCGTCGAGATCATGAACGCTATTCATGCCGGCGAAATCAAGGGCCTGCTCAACGTCTGTTTCAACCCGATGGTGTCGCTTCCCGAAGCGAAATTCACGCGCGAGGCACTGGAAAAGTTGGAGTTCTTCGGCGTGATCGACTTCTTCCTTTCTGAAACCGCCGCGCATGCCGATGTGGTGCTCGCCGGAAGCCTGCAGGAAGAAGAGGAGGGCGTGACGGCCAGCACGGAGGCTCGTGTCATTCACATCAAAAAAGCTGTGGAGCCGCCGGCCAATGCGCGCCGCGATTCGGAAATCGTCTGCGATTTGGCGCGCCGCCTGGGCCGCGGCGAGTTCTTTCCCTTCAAGGAGCCGCGCGAAATTTTCGAAGAGCTGCGCCTCGCCTCGCGCGGTGGGCTCGCCGACTACTACGGCATCACCTACGAGAAAATCGACGAGCAGAAGGGCGTTTTCTGGCCGTGCCCCACACTCGATCATCCCGGCACGCCGCGACTGTTCGAGGGCGGCCGCTTCTACCATGCCGATGGAAAAGCCCACTTCATGAGCCTTGCCTGGCGTGACAGCGGCGATCCGGTGGATGCCGAATTCCCCGTTTATCTCACTACCGGGCGCGTGGTGAGCCAGTATCTTTCGGGGACTCAGACGCGCCGCATCGGACCGCTGGTGGATCAGTATCCGGAACCGAAACTCGAGATCCATCCGAACCTCGCGCAGCAGCATGGAATCGCGACCGGAGATTGGGTGAAGATCACATCGCGCCGCTCTGACATGACGCTACAGGCCATGGTGGTGCGCACCATCCGCCCGGACACGGTTTTCATTCCGTACCACTGGCCGGACCGCAGAAGCGCGAATCGCCTGACGCATCGGACGCTGGATCCGCGCAGCAAAATTCCGGAATTCAAAGTCTCGGCGTGCCGTATTGAAAAATCCGCGCAGCCAGGGGAGCGCTGACCGTGTTCGGAATGGAATTCTATGTCGATCCCTCGCGGTGCATCGGATGCCAGGCCTGCCTCAAGGCATGCGAGGAGTGCGACACGCATCGCGGCGTATCGATGATCAACTTCGATTTCGTGGATCGCGAGGAGACCATCGCCACCGCCGCCTATGTGTGCTGGCACTGCGATAACCCGACCTGCGCGGAGGTGTGCCCCGCCGACGCCATCAAGAAGTACGAAGACGGCATCGTAGGCTCCTCCCTGAAGCCGCGGTGCATCGCGTGCTCCAATTGCGTGCTGGCCTGCCCGTTTGGCATTCCCAAGCTCCTGCCGGAGTCCGAGCAGATGATGAAATGCGACATGTGCTACGACCGCACTTCCGTCGGCAAGCGGCCCATGTGCGCTACCGTGTGCCCCAGTCAGGCGCTCGCTTACGTCACGCCCGGGACCATCGCGGCTACGCGGCGCGAAAAGCCTGTGAATACGTTCTGGTTCGGCAGTCAGAAAATCACCACCAAAGTCTACATGATGGCTCCGGCGGACGTCGCGGAAGTGGTCATTGATGTGGCCGATTACATTTGGGAGAGTGCCAATGAGTTGGCTCCGCAAGCCTTCTAGCACACCGTTATGGCGGGACGAATTCTCCGTCCACACCGCCGACGAGCGCTATGTGAACCGCCGCCAGTTCACCAAGTTCCTCACGCTGACCAGCTTCGGAATGATGATCGGCAACGTTTGGATCCTCGCCAAGAGCTTGTTTCGGCGTCCGCTTTCTTACCCGCGCCTCGGTGTGGCTGCCATGGACGAAGTGCCCGTCGGCGGCGTGAAGATGTTCAACTATCCCACGGCTAAAGACCCATGCATTCTGGTGCGTGTCGCCGCTGACCAGTATGTTGCCTACAGTCAGAAGTGCACCCATCTCTCCTGCGCGGTCTATTACGAGAAGGAGCAGAATCGCCTGGAGTGTCCGTGCCACCAGGGGTTCTTCTCCATTACCGATGGCGCCGTGCTGCAAGGTCCGCCGCAGCGCCCGCTGCCGCGCGTCACTCTTGAACAGAATGGCGGCCGCCTGATCGCCACCGGGATGCAAGGCGAAGTCGCATGAACACGAACCCTCCACAGACTCGCGGCTTGACGGCCATCGATGGGGCGATGGCGCTCATCGTCATTCTGCTGATCGTTCAGATCTGGCTGCTCTCCGCGACGCTCGAATCGTATCTCGAAGGTCACGGCGATGCCGCGATTCCTGGCGCCATTATCTCGGCGGTTCTCTTTGCCGCCTGCTTCGCGCTCTATCGCTTCATAGACCGCATCGATAGTGACGTCCGGCGCGGCTAACGCGCGGCGGATTCGTATTCCAGCAGCCTGCGCTCGCCTTGCAGTGCGCGAATCTGGCCGGCATCCTGCGTAACTTCCAGCGTGCCCAGATACTGACCCGCTTCGCCGCGCACCGCGAAGTAGCGTATGTGCACAAATCGGCCCATGAACTGGATCCAGAACTCGGCCACGTTCTGGCGCCCCTCGCGGAAGTCGCTCAGGATCCGTTCCACTACGTCAACGCTGCGCGGCGGATGACAGTTCTGCACTTTGCGGCCGATGATCGCCCTGCTTCGCGCGAACATGCGATTCGGACCTTCGGAGAAGAACGCCACCCGGTCGTCCGCATCCACGAACGTGAGATCCACGGGCAGGGTGGAGAAGATGGCGGTGAGTTGTTCCAGCGCAAGGTTGCCGGTCGGCATCGTCACCTCGCCGTTCGAAGCCGGCTGTGCGGCGGCCTGCGCACCTTCCGGACGATACCCTTCGCGCGGTTCCACCAGGCACCAGCCGTAGCGCGGCGACGAGGCCCAGATTTCCGCCCATTCCTCCGCCGTGAAGCGCTCCAGGCAAATGGGAAACAGAATCTGTTCCTCTTTGTAGATCATCTCCTTCAGCGCGCCGGTGGCAGCGGCAGCCAGAAGCTTGCACTGCTCCGTGTCCGGCTCGCTCGCCCGCAGCGCCGCGCTGAGTCGCTTCAGCACTCCGCGAATGTCATCGTCCTTGGCCCACATCACCTTCGAAGGTCCGGAGATGCCATGCCGCTCCAGGCAGGAAAACAACAGATGCTCTTTGCGCTGATAGTGCTTGTCTACATCCTGCAGCTCATTGACGCACTGCCGCAGCGCGAGCAGTGAGGGACCAGGGTCCAGCGCCGCCGGCACACGCGCGATGCATTCGCGAAGAGCCTCGTTCTCGCGCCGAAATGTATCGATGGGGTGCCCGGCGGGCAGCGCCGCGGGAGGCAGTTGCACGAGCACTTCGCGGGTCACCTGAGAGTGCAGGTCGCACATACTCTGAATCTCGGAAACCGGCAACCCCTCCGCCATGAGTTGCTGTTCCATGGCCATGATTTCCGTGCAATCGGTCTTCGCCACCAGATCCTTCAGCGTTTGCCGCACCTGATCCTGCGGCACTCCGGCGTGCAGGCTCTTGATAATTCCCTTCAGCGTCTGTACGCGCTGGGTGCGGTTATCGATCAGTTCGCTCATCGTTCGTCCTCAATGACAGATTAAGATATGCCGGTATGAAATCTAGTGACTCAAGTCACGGCGCGCCGGAACCGGCGGCGGAAGCACCAGAGTGATCGCCAGATTCAGCGCGAATACCGTGACCGCCGTCAATTCCGCGATCGCGGATATCGGCAGCACCGTCCAGGCGGCGCGCAGGTTCGCTTCGTAAGCCGGCACTTCAGACGCAACACGAAGCACGCATCCGGCGTTCAGCACCGCCAGCGAAACGCCCATGAGCGTTTTGCTGTACAGGATCCGCATTCCGCAGAATGCCGGCAGCACTCTTTGCCCGATTCCGAAGATCATCGTCGCGATGTACCCCACCGTAAGCGCGTGCCGCGATGCCCCCCAGATGCCGCCGTGATGGTCGGCCGCCGCCGCGAAGATGCCGAGCACGGCCGCCGCCAGCAGCCACGCGTAAGAGATGCGGATGAATAACGGGAATGAAGCTGAAACGCCAATCGTCTTGGGCGGTCTCACCGGACGTCGAAAGACATGCAATCCGCTGGCGGCCCCGATGCACGCAAAGAGCAGGAGCACCGTGGCAATTCGAAATTCCCCCGCCGCTGCGGCTGCAAGCGCCGCCAGCAGCACCCACATCGCGCCAGTCAGTTTCCACCCCGACGGTTGCGGCAGCCCAAGAAACACGGGCAGCCACTTGGCGTTGAAACCCCAAATCGCGAGCACCGGAAAGCCCCAGCCCGCGAGAAATAGAAACCGCTGATCCAGCCAGTGCGGGATCTCCGGAAGCGCCACCGATGTCGCCAGTACGATCGCCTCGACTTGGTTGACGACCAGAACCAACAGGAACAGCACGGTGGATGCAATCACAAGCTTCATCCACACATCGATGGGCTTGCGAACGGCTGTGCCGGATGCAGGCTTGTGGCGGCTGACCGTCGCGAAGAAGATCGCAAACGCGATCAACTCGAGCGCAGCCGAAACCGGCAACAGCAGCCGCCACTGAAACGCGGTCACACCGACAACCCAACGCAAAGCGGCGCCGGACGTCCAGAGCACCCAACTGATCCAGCCGCGACTCACGCCAAACGGCATGAGTCCGCCCATTTTCGAAAGCGAGTAGTAACCGATCCCGATGATGAACGTCCCCACCCAACCGAAGATTTGAGCCTGTCCGTGAGCTTGCAGCCACGCCGGAGAGAGCGTCCCGGAAGTATGCTGCGCGCTGATCGCGACCAGATTCCAGACGCCCAAAAACGTGCCCGGGAGAAGCAGGAACAGCAGCCCCGTCACCACGTAGGCAGCGACGAGTTTCTGAAGCGCGATTTCCGTTCGGATCGGGTCGGAGGATGACATTACCTGATCCGATTCTGACGCGAGGGGCGGGCAAGGTCAGTGACCGTCGTCACACGCTCCCGGCGTGGGCATCATTCCCTGTTGCTTTCCAACATCAAATGTGGCAGACTCTTCCTGTTGGAAAGCAAAATGGGAAACCGTAAGGAAAAGAGCGACGTCCGGCAGGGCACTCTGGCCTTGATGGTGCTGAGGACGTTGCACGTTCTGGGGCCGCTTCACGGCTACGGCATCGCACGGCGGATCGAGCAGATCAGCGGAGACTTGCTGGCAGTCAATCAGGGCACGCTGTACCCCGTGCTGTTGAGAATGGAGCAGGAAGGGGCCATCGCCTCTGAATGGGGCCAATCGGAACACAATCGCCGGGCACGCTTTTACCGGCTCACCCGCACCGGCCAAAGGCTGCTGCAGGCGGAAACCCGCGGATGGGAGCAGACTGCGGCCATCATGGCAAGGTTTTTCAAATTGAAGGCCGAGGATCTGAGATGAGATTCCTGAAGCGCCTCCTGGCCCGGATGTCCAATTTCGCACGCCGGCGGCGCAGCGACGAACGTCTGCGAGAGGAGATCGAGGAGCATCTGGCGTTTCTGACGGATGAGAACGTTTGCGCCGGAATGTCCGCCGCGGAAGCTCGCCGGCAGGCCCTGCTGAAGCTCGGAGGAGCAACGTCCATACTCGAGGATTTTCACTCCGAAGAAAGCGTACCTTCACTCGAAAGCCTGGTATCGGACGCGGCGTATGGGTTGCGTCTACTGTCCAGGTCGCCGGGCTTTGCGGCAACCGCGATTTTGACGATGGCTGTCTGCATTGGCGCCACCACTGCGATCTATAGCGTCGTGGACGCGACGCTGCTGCATCCGCTTCCCTACGCTCACTCAGAGCAACTCGTGCGTATACAGGACGACCTTCCCGGCATCGGGTCGCGCGACGTCGGGATGTCAATGCCGGAGTGGCATGACCTGGAGCGCTCTGGTGCATTCGATGCGATTTCTCCGGTCTGGTTCGACGACCAGAATCTGACCGGATCAGCGGAGCCCGTCCGGGTCGGCCTGTTGATCGTAGGGTCGAACTATTTCTCTATGCTCGGCGTGAAGCCGCAGTTGGGAAGCACGTTTCGGCCCGACGACCCCACTCCGGGCATTGCCGAGTACGCAGTGATCAGCGACGGGATCTGGAAACGCGGCTTCGGCGGCGACCCGCATGTGCTTGGCAGAGAGGTGAGGCTGGATACGGACCTTTACCAGATCATCGGCGTCATGCCGCCCGGCTTCCGCCACCCGGGGCTCAGCACCGCGGAGCGGAATGTGGACGTGTGGGTTTCGGGTGGCTTTGCCGCTCCTCCGTTCTCCAGTGCGGAAAAGCGCAGCAGCCACTTCGGCGGAGCGATCGGTCGGGTGAAATCGGGCGTGTCGATCGCCATGGCGCAAAGCAAAGTGGACGTCCTGGTAGCTTCGCTGCGAAAACGGTTTCCTGCGGATTATCCGGCGGAGAGCGCGTGGATGGTTCGGCTGATTGCGCTACGGGACAGCGTGGCCGGCAGTGTCCGCCGGTCGCTATACCTGCTTCTCGGCTCGGTGGGACTGGTCCTACTGATCGGTTGCGTGAATATAGCGAACTTGCTGCTGGCGCGCGCTAGCGGCAGAACTCGCGAAATGGCCATTCGCCAGGCGCTCGGTGCCGGGAGAGCCAGGCTGGCCAGGCAACTGCTGATTGAGAGCCTGCTCCTCTCCGGGATCGGCGGGCTGATGGGGCTGTTCCTTCTGTACCTGACGAAAGGGTTCCTGCTTCAGCTCGTGCCAGAGAGCCTGCCACACCTGACCGATATTTCGATCACTGGCAACGTCCTGCTGTTTGCTTTGAGCGCGTCCGTGATATCGGGCGCGATTTTCGGCATGGCCCCTGCCCTGCACAGCCGGAAACTCGACATCGCCCATGGTCTCAAGCAGGAAGGACGAGGCAACAGCCGTTCCCGGAAGCAGGGCCACACGGGGCGTCTCCTGGTGGTTACGGAGTTCGCCTTATCGCTGATCCTGATGATCACCGCCGCCTTGTTGCTGCGGAGTCTCTGGGCCGTGACACACGTGCCGCTGGGTTTCGATCCACAGAATGTAATGGTGGCGCGGACAAGGCTACCGTTCCCCAATGATATCAACAATGACTCGTACCGTACGGTCGAGCAGAAGGCTACCTTCGTTCATGAACTGCTGCGGCGCGCGAAGACGCTGCCAGGAGTGAGGGAGGCTGCTATCGGCAACGCCACCTCCGTCCCTCTGGATCACGCGCGGCAGGATGAGAGTTACCTGCCGGTATTGATTGAGGGGCGCGGTACGATTGCAAGCGCGGCTCCCCTGGTGGACAGTTGCCTGGTGACGCCGGAATATTTTCAGCTACTGCGCATGCCCATACAGCGCGGCCGCTCCATCGGCGACTTTGATACCGCGGACACGTCCGAGGTTGCCGTGGTCAACGCCGCCATGGCGCAGATGTTTTGGCCGAACCAGGACGCCATTGGAAAACGCCTGAAGCTGAACCAGAAAGCATCTTCGTGGATCACGGTAGTCGGCATCGTGGCGAATGCGCGAGCCGAATCGCTGGAGAACGCCGAAATACCACAGATATATTCCAGCTTGTATCAACGGGGCTCGAAGCGGCTTGTGGTCTTCTTAAAAGGGCATCTGGATACCGCCACGATTGCCGACCGGGTTCGCGCGGAGGTGCAGGCCGTGGACCGGCGGCTTCCGGTGTTCTCAGCCCAGACGCTCAACCGGACAGTGTCCGCAGCACTCGATCAGAGGCGTTTCTCCGCAGAAATGGTCGGGGCATTCGCCCTAGTGGCGCTACTACTCGCCGCGGTGGGAATCTACGGCGTGATTGCATATCTGGTGGGGGAACGTACCCACGAAATTGGCATTCGGCTCGCGTTGGGAGCACATCGCGGCAGGATCGTGGTCATGATCCTCCGGGAGGGCACGCGCCTGACGATCGCCGGGGCGGCCATCGGTTTGACGGGAGCGTGGATCGTCTCGCACCTGATGACCGGGCTGTTATTCGACATAAGCCCGGCCGACCCTTTGACCTTTGCCGGCGTAACGGTCTTGTTCGCGGCCATCGCGTTCGCCGCCTGCTACCTGCCGGCGAGGCGTGTAATGCAGCTTGATCCGCTCATTGCACTGCGACGCGATTAAGCCAGGAACGCGGTGCTCGGGACCATGACCCCGGTGAACGTGAATGTTGGCAAGCTATTCATAATTCGCGATAACCACCATTCACGAATCAGAGGGGGTGCGCTTCGTGAGTACAGCAGGAGATCAGAATGAGATACAGTTTGTTCGGAACACTCGTTGCCGCGGCCATCGCGGCGACGCTCGTCGGGGCCCAGGATGAGCGCCCGGCGAGCCCGGCGGGAATCGCCTCCGCCGAGGTCGGGGAAAATTCGTGCCCGGGCCTGTAGGGCCCGTCTACCGCGGTGGAAAGTGGATCGAAATTCTTTACGGCCGGCCGCTCAAGCGCGGTCGCGACGTGCTTGGCGGCTCCGGATCGAACGATGGCAAAACGGCGATCACCGGCGGCCCGGGTTACGGCCAACCGCCAGTGTGGCGTGCGGGCGCCAACCAATCGACACGGCTGAAGAGCGAGGTGCCGCTTGTCATTAACAATAGGAGAGTCGCACCCGGCGAGTACACCATGTTCATCGATCTGAAGCCGGGCGCGTCGACGCTGATCGTATCGTCGTCGCCGGTGCAGTCGCAGCACGACCCAAAAAACCGGGACGCAATCTGGGGCGCTTTCGGCTACACACCCGATAAAGACATTGTGCGGGCTCCGATGACACTCACGAAGCTGTCGTTCTCCATGGAGGAATTGACATGGTCGTTCACCGACATGACCGAGAGCGGCGGCAAAATAGCGATTATGTGGGACCGCGAACTGGCGATGGTTCCATTCAAGGTCGAGAAGGGCTCGTGAAGCCGCTTAGAGCGAATGGGTGACTCGGCGCAACAATACACGTGCGGCTTCAGGTTGGCTAATGCCATTCCCACTTCTGTGCGCCATCGCGCCCGCGTCGCTTCCAAATCGCGTGATGCACGTTGATCCCCTTTCCGAACCACTCGACATCGTTCCACCGCAGAGAGAGCGCCTCAAGAATCCAGAACTCCGTGGCGTCGCCAGCGAGGGTGGTCATGCCCTCAATCGCAGACTTCGCCCTTGGTGTTGGACGGTGGCGAACTTACCACTCCGGAGATGGATTGCAGTATCCCGCTAAAGCGCAATGCCACTTGAGTTAGCTTCGGCGTTTCCGGCGGAGCAGCAGGAGGAGAGCGGCCGGCGACAGCAGCAGAGTTGCCGGCTCCGGCACCGTGTTTTCGATCGATACACTCGCGTCCTTCAGGGAGTCGATGGTGATGCCGGCAAAATTCTCATCCGACAGGCTATTCTCGTTCGCGTTCGTGCTGAGGTCGAGGGAGAACGATCCCGTCGCGGCAGTCGGCGAGACATCGTAGAGAATGCGCCCGAGCCCGACCGTCTGCCCGTTGAGAACGGTAACTCCTGTGAAGTCGTTGGTCAGATCGCTCCCCACCACGTGCTGGTTAGGGAAGGTTCCAGAGCTCAACGGGAAGCCACCGATGATATCGAAAGAGTCACCCGCAAAGATATAGGGGGCGCTGGTCGAGGTGTCCGCCGCCTGGAAACTGATATCGCTACTGGAGGTGGAAACACCGAAGGTAAAGGCGGCTACCGAAATAGTGCCTCCGCTGTTATTTGTCAGCACCACGTCGAAGCTATCGCCTATATCCCCTGGATGGGCGATCGTGGTTACGGGCGTGACCGAGAAGACCACACCCGCGGAAGCGGCCGGCGCCAGAGCGGCCGCCGCCAGAATGAGTCGAAGTAGATTGCGCTGCATATTCTCCTTAACAGCCTTTTAGGGCAGGGTCGTTCCAACTCGCGAGCGCGCGATATTCACATCCGTGGCATCCACCACGCCATCTCCGTTAAGATCGGCAAAGATGTTATACGGAGACAGGCGGGCGGCGTTTACGGCCGCCAGATCCTGCGCGTTGACTATACCGTCGCCGTTGAAGTCGCCCCATAGAATCCTTAAACTCTGACTGAATCCGGCGCCGCCTGTGAGGCCATTGCCCGCACTGTCGGTGATGGCATGGGCGCCGGAGCCCGCCAGCATGGTCGAGAGATTGCCAACCGCCACCGGCGTGATAGACCAGGTCAGCGTGTTCGTGCCAAGGCCGGAGAGGCCGGTCACATTGACGCCGCTCAGGCTGGCAGTGTCCGCCTGCGCGATGGGTTTGGAGAACACCACCCGGATACCAGTGATATCCCACGGCAGGATGCGCGACGACCCGATCACGTTGAAGCTCTGGCTGCCAAACAGGACCGAGTAAGAGACCACCACCGGGGCAGTGGTATCGATAACGATCGCCTTGTTCGATGCGAGCGACGCCGCCGCGGCTCCCACCGGAACGGTGAGGTTCGCAGGGATGCTGGTGGAATCCACGATGGTGCCGCCGTTCAGGGTCAAGGCGGAGCCTGAGGCGGCATCGAGATGGCCGCCGCTCGTGCTTTGCCCGGCGGCGACCGTGTAGTTAAACGTCAGCGTCGCCGTACCCGAGCCGGAACTGTATGCGGCGGAGCCTCCCGAATTCAGCGCTAACACCGGGGTTCCAGTCACGGTCACGGCTTTGCTGAAGGACACTACGATGGGAATCGTCGCGCCGACGCCGTATGTGCCATTGGCTGCGGTGGAGGAGACGCCGGTGACGGTAGCCGGGCTGCTCACAGTCAAATTAGCTGTCGCGGTATTCCCCGTGCCGCCGTTCGTCGAAGTGACCGCGCCGGTGACGTTCTGGTAAACGCCGGCTGAAGCCCCCGTCACCGCGACGCTGAACTGGCACTGGCTGTTGGCGGCGATCGTAGCGCCCGACAACTGGATGGTAACGGGCGATGTCACCGTAAGAGTTCCGCCACACGTTGAGCTGGTCGCGCTGGCCGCCGTGAGGCCGCTCGGCAGCGTGTCGCTGAAACCGACGCCGGTCAGCGAGACCGTGTTGCCGGAGGGATTGGTAATGGTGAACGTCAGCGGCGTCGATGTGTTCACCGCGATCGTGCCGGAGCCGAACGATTTAGCGATGGAAGGCGGCGCCACGACGGTGAGGCCGGCGGAGGCTGTGAGCCCCGTGCCGCCATTGGTCGATGTCACTGCCCCGGTAGTGTTTGTGTACGCGCCCGCCGCAACCCCGGTCACCGGAAGGCTGAACTGACACTGGCCACTGACCGCAATGGTCGCGTTCGCCAACTGAATGGTTGCGGGCGCGGTCACTGTCAGTGTTCCACCGCAAACCGTGGTGGTAGCGTTGGTGACGGTCAACCCACTCGGGAGCGTATCGGTGAAGCCGACTCCGGTAAGCGCGGTGGTATTCGCTGCCGGGTTGCCGAGCACGAACGTGAGCGCCGTCGAGCCATTCAGCGGAATGCTGTTGGACGTAAACGTTTTCGAAATGGTCGGCGGCGCCACCACAGTCAAAGTCGCACTGGCGGTATTCCCCGAACCTCCGTTCGCGGAACTCGCTTGCACCGAGTTACTCAATGTGCCGGCCGAGGTTGCCTGTACGTTTGCCGATACCACGCAGCTCGCGCCGGGCGCCAGGCTGGCGCCGGTAAGGCTCACCGTGCTACCTGCGGCTGCCGCTGTGCCGTTGCATGTCGTGGAGAGGTTATTCGACGCCGCTACGACCATGCCGGAAGGCAGAGAGTCCGTAAACGAGACACTATTCAGTGTCAGGTTCGAGTTGCTGCTGGAGACAGTGACGCTGAGCAAACTGACGCCGCCCAGCAACACACTGTTCGGTGCGAATGCCTTGGCGACGCCCGGCGGATTGATTACCGTCAGATTGGCGGAAGCGGCGATGGCATTGCCCGCGGCTGTGGAGTTGAGGGTAGCGCTGTTGCTGAACACGCCATCAGTGGTACCCACCACGTTCACCTTGATCGTGCAGGCGCCCACCGCCAGCGAAGAGTTGCTGTACGTGATGCTGGTGGCGCCGGCATTCGCCGTCACCGTTCCGCCGCAGCCGTTCGAAACCGACGGCGATGGTGCAACTTGCATCCCGGTCGGGAGAGCGTCGGTAAAGTTCGCGTCGATCCCTATCGTATTGCCGTTGGTGAGGACGAAGCTCAGCGTGGAAGCTGTGTTGGGCGTCACGGTCGTCGGACTGAACGCCTTGGTCATGGACGGCGGCTGCAGAACGAAGATGGTGGTACTCACCGTGAAATTGTCGAAGGTTGCTGAAGCCGAGCTCGTGGCTCCCGCGGATCCCGCCTGGTAAGTGGACGTGACCGAGCCGCCGGAATTCAAATCCACCGGTTGTGCAGTCGTGATGCTTCCTCCCGACCCGGCGGTGAAGGTGACCGGCAAACCGGTGAACACGCCCAGGTGTCCGCTCAGCGGCGCAGTCGAGCCGTTGCTGTCGTGAGCTACGTCGGCGGTCAGGCCGAGAGTCTGATTGATTTTGACGGTCGCTGAACTGGAGGGGGAGAGAGTCAGGACAATCCACGGATTGTAAGTCAATACTGGCGTGCCCGAAGCGGTATCCACAGCAATCGTCGGATTTACGCCGGCTTTCGGGTCGGAATTAGCCCCCCACCAGTTCTCGGTGACGGTGATACCCGCAGTGCTCGGGCCTTGGAAATCCAAATTCTTGCCCGCGACAGCGGTGTTACCGGAGACGCGGCTGTACTGCATGGTGAAGCCATTGCCTGTAGTGATGGTATTGATCTTGATGCCGCCGCCGAAACCAGTTCCACTGCCCGCTGTACCGGTGGCGCTATTCCCGGTGATGGTGACATTCGAGATACCGCCGGGATTGGTCCCGGGAATGTCGCCGCCAAACCAGATGCCGCCTCCGTCTGCTCCGGCGGTGTTGCCGCTAATAACCGAAAGCTGATCAAGAACCAGGCCGGCCGAGCAGTCGATACCTCCGCCTTCCTCGGCCGACGTATTATTCGATATTGTTACGTTGTGTAAGGTGAGTGTATTGAATTTGCCTGCGACGGCGCCGCTTTGAATGGCAAAGATTCCGCCGCCGCCTTCCGCCGACTTGTTGTTAATTACCTGCGTCGACGACATCGTGAGGTTGGCGGGATCTTCCATAGCGATACCGCCGCCGTTCCCATTCGCATTATTGGTGACGTTGTTCTGAATCAGGCTGCCGGTTACTGTAACTGTGCCCGTCCCGGCATTGGTGTTGAACATCGCGAAGCCGGCGCCTTCACCGTCGGTCAAGGTATTGTTGCTCAACGTCACATTGGTTAGAGTCACGCTGGCGTTACCGCTGCTTCCGGTATCGCAATCGAAGGCTCCGCCCCAACCGTCCGTGATGCTCTCGTTTCCGCGGTTAAAGCCATTCCTGATCGTCAGATTGTCCACGGCCACGGTGGCATCTGTAAAAGCCTGGATGTCCTGGTTAAATGAAAACACCTTGTCCACGCCGTTCGGACCACCCGGCTCGTTCACGCCTAACGTTCCAGCCTGGATGATGGTGGTGTTCTGCCCGGCGCCGGAGATGTTGACCGAGTCCGTCACGTTCAGGGTTCCAGCGCGCGCATCTTCCGGCGTCGCGGTGCCGGGAGGTTCGGACACGCGGGCGAGACTTAACGTGTAGGTTCCCGCCGGGATCGAGATCGTATCAGTGCCCGGAGTGGCGTTGGCCTTGAGTACCGCCTCCCGCAAGCTGCAATCGTTGGCGACTCCGTTGCACATGCTGCTCACCGAGGCGGGCGGCACGGGATCGTCTGTGCGGTTCACGATATACGTGGGATCGGGCAGTGGCATGAGAACTCGCGGCATGTTGTTGCCGCGTTCCATGTAGACTACGCCCGGCCTGCCATCGATGTTGACGCGGACGGCGACCGCGGCCGCGGCGTTCGCACCGAGATCGCTGCGGTCTATTTGGAGTGCTTCGTTCACGCGCGAAGTCGGATGGGTCAACAGCGACAACCGCGCCGCACCCAATACCATCACATCGTCTTGGGCGTTGCTCGATATTCGCGTGCGGAACATCAGAGGCCGCGCTCCGGCGCTGCCCGCGCCCACCGCGGAATCGGCTTCCACTTCCTTCCAGGCGACTGACTGCTGCGGCGCCGGCGGCAGTTGGACGTGCTGCTTCATGCGTGCGATCTGCGCGCGCCGCTTGGCTTGCAACTCCTGCAGAGTCCAAGGCGTCGGATCGAAACCGTCGCCGGCGAGGATGTGCAAGCTGCCGTCGTCGGCCATGAGCGCGATCTGTAGCAGCGGGTTCCGATCGTGCACGAAACGGCCCAGCGCCGCCGAGACGACCGTATATGGCACGCTCAGGGTTTCCACTGTCTGGCTGCCGCCATGCAGAATCGCAGGCTGTCCGCCCGCAATCACCAGCAGGTCGGGGACGCCATCGCTATCCAGGTTGCCCGACGCGAACGCCGTGGCGTCTCCCGCTAGCGCGAAAGCGGCGGTTTGGATTAAGCCTTCATTCGAGCCGGTGTAGATCAGGAGCTGAGAACCGCTTGAGGTCCGCACGCCTACGGCGAGCTGCGCGTACTTACCCAGCGAGAGCCGGTGGGCGTCCATGCCCGTGATGGTCCCGGACGTTGTGAGAGTCTGCAGCAGCTCGACCTTGCCGGAAGCGCCCTTCGCGAGAACATAAATGCTCGTGCCGCCGCGTGCGGCTGCTACAAGCGCACCGCCTCCCTGTCCGATGAGATCGCCTTGGGCAAGAAAATCCGGCCGGCCGGGAATCTCCACCACATCGGCCTGCGGCAGATACGGCGCGGGGAATTCACTACGCTCGATCGCATGGAAACTGGCGTCGCTTTGTGGCGCAAAGGCGTCGATGTTGCCCCGGTGGATCGCAATCAGTCCGCCGCCCGGCGCGGGAAAGCCGACCGCCAGATCGCCGACGGCGTCTCCATCCAGGTCACCTGCAGCCATCGCCAGGGCTGAGGGATTTCCCCCGATCGCCCGCAGGGCTCGCGTCGACCCGCGGTACGTGGCGGAAAGCTGTTTTGCGGTGGAAAGCCAGATGCGCGACTGTGCTTGCGCATGGACCCCTGTCGCGTGTCGCGTCAGTTGCCACCCCGCCAAGCCCAAAAGAACTAATGCCGGTATCAACGCCCAAGCGACGTGAATGTCGCGCCAGCCGCCCCTGTTGCCCTGCGACAGATTACGTTTCATAGTTTGCACTCAATTCAGCTGCTCGAACTGTGCCGGCAAAGTAGACCAACGGGCATAGTACTTCCCAAGCCCGTCTCCCTGCCTCCACGTGCCGGTCATTTTGGGCTCCGGCGCGGCCTTGCTGAAATCGAGTTATCCTCCGTAAGGTCTTGTGTACTATATCACCGTCATTTGGACGCGACCTAGAGAATCTAGTACTCGATGAATCGACGGTGCGGAGGCGTGGTGCGATTACTTACATCTGCGGTTGGGCTGCGGGGTTGGATGCGAGGAGCATTTTCACTGACCGCGTGAGTAGCTCGTCTCCGGGGTGCGTCTGCTCAAGTTCTTCGCCATGCGCCTGAGCATATTCCAATGCCAGTACGAGTGGGATGACGTAACCAGCCGCTCCCATAAAGGCCGCGGCAGTTCCCATGCTTGCGCGGGCTCCGGACAGCATCATGGGTACCGGCTCCACGGGAAGCGATAGGGGGTTGACGCAGAACTCCTTCGGAGAAGTCACGAAATATTCGCGGCAGGCAAAGGGACGCTGCTCGTAGATACTGCAAGCGTCGTCTTCGAGGAACGGACAGGTCAGGACGGAATCCAGGTACTTCCTGGCATTGGCCTGCGCTTCCTCGAGCGAAGCCGCCTTTCTGCCTTCGAGATAGAGTTCCGCCAGACCTGCGGATTGCAAGGTGCGAACGAGCGCGGAGAATCGCTCCCGAATTACGGTACGGCGCGGCTCCGGCAGCGCGTCCACCAGCAGCGAAATGGCGTAAGCTTCGGTGGGCGTAATGGGCACCGGCTGAATCCGGCAGCAGGCGGAGCAGCCTTTGGAGCAACTGACCGGCCGGCCCCTGCGGCGTACGGCGATGGCGGCTGCCTGGTCGTCCAGCACGCGCAGTGCGGGCAGCGTGGCATCCAGGCTCGCGCGCTCCGGCAGCCGCTGCACTTCGGCGGCAACCGCTTCGCCCCACAACCGGAACTCCACCCGAACCGTCTGCATGAGCCTGATTGTACCCGCACCGTTTGCCGGGCGGAAAGCAAACTGGTACGCTACTGAAAACCTACCATGCACGCAACTCCATCGGTCTCACAACGGCCCGCGGTTGGTGAGGACGAGGGCTTTCTTTTTCGACTGTATGCCGGCACGCGCGCCGGCGAAATGGCCGCCTGGGGATGGCCGCCCGCCCAGCAGGAGAGTTTCCTGCGAATGCAGTTTCGCGCCCGACAGGCGACCTATTCGGCCACTTACCCGGGCGCTTCTCACGCGGTCCTGCTCTTGGATGGAGCGCCGATAGGCGCCGCCATCGTGTGGCAGTCCGCCGGCGGCATGCGTCTGGTGGATATCGCATTTCTGCCGGACCACCGCGGCCGCGGCTGCGGCGGGCAGTGGCTCCGCGGCCTGATCGCCGCGGCCGATGCCGCGGGATTGCCGCTGCGGCTCAGCGTTTTCCGCGGGAACTCCGCCATTCGCCTCTATGAACGCCTCGGCTTTGTGTCCACCGAAACGGGCGCGATGTACATTGAAATGGAGCACCAACCGCGTGGAATTGAATAGCCGGACTTTTCTGGATTGCCTGCACAGTAATTTTGCGGTATCGGACGCGGAAGCAACAGACATAACGCTCGAACTGACGCAGGTGAACGACGCCGCGTCTTCGCCGCGGCTGGAAAACTTCTCCCTGGTCTTCCGGGGCCCAATGTCGCCTCTCTTGCCGCAACGCATCTATCATCTGAGCCACTCCAAGCTTGGCCCACTGGATATTTTCCTGGTGCCCATCGGTCCCGACCAGGCGGGCATGCAATACGAGGCGGTTTTCAACCTCCTCCGCGACGGCGTCCAGTGACTGGCGCTCCCGGAGCAGTTACTCTGCGCGCCGTCTGCCCGGCGGACGAACCATTCCTCTTCGAGCTCTATGCCAGCGCCCGCGAATTCGAAATGGCGCAGGTGCCGTGGACCCCGGCCCAGAAACAGGCATTCCTCGAAATGCAATTTGCCGCGCAGACGCGCTCCTATGCCGCCGCAAATCCGGATGCAACTCACGAAGTGATTCTGCGCGAAGGAGAGGCGGCCGGACGTCTGTATCTGGCGCGGCGGCCAGACCATCTGCACATTCTGGATATCACGATCGCGCCTTCGCTTCGCAATGCGGGCATCGGGTCGGCCGTGCTGCAACGAATTCTAGAGGAGGCGGACCGGGCGGGCAAAGCCGTCAGCATCTTCGTCGAGACCTTCAACCCGTCGATGCGGTTTTTCGAACGGCTGCGATTTCAAGCCGCGTCCATCGACGGATTCCTGGTACTTCTCGAGCACCCGCCGGCCGGTACGGTCAAAGACCCAGGGGACGCACCGGGTGATTGCGCGGGTGGCTGATAATCGCTACGTATGTGGAATGTCCCGAGGGCACGATGAATAATTGAAACTGGCCGGTAACCTGGTGGTCGAAGGAGTAAGTGCCCTGCGGCAGGTCTTCTCCCGATGCGCTGAAATTCAGCGCGAAGGTTTCAAACACGGGCGTCGCCGCCTGTATGTTGCCAACGGGTGACTGGTAGGCGGGCGCGGGCATATCCTCGACGGAGAGCAAGGTGAGCCAGTTAGTGGTCCCCGCAGCGGAGCGTACCGCGAAGGTGCTATTCAGCACATTTTGCCAATTCGTCTGCGACCACGTAAGGGCCGCGCCCGCCTTTGACGCAGTGGCGAAGAGTTTGCCGGGAACCGCGACCGCAACCAGGCATCCCTGGGCCAATCGGAAAAGCTGCCGTCTGGAAACCATCGTAAACCCTCCATGCGCGCCGGCACTCGAATGTATCTTGAATACCAACGGCGACTGCGGTATTATAAGCCGCCATAGCGGTGTTTCGTCAAGCGTATTTCGGAGGGCGAGCACGGTAGATTGCACCTATTCGATTTATTCGAGAGGTAGCAGTCTTACGGTCTCGCATGAGGAGGATTTTGTAACGTGGCGTCGACTTATGTAGGGGAGATCCGTATGTTTGCGGGAAACTTTGCGCCCAATGGCTGGATGTTCTGTCAGGGGCAACTTCTGCCGATTGCGGAGTTCGAGACTTTGTTCAACTTAATCGGAACCACATATGGCGGTGACGGACAGACTACTTTCGCGCTGCCGAACCTCCAATCGCGAGTGCCGATGCACCAGGGAGCCGGGTTCACTATCGGGGAAGCGGGCGGTCTGGAGATTGTGACACTCACCACCCAACAAATCCCGGTCCATTCCCACGTGCCCCAAGGAAACAGCAACGACGGTACGCTGATTGGGCCGGGGAACGGCCTTTGGGCTCAATCTACTCTCAACGAGTTCTCGAACCTCACACCGAACCAGCAGATGAGCCCCGCGATCGTGGCTCAGGCGGGACAATCGCAGCCGCACGACAACATGCTGCCGTTTCTCGTCATTAATTTCATTATTTCGCTCTTTGGTGTTTTTCCGACCCAAAACTAAATCTTTCGTCTGGAGCTCACGATGGCTACGCCATTTCTCGGAGAAATTAAGATCGTCAGTTTCAATTTCGCTCCCAAGGGTTGGGCTTTCTGCAACGGCCAATTAATACTGATCAACCAAAACCAGGCGCTCTTTGCCCTGTTCGGCACCACTTATGGAGGTAACGGCCAAACTACCTTTGCATTGCCTAATTTGCAGGGTGTAGTGCCCCTTCATATGGGCAACGGTTTTACGCTCGGCCAAAGGGGTGGAGAGCAGGCCCACACTCTCTCGATGCAGGAGATGCCGGCACACACCCATGTACCGAGCGGATCCACGGCGCAGCCTAGTGTTTCAGGCGCCACGGGTAATGCATGGTGCGCGAATGCTGTTGCCGCTTATGGCTCTCAACCAAACGTTACGATGAACCCTGCGGCGATGACTACTAACGGCGGCAACCAGCCCCATGAAAATATGTCGCCCTATCTGGTGCTGACCTTTGTTGTTGCTTTGCAGGGAATCTTCCCCAGCCAGACCTAACAGAGAGGAAACGATGGATCCTTTTGTCGCAGAAATTCGAATTGTAGGTTTTAACTTTGCTCCGAAGGGCTGGGCGTTTTGCGATGGGCAGATCTTGCCGCTCTCCCAAAACACGGCCCTGTTCTCTCTTTTGGGCACCACTTATGGGGGAGATGGCAGGTCTAATTTCGCCCTGCCTAACCTACAGGGCATGGCTCCCATGCAATCCGGGCAAGGGCCGGGATTGACCCTCCGCGACCTCGGCGAGACGGGGGGCGAGCAGACTGTGACACTTTTATCGTCCGAGATGCCCGCCCACAGCCATATTCCGGTGGCGGCCTCGTCAGGCGGCCAACCCGGTCCCGGTGCTAACACCTGGGGAAGCGCTTTGAAGGGCCATGGCAACCTGTACGCTCCCGCGACTTCGCTCATGCCGATGTCCCCCTCCGCCCTGAGCATCACGGGTGGAAGTCTAGCGCACAACAATATGCCGCCATTCGTGGTGATGAATTACATTATTGCTCTGCAGGGAGTCTTCCCACCGCGGTCCTGATCCACCCGCTGCGTCTTCATCGGCAGCTTTTACCGCTCTATTACGGGGCTGTAAAAAAAACGGGCTATTGTTCTCGTCGCGCTGCATTCGTTCTTGATGCACCTTTTACCGCTTCCTTAACGGTCGCGGCTCCGTTAGCAGAATCAAGTACATACGGAGCCGTGACCGTGAGGGAGCGGTAAAAGGTGCCGAGGATCGGAGTGCGTTTGAATGCCAGAAAAAGCAAGGAAGCGGTAAAAGGTGCATCGAACAAAGGAGAACGGGAATGAGTAAAATGGCCGAATGACATTTCCCGGGATGCGCGGCATCACGATGACAACGTTTGCCGTTGTGGCCCTGATGCTTGCCTCCGGGCCCAGCCGGACCGCGGAGTTTCAGGGCGTATCCACTACCGTGCGGCCGGCCAAGGCCGCGCACATCGAAACTACGCTCGCCCCGATCAAAGTGGATTTTCGCGACGTCGCCGAGGAGGCCGGACTCACGGCCATCAATGTCACCGGCGGCACGGACCGCAAGAAGTACATTCTGGAGAGTACCGGTGGCGGAGTGGCGATCTTCGATTTCGATAACGACGGCCTGCCGGACGTCTTTCTGGTGAACGGGACCACCCTCGACGGCAAAGGCGCGGGCGCCAAGGCGACCAGTCATCTCTATCGCAACCTCGGCAAACTCCGCTTCGAGGACATCACCGCGAAATCTGGCCTGGGACGCACCGGATGGGGTCAGGGCGCTTGCGTGGGCGACTATGACAACGACGGACGGCGCGATCTCTTCGTCACTTACTACGGGCACAGCGTGCTGTACCACAACGAGGGCGGCGGAGTGTTCCGCGATGTCACCAAAGAGGCGGGGCTGAGTTCCGACGCCATCCGCTACGACACCGGTTGCACGTTCGTAGACTACGATCTCGACGGCAAACTCGATCTGGCGCTCACGAGTTATCTGGAATTCGATCGCTCGCGCATTCCGGAACCCGGCGCGAACAGCAATTGCCAGTGGAAAGGAATGCCGGTGTTCTGCGGTCCGCGAGGACTGCCGCCCGGCAGAAGTTTCCTCTTTCACAACAAAGGGGGCGGGCGGTTCGAAGACGTGTCGGCGGCGAGCGGAATCGGGCAACCGGCGGGCTGTTATGGCTTCACCGTCACAGCCTCGGATTTCGACAACGACGGTTATCCCGATCTGTATGTCACCTGCGATTCGCGGCCCAGCTTGCTGTACCACAACCGGCATAACGGAACCTTCGAAGAGACCGGCATCCTCTCCGGCACGGCGCTGAACGAGGATGGGCAGGAACAGGCCGGTATGGGCGTCGCGGTCGCCGATTATGACGAGGACGGCTACGTCGATATGGTCAAGACCAATTTCAGTGAGGATACGCCGAACCTGTACCACAACTCGAAGGACGGAAGTTTTTTGGACGATGTGTATTCCGCCGGGCTTGGCGTGCGCAACCAGTTCCTCGGATGGGGAGCCCTGTTCCTGGATGTGGACCACGATGGCCGCAAGGACATTCTGCTGGTGAACGGGCACGTCTTCCCGGAGGCCGACCGCTTGCAAGGCGGGGCGAAATACCGCGAGCAGCGCCTCTTGTTCTGGAACGTAGGCGGCGGAAAATTCAAGGACCTGTCGGATTCGGCCGGTCCGGGCATCAGCGCTGCGTGGTCGTCGAGGGGCGCGGCCGCCGGCGATCTCGATAATGACGGATCGCTCGAAGTTGTGATTAACAATTCCGGCGACCGGCCGAGCCTCCTGAAGAATTTTGGAACGACGAAGGCATGGCTGCTGGTGCAACTCCGCGGCGTGAAGTGCAACCGGGATGCGTTAGGCGCACGCGCCTACGTGTTTCTCGGCGAGCGGAGGATCTCGGGCGAAGTCCAGGGCGGCTCCAGTTTTATTTCGCAGAGCGATTCGCGGCTGCACTTCGGATTGGGAGACGATACCGCCTACAGCCGGATCGAGGTGAAATGGCCGGGCGGCGAGACGGAGACATTCCCCGGCGGCCCGGCGAACCGGATCATCCTACTCGAACAGGGAAAAGGCGCAACTCGGGCGCGCTAGACGAATCTCATTTCACGACTGTATGTCCGGCAGGGGCTCCGCGAAAGAGGTTTTGCATCTCCAGGTTGGGGTCGAACGCGTCCTTCTGGTGGCGGAGTTTGACGACGCGAGTGAGCATCTCCTGAGCCCGCGCCGAGTCGCCCATTCTGCGGTACGCCTGCCCAAGCTGATACATTGCCGTGGCGTCCTCGGGATCGAGTTTGACCGCGGTTTCGAGTTGCTCTATGGCGCCCTTGATATTTCCACCGCGCAGCAGTATTTTTCCTAATTCCGCGCGGGCGCGGGAAAATTGCGGATTCAGCCGCACCGACGCTTCAAAGGCCGCCTTGGCCTCGGTGTCGCTTTCCGTGCTCGAACGATTGAGCGCGAGCCCCAGCATATAGGCCAGCACGAAATCGTTGGGGTTCGCCTTCGTCCTGGCGCGCAGAACTTCCACTGCCTTGGCTGCCTCTCCGCGCTGGATCCACGCGAGCCCGAGTGCCACGTAGGGCGCCGATTCCGACGGCGCAAGACGGCTGGCGAGCTCCAGTTCTCTTTCGGATTCGGCCGCGAGGCCTTTCTGCGCCAGTATCTGGCCGCGCTGCAGGTGTAGACGGTAGGAGTCCGGCAGGCGCTTGAGTCCTGCATCGACCACTTCCAGGCCGAGGTCGTAGTTCGCCTGGTCGAGGCAAATGCCCGCCAGGTCGCCATAGTTGTCCTCGACGTCAGGTTCCAGCGCGATCGCGGATTTCAACGCGGAATACGCCTTCTCCACCTCGCCGGTTTTCAGAAACGCCTCCGAGACCAGGTTGTACAACTCGGCGTGGCGGACGCCGGAGGTGAACAGCTCGTTCGAGAGTTCGATGGCAGCCCGATAGTCACCTCCGCGGATCAGCATCAAGGTCTGATCGTAAGCGGCTTTATATGGATCGGCGGCATGCTTGCGCGCGCGGGCGAAGTAGGGCGCGGCCTCCAGGTAATCGCCCGATGTTCCCAACAGGATGCCCGCCTGAAACTGCTTTTCGGCATCCTCTTCAGGGATGGCCTTCAGGACCGCGGACATCTCTTTCTTTCGTCCGAGCTCCGCCAGACACTCGGCGTAATGCACGAGGAAGGGGTACACCTGGGCCCGCGATTTTTCGTAATGAGCTGCCGCATCGGCAAACTGTTTCGCGCCGTAGGCGATCTCGGCCAGGTAAAGGTGAGTAACGTCATCATCGGGAGAGCTCTTGAGTATCGTTTCCAGGCCGGCTTCGGCTTGGCCCATGTGGCCCAGACGGAACTCATTGATCGATAGGTTCTTGAGAGCCGGCAGGAATGCCGGGTCCACTTTCAATGCTTCGCGCAGATGCCGATTCGCCTCTTCGAGATTGCCGGCCGCGCTGAGCGCGATGCCAAGCAGGTTCAGCGCCTTGACGTCGCGGGGGGATTCGGCGGTCAGTTTCTCCAGCACGCCGACTGCGGCCGGAAAACGTCCCTGTTGGATGAGGGTGACGGCGCAGGGGTAAAGCGGCGCGCCGTTGCATTCGTCCGCCCACATCATTATAGGGAGTCCCGCGAGAAGGAATGGCAGGAGCCCGAATCTCATCGGAGCTATTGTTTCAGAATCCGAACTGCGGCCGCAACGGAGGGCGGCTGAGTGACTACCTCGACCAACGCAATGGAGAGATTCAGATCAATTCATCCTGGTATCAACCCGATTTCCCGAAGAAATGTAACTTGCATAAGTTGAGTTGTATGCAAGCGCACCTCCATCAAGATACCTGGGTTTGAAAACCTGCGTCTCCTGCCATTCGCTGAATCCAATCTGTCAGTTGAATGTAAGATGGACTCAAGGGGTTAGTTGTCGCGTGGACATTGCTCCGCGCCGGCTCCATAGATTAATCGGGCTTCACAAATGTTAGCTGGGAAGCCTGCGACATGAAAGGGGTTAGTGTGTCCAGAATCGGAACAATACTGCTGTCGATTGCTGCCTTTTCAGCTCTCGCATTCGGCCAGGCGGACGGACGTCTGACCGGCACCGTCGTCGATCCATCCGGTGCGCCCGTTCCAAATGCCAACGTCAGCGTCTTTATGCCTGACGGCAAGACGCCCATCCTGAGCATGAAGACCACCACAGACGGAATCTTCGATTTCACGTCTGTGCGTCCCGGAGCGTACAAGGTCGAAGTTGCCGCCAAGGGTTTTAACACGGTAGATCGATCCAATGTAACCGTAGACCCCGCGCGCCAGACTTCCCTTCCGCCTGTTCAACTGGAAGTCGCGTCCACCACCCAAGCTGTGGAAGTGACTGCCGATGTAACGTCCGTTGAGACTAACAGTGTCGACGTCGCGTCCACTGTCACGCAGAAGCAGGTGGAGAACCTGCCGGTGCCCGACCGCCAGATCAACAGTCTGTTTTATATGCAGCCCGGCGTCACCTACAATGGCGCCACCGATACGCGCATCAACGGTTTGCGCTCGCAGGATACCAATGTCACGCTTGACGGCGTCAATATCCAGGACAATTTCATCCGCATCAACGGCCTCGACTATCTGCCGAACAAGCTCACGATCGGCGAAGTCTCGGCACTCACGGTTTCCATTTCCAATTCAGACCCGATCATGGGCGGCAACGCGAGCTCCATCAGCCTGGTATCGCCATCCGGCACGAATTCTCTGCACGGCAGCGCGTATTGGTACAACCGCAACTTCGACCTTTCCGCGAATGACTGGTTCAATAACAAAGATGGAGTAGCACGGCCGTTCCTCAACCTGAACCAATTCGGCGGAACTGTGGGAGGCCCGATCAAGAAGGATAAGTTGTTTTTCTTCGCCGCCTACGAAACGTATAACCTTCACCAGACCTCGCCGACCACAACCACCATCCTGACGCCCTCCGCGCGCCAGGGCATCCTCACCTATCGCACGAATGGCAATGGCGCGATCCAGACCTTCAATGTTTTACAGAACCCCGGCGCGACTCCGCCGGTAACCATCGACCCGATTGCCGCCAGCCTCTTGTCCCAGGTACCCACGGCGGGTAACACCACCAGCGTTGGCGACCAGTTGAATACCACGGGCTATCAGTTCAACGCGCGCAGCAACACGCGGCGCGACAGTATTGAAGGGCGCGTGGACTACAACTTCTCCACGCACCACGTCTTCTCCGGCACCTATCGATGGAACCGCGACAACGACGATCGCCCGGACGTCTTCACAGGCTTCAATATCGTGCCTGCGGTATTCAACCAGAATCGCGCCAATCTCTTCTCGGCGAGCTGGCGGTGGACGCCTACGGCGACGCTGACCAATCAATTGCGCGGGGGCGGCAACCTGGCCACGGCGCCGTTCGATGTATCGGGCACAATCCCGACCGCGCTGTACACGGGCACTCTGTATACGGACCCAATGAACACCTTCCTGCCGCAGGGCCGTACTACACACACTTACAATATTCAGGACGCCGCGAACTGGGTCCACGGCAAACACTCTGTATCGTTCGGCGCGCAGACGCAGCAGGTCCGCGTTACGCCGTATAACTACTCGGGAATCGCTCCCACTTACACGCTGGGCGTCTTTTCCAATAACCAGCCGTACGGATACGGGGTCGGCGATATTCCGGGAGCCAACGCCACGGACACGAACACCGCCAACGAACTCCTCGGAACGCTCACCGGGTTGCTGCAATCGGAATCGCAGAGCTACAACATCACCAGCAAGACGTCCGGCTTCGTTGCGGGAGCGCCCAACATCCAGCACCTCTCGTTCAACGATTACGGGTTTTACATTTCCGACACGTGGAAAGTGCGCCAGAATCTGACCGCAATCCTGGGGCTGCGCTACGACTACTTCCCCCCGGTGGCGGAGCAGAACGGCTTGCTGATTCAGCCGCAGCTCATTAACAACAATCCCGTACAGACGCTCCTGGGCAATGCCACCCTCACCTTCCAGGGCGATCACCTCTACAATGCGCAGAAGACCAATTTCGCTCCCAACGTCGGCTTAGCGTGGAGCCCCAAGGAAGGTTTAGTGTTCCGCGGCGGTTACAGCATCACGTATGCGCAGGAAGACATTTTGGAAGCCGTTCTGAGCACCGCGACGGTGAATAGCGGCCTAAGTTCCACTTCCAGCATCACCAGCGCGGAAGGTTATATTTCCAAGCCGGCGGCGCTTCCTGTGCCGGCGTTCCAAATCCCGATCACGACTCAGCAGAACAACCTCAATACGGGAGGTTTTGTCACGTCGGGCGGCACGGCCATCGGAAATAACGTGCAGGGGCTGATCGATCCGCATCTGAAGACGCCTTACGTCCAGCAGTGGAACGTCAGTCTCGAAAAGCAACTGAGAAGCGTGCTGCTCGACGCCAGCTACATTGGCAACCACGCGGTTGGGCTGCTGCGCCAGATCGACTACAACCAGGTGAATATCTTCCAGCAGCCGTTCTTCACCGATTTCGGGAACGCGTACCATAACGGCATTCTGTCGCTGAACGCCGGTAATGGCTTCAACCCCGCTTTCAACGCCGCTATTCCGGGCAGCGTGCAGCTGCCGTTCTTTAGCACTCTGCCGGGCGGCGGCAGCTTGACCAACGCCACAGTACGCAGCGATTTACTCTCCCAGCAGATTGGAGCCCTAGCGCAACTGTACGCGCAAAACGCTCTCCTGCCCAGCAATTCGCCGGGATTCTCGTACTTCCCGAATCCATATTCGCTTTATTCGAGCGAGCTGACCAATTTCTCGCAGTCGACCTACGACGCTCTTCAGTTGACAGCGAGCCGCCGCGCCTCGAACGGCATGCAGTTCCAGGCCAGCTATGTCTACGCGATCGGCTTCACCGATACCAGCGTGGAGAGAGGCCTGGATGCGCTACTCAACAACGCCAGCCCTTCCATCGAAAAGGCGCGGGACCCCGGAATTGTCACCCACGCGATTAAGCTGAACCACTACATTCCGATCCCGCTGGGCAGGGGTCATCGCTTAAATCCGCACGGTATGAACTGGCTCGTCGCCGACTGGGCGCTCAGTGGGTTCTGGTCGCTGCAGACAGGGGCACCGATATCCCTCCAGAGTGGTTCCCGCGGAACCTTGAACCGGCCTGCGCGATCGGGCCAGAACACGGTCAACACCACTTTGAACCAGGGGCAACTGAATAACATCAGCGGCCTGTTCATGACCGGCAACGGACCGTACTTCATCAGTCCGTCGGTGATCGGGCCGAGCGGCACGGGCGCGGCGGCGGACGGCTCCGCTCCGTTTACGGGACAAGTATTCTTCAATCCCGGCTACGGAACGGTTGGCACGCTGCAACGCCGTAACTTGAGCGGTCCGTGGTTCGACATGTATAACTTTTCGATTTTGAAAAGGTTCCACATCACCGAGCGGCATACCGTGGATCTTCGGGGCGATTTCTACAACCTGTTCAATCACCCGAATTTCTTCGCCGGCAACCAGAACATCAACTCCGTGAACTTCGGCAAGATTACGTCCATGCTGTATTCGGCGGACGGAATCGGGCCGAGGCAGGTGCAACTGAGCTTGTTCTACCGTTTCTAGCCGCGGGAACAGTTTTCGGGAGGGCAGGCGTCAGCGCAAATCTCTGATGCCTGCCCGATATCAGCACGCCGCGGGTTAATGAATCGTAAACGGCCACGGCATCTGCGCACTGGGCAGCGGCGGGTATTGCAAGCCCATGCTGCCGGCGCCGTACGATCCTCCGGCCGAGGGCAGCACCATAATATCGCTGGAGCTTTGAAACGGCTCGATGCGAATCGCGCCAACTCCCACCATATGCGGCTGCAACACGAGGAATGAAATTCCAAAGCTGATGGACGACCGGGTCGTGAACGGAATGTGAACCGCCACGGTAACACCCGCCGACCCGAGCCGGACCAAGCCGCCGAGTTGAGCCACTCCAATCGCCCTCGTTGTCGTGAACGAATTCCACGGCCCTGCCGCGCTTACGTTAACGGGCGAGCCGACACCGAGCGAGGCATGGATTTCGCGCAGGTCGTATACCGCGGCCCAGTGATTGGTGACATCCTCGATTTCGATGCTCATTCCGCCGGCGCCCACCGCCTCGAGGTCCGCGCTCACTCCGAGGATGACGCGCAGGCGAAAGCGGTTGCTGACGAGCGGATGAGTCGGGGGATGATGGATCCTGTCCTCGATTCGCGTGGACGGGGGCTGGTGTATGTTGATCGAGGTCGGCTGGAAACGGATCTCGACCGAGCGATCGACTTCGTCGTTCTCCGAAGCGCCGAACGCGCGCGTGCTGCCCGTCGCCGTGACCGAGCGAAGTGGATAGACGCGGCAGTTGGTGTCGCGGCTTTCCAGATAGAGTTGCACGGCGGCGGCGCAGCGCTCGGAAAGAGACTGATTGTGCGCCTGCGCGGACGCGCGGGTTCGTGCGCCCGTCCAGAGCCTGCTGGCGCTGCCGCGAATCCACATGGTCCCAAAGGTGTGATTCCGAAGATAGGGCAAAATGATTCGCTGATCTAGCCAGCGGGTATGCGCGTCCAGCAGACGGTCGCTATTGGTTTCGAAATCGTAGAGCAACGCGCCAATCTCGCCCGGAGAAGACGAAGGATACTCACGAACCTTTCCCGCCATCGAACCGCCCCTTTAGGAAATTAATACTCCGACCGTGCTCGCAAGGTCACAATCAGAATAGACCGCTACGCACGCGGGAGCATCCTGCCAGTTTTTGCAGGGTGACGGTGTGCCATGCGCAGCCTGCCAACCGTCATCTGGTGAAGAACCTGTCTGTTTGTATAGGCGGAGCGTTCACCGCCGCGCGCAGCGGTCCCGCGTCAAAACTCGAAGAACAGGTGTCCCGAGATCGCCGTACGCCGAAAGTTATGGAAGGCGTCCTCATAGCCCGCCGATACGACGAAGCCGAAGTGCCGCGTGAGCCACTGGCGGTAAAACGCGTCGACCGAAACGCTCGCAAAGCGCACATCCACCGGCGTCGTCGATAGCGCGCGGTATACCTGCCTCCCCGCCCCGACCGTCACTCCCGCCCAGTGCCGGCCCTCCTGGCCTCGCTGCACTGCGGCCAGGCCGGATCCCGACCAGAATCCGCCGGGCTCATTCCTGTTGGCAAACCCCTCGGCATCGATGACCCACCGCCCGGAATAATAGACGACGCCGGGATTCAGGATTTGCCCGCGGCTGCCATTGGCGAAGCGGAACTGCGTGTACCCGATACCTGCCACGAGTTTGCGCCGCGGCGGGACCTTCCACCACGCCTTCACGTCGTAGCGAAAGCGCGGAAACAGCACCGGACCGTTTCCCGTAGAACCGCCGATCGCCTGGGTGGTGAAGAAATTTGCGGTCCAGTTCGCATAGGAAAGGAACGAGTAGTACTGCGCCGACCCGGCGTCGCTGGTCCGCGAATCCACCGAGAATTCGGGCACGAACCAGCGGCTGGCGCGAATCAGCACCAGCGCGTCTTCCCCGCGCCACCATCCGCCCGCCTTCCCGAAATCCATCCCGTAGCCGCCCGCTTCAAAACGCACGGGAGGATAGGGAATCGCGGGCGGACCGCTCTTCTCCGCCGGTTGTCCGAACAGACCCGCCGCTCCGGCGAGCAGCGCCATCACAGCGAATTTCCGGGCTCGCATACCACCTCTCCTCCCGAGGCAATCTTGCCCCGCACCACCACGCCTTTGTGCATCCTAACGCGCGCGCGGCCATATGCCACGCGGGCGTCGCCCTCGCCAAGCACCCCGTTTCCCAGTCTTAGTTCTCCGCCGGCATACAGCACGCCGGCAAAGCGGCACCCTTCGCCCATGCGGATGTCGCTGTCCGAAAAGATGCTGCGGCACGAAGAACCTGCGCCCAATCGAACGTCGCCGGTCGCCGTGACGTCCGCCTCCAGGATGCTGCCCGCCGGAAGTTCCAATCTCCCCAGCACCACCAGTCGCGAACGAACCAATAGCGGCTTTGCGGGCGTCAGGTCACCTCGATACAACCACGTGTCCTCAGCCATCCGCCGCATTCTCCGGCTGTCGACACCCGCGTCGCTCACAGTCTCGCTTCCCAGCGGCACCGTTACGCGGTCTTCCACGGGCGGCGCGGGCGCCTTCGCATCCGCGCTGTCCGTCATCACCTGCTTGCCTTCGAAACTGCGCGCGCGCGATTCCTCACCGACGTGAATCGACTCCGCCGACGTCGCGCGGCCGCGCACGCTGCACCGCTTTCCCATCGTCAGATTGCCGCGGCTATCGGCGAACTGTTCCACCACAACATCATTCTTCAAGGCCAGTTCCCCCGTCGATACGATCGCGCCGACCCTTGTTCCGCATCGCAGCAGGCAATCGCCGCGTGAAAGCACCGTGCCCTGCACGCGCTGCTTGGGAAAGGTGGCAAACGCGTCGGCTTGGCGCGCCGGGGCCACGTTTCCCTCCCTCACCTCGCGCGCGTGGAAATCGCCGGTACGCACGAATCCGAGGTCGATTTCCGGCGAAGCGGAAGTCTTCAGGCGGTTCACCGCCCGCAATGCGGCGGCCAGGTGAAGCCAGAACCATAACGCGAATGCCGCAAGGAACAGCGAGAAGGCCAAGTAGTTCACCGGACTCGTGGCCCTCCATTGCCGTTCCCATTTCCCCCATGCCCGTTGCCGTTGCCGTTGCCGTGGCCGTTGCCATTACCGTTTCCATTCGTGCGATAGCGAGTGGTTCGCTGCCAGTTGAACTCGCTGCGCCCGCGCAGCCGGTTGCCGTAGTAACTGGTCAGCGCCGCCGAGATCGCCGCCGTGCTCGAGAAGAAGTTCAGAATGGTCATGGGCAGCAGCAGCGCCAGTAGACGATCGCGATCCAGCGCAGTGGCAGCCGCAAGTTCGAAAAAGCTCGCCTGATTGGCGAACAATTGGCAGCCAATGATGAGCAGCGCAGCGGCGGGTATAGTCACCGGCAGTGGTTGCTCCACGAAAAACAACAGCAGGGACGCCACCCACCCGACCAGCAGGATGGGAGCCGTCCAATAGCAGGCAAGCATCAGCAGCAGATCGGCCCGCTGCCGCCATGTCAACGCATTGGATCGCGCTACCCGCCACCAGTACCGGTGCAGGCACTCCGTGTGGCCGATCACCCACCGCCGCAGTTGCTTGCGCCGCACCTGCCACGATTGCGGCACCTGCTCGTAGCACTCCGCGCGGTTCACATAGGCGATTTTCCATCCGGCGATCGCCAGACGGCACGTCAGGTCCGTATCCTCCGTCAGCGACCGCGCGTTCCATCCGCCCACTGCCCGCAGCGCCGACGTGCGCACGCCTCCCACCGTGCCGCCGAACTGCGGCACCAGTCCCATGTTGAATCGCGCCTGCTGGCCAACCTGATATCCCGCCGCGCGCTCGAGCGCCAGCAATCCGCTCATCAGGCTCGCCGATGCATTGTGCGGCACCACGCGACCCATCACCGCGCCAATCCGCGGATCCGCGAAGGGCGCGGCCAGCATCTTCAAAATTCCGCGGCCCGGAACATAATCCGCGTCGAAGACCATAATGACGTCACCCTTCGCATCGCGGGTCGCAAAATCGAGCGCACCGGCCTTGCCGCCATTTCCTTCGGTGCGATGCAACCCCCGCACCACGCCATAACGGGTCGCGAAATCGTCGATCACCGCTCCGGTGCCGTCGGTCGAACGGTCGTCCACCGCAAGCACTTCAAGACGCTCGGCGTCGTAGTCGCTTTCCGCGAGCGCCTCCAGGATATCGCTGGCCACATCCTCCTCGTTGTGCATCGGCACGATGACGCTGATGCGCGGCAAATCGAAACCCTCCAGTTCGGAATAATCGATCGGGCGCACCAGGTTCAGCCGGTATACTCCGAACCAAAAGTGCCGCACCGCGTAGACGCCGAGCAGAAACATGCTCGCCGCAAACGCAACCCGGCAGATGATGACGAGTATCGCCATTCACCTCTCCGCCGCCCCGCGCGCCGCCGAATAGTAGACAGCGAACGAGTACAGCGTGCAGAGATAGAGCACGTCTGAGAGTAGCCCGAGGGAGAACCAAAGGAACACATCCAGCACCGGCCCGCTCACATAAAGCACACCGACGCAGACGGCCAGCCGTGCGGCGGACCAGATCACTCCGTACACCGGACCAATCACGGAACACCCCAGCCGCAGCCAGAACGATGGCACGATGAAAGCTGTCAGCATCGCAAGCACCCACGGCACGAAGAGCCACACGACGAATTCGCAGCGCAACCAGAACGACACAAAAAAGGTGGAATCCGCCGCCACCTTCGGGTACACCAGACCCGAAATCGCCGACGCCGCCAGCAATGCGAATGCGCACCCTGCGATTCCGCGCGACAACTTGACGCGCGCGAACACGATCCCAAGGCCCAGCGCGATCGCTCCGCAGCAAACCCAAGGCAGCCACGCACGGCCGGCGTAGGAAGCCATCGATGTGACGGCACTAGTGACCGGGACTCCGTGGAAAACCACTGTTTCCGACGCTCCTTCGACGGGTATGCCGCCGAGCATCAGCAGACGCAGCCGCAAGCCTTCATGAAACGCGAGCAGCTTCCCTGCGAAATGGAAGAAAGCCCACGTGATCCCTAGCGGCGCGAGCAGCGAGCTCAAAATGGCGGAGACAGGCGCTGGTGCGGCACGGAAGCTCCGGTGCACATCCCCCCAATGCGCGCGATCTCCCGAAGCCCCTCCCATGCGTCGTTCCCCAATGTTAATCCCGGTTGTGCCACGTGACATACCTTTCCGGGGTATAGAAAAAGACCGTCGCAGCCGATTAGATGTGAGGAGGCGATCTCAGAATTTTCCGAAATGCCTGCGCGGATTCCACAATTCGGCACACTGCCCGACCCCCGGCTCAGCCGCCGCGCTGCGTTCCGGTCTTTTTTTCTCGCGCCGCTCGCGGCTTCCGCGTATCCGGGCTCGGCTGCTCAGCCGTTCCCCTGCAAACGCCTGCTGGCCGAACTCGCCATTGCCAGCGGCCCGTACTCGGGAGCTTACCGTTCTATGCCGGGCGGCCCCATCAACTGGTATTTCGCGAACCTGGGGCTTTACTTCTTCGTCGATTCGGCGCCGGCATCGGTGCGCGCGTATATGGATGCCTATGTGCGGGCCAAAGATCCCCTGCGGCACAACATCGCCGACGTCGCTCCGGACCTCGCCACCCGCCAGCCTCAGGATTCCGACGACGCCTATGCCGGCACGTTCCTGCGCCTGGCAGTGCGTTATGTCCGCGCGTCCGGCGATACTGCGTGGTGGCAGTACAACCTGCCGCAACTCAAGGCAATTGCGTACAGCAACATCCTCACGCAAATCAAACCCAACGGTTTCGTCCGCGCGTTCCAGGCGCCCGCCGAGAACGGCATCGGCTACCTCATGGATCAGTGCGAGGTCTATGCCGGGCTGCGCGACTTTGCCGAACACCTCCTGGAGACCGGCGACCCCGACGGCGGCTATTATTCGCGTTTCCCCGTGTCGCTCGGAATTGCGATCCACAGCCTCTTCGACGCCACCCGAAACTGCTGGAACTGGTGTGATGTCGCGTCGCCCGATAGCTCGGCGTGGTATCCCAACCTCACGGCCCAGATCTATCCGCACCTCTGCGATGTTCATAGCGCCGATGCCCCAGGGGACTATTACCGCCTGTATCGCGGGTTCGACGTCCTGCAGCAGGGAGCAGCCGACTTCGCGGCGCGGCCGCAGGATCTTTATCCCTGGCTCGTGGTCGGCTACTACGCCGCTGCGGTCCGCAAAGATACCTCGCTCGCTCTTCAGATGCTGGCGATGGCGCGGCGCTACTATCTGCCCGGATCCGTAAACACCGGGCGGTTCACCGTCGCGGATATCGGCTATGTGGCAGGCATCCTGAGCGAAGCAGCACAGCCGGTGAGCTAAACCCCACCCGTCGCGGCACGCCGCCGATGTACCGTAGGAGGGTGAAACTCGCGTTCCTGCTGCTGGCGGCTGCAACCTCTGTGGCTCACGCCCCCGACCCCGCCATCGAGCGCATTCAATCTGAAATCGCGGCGCTGGATGGACCCAAGGGATACTACAGTACCACCTACCGCCCATCGGAAACGAAGTTCTGGGCGCTCCTGCCGGGTTGGATGCACGACGACGCCGCTACCCGCCACGCGGCCGCTGTGCTGGACATCGGCTGCGGCTATGGAACGCTGCTCGCCTTTGCCGCCGAGGTCTATCATGCCGAACCCTACTGCATGGATGTGACGCACTACATTCCGCAGTTTGGGGAACAGCGCGGCTTCCACTTCACGAAGGGCAATATTCAACTCGACCCCGTACCTTCGCCGGGCGTCTTCGACGTAATCCTCATGACCGAAGTGCTGGAGCATTTCAATTTCGCCCCGCTCCCCACTTTGAAAAAGATTCGCGCGGCTCTGGCGCCCGGAGGAGTTTTCTTCCTCACCACGCCGGATGCCGCCGAATGGGGCCGCCAGACCAAGTACTATTCCCGCCTGAGCGACCTTCCACCCGCGGACGCGGCCAAGCCGTTCATTGACGATCACATCTGGGTATATGACCGTAAAGAACTGCTCCATCTCGTCGCCGAGGCCGGCTTTCGCGTCGCAAAGTTCGGGTATTCGCCGGGTGTGGGGCACCGGCACTTCAATCTGGAACTGCGTCCGCTTCCGTAATTCAGAATTATCCGTGGCACTCAGCTTTTGACTCACTTGCGCGCGTCTTCACGCGTTTCACAGTGGGTTGCGAAATTGCTAGCGAGTCACTCGCAAACTTCAACAGCGAGGAGATTCCAAAATGCGTGCTTTCCAACGGACTGCGTATTCTCTGCTTTTCTTCTTCCTCGGAGGCGCCGCTTCATTCGCCACTCCGATCACCAGCATCTGGGCCGGGGGTTCCGGGAACTGGAGCAATTCGGCGAACTGGATTAACCCTCCCGGTCCTCCCGCCGCAGGCTACCAGGTCCTGATCGATAACTCAAATCCCGTCTCTTCTTCTGTGCTGGTCGATGTCGTCACTCCCCTGCTCAACAATGTCGCGGTCGATGCGGGCGATTCCGTTACGGTGCAGCAGAGTCTCAGCGCGGGCACCATGCGCTCCTTCGGCGGAGTCGGCGTGAATAACGGAGGCCTGGTCTCAATCGGCAGCGGCGGCTTCGTCCAGGACCAGTCCACGGCAGCCACCGCGGTGAACGCGGGCGGTCAGTTCCTTGATTCCGGGTCGTACTCGCAGGGCAACGGCAGCACGCTCGTCAATGGCACGCTCAGCACGAGTCTGCTGCACGTCACCGGAGGCAGCGTCACGGCAGGCTCCGGCGGAATGCTCTCGGTGGGCTCCGGTGGATACACGCAGGACTCCTCAGTCACCACTACCATCGACTCCACCGGCCAACTGCTCGTGACGGGCAACTACGCGCAAGGCAACGGTACCACCATCGCCGATGGCACGCTCACCGCGGCGCTCTTCCACGTCACCGGCGGCACTGTCGTGGTCGGCGCTAACGGCCAGATCTCGCTCGGGAGCGGCGGATATACGCAAGGCACGGCGGGCACAAGCACCAGCATCGCCAGCGGCGGGAAGGTGACGATCAGCGGCGGCGACTATTCCCAGGAACTCGGCACCACCACGACGGTGGATGGGTCCATCACCGCCGCGAACGTGAACAATAGCGGCACGCTCCAAGGCACCGGCGTCATCAACGCCACAGTCAAAGATCTCGGAACGCTGAGCCCCGGCGACGGCGGCGTAGGCGCCACCACCATAAACGGAGCGTATTCGCAATCCGGATTCCTCGACGCGGACATTGCGGGGCTGGGCGTCAACGACTTCGTCGATATCTCGGGCGCCGCAACGCTGGGCGGCACGCTTTTCGTCGATCTGCTCAACGGCTTTGTTCCTGCAGCCGGGAACTCATTCCATCTGATGAGCTACGCTTCGCGAACGGGAGTATTCAACACGATCGACGCTCCGGCGCTTTCGGCGGGCGAATTCTGGCAGCCTGTCTACGGCACGACTGATTTTTACCTGACCATCGCTTCCGGCGCTTCCGTACCCGAACCGGCGTCGTGGATACTCACTCTGGCCGGAGCCATCCTCGCGATTCTCATGGCGCTGCCGAGGCGCGCGAGAACGAGCGGCGGCGTCTGGCTGAGGCGAGGACGATAAGAGGGAGCCGTACTGCGCGAAGCGAGGCCGCGCAGGGTAACCTGTAAGTTGTGCGCGTGACTCAAACGCTTCGGACTTATACCTGGTTACTGCTCTTTTTGGCGCTGCGTGCTTTCGGCAATCTCGCGCTCGCCATCGGCACGCGGCGGCTTCCGGCGCAACTTGCGGCGAATCCCGTTGTCTATGTGCGCTCGATGCTGGATCCGTTCATTGCGGCCGGTATCGTGATGCTGATTGTCGCGTTGCTGGCGCGGCTCGCGCTACTGAGCGTCGCCGATCTGAGTTTCGTTCTGCCGATGACCGCGGTGGGCTACGTCGTGGCTGCGGGCATGGGCCGGATGTTTCTGAATGAAGCGGTGAGCCCGCAGCGCTGGTTTGCCGTCGCTCTGATTTTTGGCGGCGCCGCGCTCGTGAGTTCTACGCCGCAAAGCACCACGTCGAAACCGGGGAAACCGCTGTGAAGTGGATCCTGCTTTCCATCGTCGTGATCGCGACGGCGCTCAGCGACCTCTTACAGAGCTACGAAATGAAGCGCGCCGGAGTGCAATCCGTGGCGCCTCGCGGCATGGCGCGACTGCTTCGCATGCTGGCCGAACGCCGCTATCTGCTGCTCTCGATTCTCTGCCTGGCGTTCTCGTTCTTTGCCTTTATGGCGCTTGTGCAATCCGCGCCGCTCAGCTTCGCGGTGCCGGCTTCGGCTGCCAGCTTCGTCCTGGAAACGGCCGCGGCCCGGCTGCTGCTGAAAGAGCGCATCGGCGGCCGCCGCGCCGCCGGGACCGCTCTTGTTCTTTGCGGAGTGCTCTTGCTGGGCCGCTGACCGTTAGTCCGGATTCACGGGCACCAGTGCGCCGCCGCGGATATAATAATCGCTGCCGCGCCAGCGAATGCTGCGCCGCGCGAAACTCGCGCTCCAGATCGCAAACGCCATGGCATCCCACAAGGGGATCAGCGGCAGTTCACTCCAGAAGCGGCGCTGCCCCAGCCCCCAACCGGCGATGAGCGCAGCGATCGCGCAGCGAACGGCAAAGTATCCGCCCATATAAACGGCCGCCACCGCGAGGGTCGGGTGCACCGCGACAGCGGCGATGGACCATGCCAGGCCGTGGGTAAAGATCAAGCCGAAGTGGCCCCAGGGCCGCAAGTGCCGCATCACCACGATCCAGCGCAGCCGCTTGTGGAGTAGTTCGGAAAACGAGCCGTAGTCCGCCACCGTCTCCACCGGATACCGCGACAATTCCACCTCGACGCCCTGATCGGCAATTAAGCGACCGACCAGCAAGTCGTCCGCCGGACGGTTCTCGATTGCCTCGTATCCGCCGAAGCCGGCCAGCCGCGCTCGCGTGGTGGCGATCGTCGGGCCGAGTGCGAACTTTACGCCGTCCAGTTGCCAGGCCACAATGATGCCCGCGTAAAAATCCGACATCATGCCAACCGACTGCAGATGATCGACGAAAGTATGTTCTTCGATCGGAAGGTAAAAACACGTGACCGCGCCGATCTTCGGGTCTCCCAGCGGCGCCACCACTTTCCGCAAGTAGTCCGGCCGGACGCGCACATCGCTGTCGCTGATCACTACGTGCTCGTAGCGCGCTTCGTTTGTCAGCCGGGCCAATTTCGCAACTTTATCGTTTGTGGCATCGCGGCCCGAACCGAACAGCACGCGAATCTGCCGCTCGGGATACTCGGAAATCAACCGCTCAATCAGCGGCAGGGCATCGTCGTCCCGTCCGCTGACGCAGAACACGATTTCGTATTCGGGGTAGTCCAGCCGGCAAAAGCTCGCGAAGTTCTCATAAGCTTCCGGGTCAAGTCCGCGGATCGGCTTGAGAATGCTCACCGGCGGCGCGAACGCCGCGTTGTGCTCGTGGGCCGGACGCCGGAAGAACCTCCAGCAACTGAAGAGTACGATGCCGTAGTAGATGAACGGGATGGCGGCGATCCCCAGAAACAGCGTAGAAGCTAGTTGGGTCGGCATAGCGCTTTCGGACGTCTGCTATAAGACGACTGCGGAGCTCCCTTTGGGTACACGGTTTGTGTAGCTCTAATTGACTAATTAGCTGAGTCAGGTCGCTCTGTTACAGTGGATGCAACCTTGTGCGGCATTGCAGGATTCACTCATCGTAACCAACGGCCCGACCCCGGCCGTATTCGCGAGGCGATGAGCAGCATTCTGCACCGCGGTCCGGATCAGCAGGGTGTTTTCGAATCCGCCAAGGTCTCGCTCGCCGCTACCCGTTTGAAGATCATCGATCTCGCCAGCGGAGATCAGCCCATTCTTTCCGAAGACGGCGACGTGGTCATCGTCTTCAACGGAGAAATTTACAATTACGAGGAACTGCGGCGCGAACTGGAGCAGCGCGGCCGCCGCTTCCGCACGCATACGGATACCGAAGCGGTGCTCGTGGCATTCCTGGAATGGGATGTGGAATGCTTCAGCCGTCTGCGCGGCATGTTTGCCGTGGCCCTTTGGTCGGAATCGCGCGAGCGGCTGGTTCTGGCTCGCGACCGCATGGGGATCAAGCCTCTATACTTCACGCGGCAGGGTTCCGACCTCTATTTCGGCTCGGAGTTGAAGGCCATTTTTGTGCATCCGGAGGTCCCACGCTCCCTTAGCCCCGCCGCCCTCGATTGCTATCTCGCCCTGAATTATGTGCCCGGGCCGTACACGATGGTCGAAGGCATCGAGAAATTGCCGCCGGGGTGCTGGCTCGCATGGAGCAACGGCAACACGCGACAGCGCCGGTACTGGCAGTTCCCGGCCGCGGCCCCGCAACAGTGGACGCTAGAAGCGGCCAAATGGGAACTGGACCGCCTTCTGAGGCAGTCCGTTCGGGAGCATCTGATCGCCGATGTCCCGCTCGGCATTTGGCTCAGCGGCGGGCTGGACTCCTCCACGATTCTCGAGTATGCGTCGGCGGCTTCTACGCGGCAGCTTTCGACCTTTTCCATTTCCTACGCGGGGCGGTCCTGCGACGAATCGGAACAGATTCGCAGCACTGCCGCCCGTTATCAAACCGATCACCACGAATTCGACCTGAATGCCGAGTGCGATCTCGCGGGCGCGGTGGAGCAATTTGCGCATCACTTCGATGAGCCGAATGCCGATGGCGGCGCGCTGCCCGTGTGGTTCCTTTCCCGCATGACGCGCCGCAGTGTAACTGTGGCATTGAGCGGCGAAGGCGCGGACGAGTTGTTCGCCGGATACCTGACCTACCGCGCCGATGAGCTCGCCCGTCGAGCGAGGCGCATGCCTCGTTGGATGCTCCGGGCGGCGTGCGCGACAGCCCGCCGCCTGCCCGTCTCGGACGAATCGCTCGGGTTGGACTATAAGCTAAAGCGCTTCGCCGAAGGCTGCCTGATGCCGGCGGCACGGGCTCACGTCTACTGGAACGGCACGTTCTCCGGCGATGAGAAGCGAGCGCTCGCGGCGATTCCGCTCCCTGAAGCGCTGAACGCACTTCTGCAAGGCGCCACGGAAGACAGCCTGGAAACTTTCCTGCGCTTCGACCAGCGCTGTTACCTGCCTGACGACATACTCGCCAAGCTGGACCGCATGAGCATGGCCAGTTCCATCGAGGTGCGGCCGCCCTTCCTCGACCACAGGATCGTCGAATTCGCCGCCTCGCTGCCGGCTTGCTGGAAGCTTCGCGGCACAACCGGAAAGGTGGTTTTGCGCGAATTGATGCGTGGCAAGCTTCCCGAATCGACGTTGAAGCGAAAGAAAATGGGGTTCGATTTTCCGGCGCACGAATGGCTGCGCGGCCCCCTGCGCGCCCTGCTCACCGATACGCTGCTCGGCGATTCGAAGCCCGAACTGTTTCATCGCGCTATGCTGGAAAACTACGTCCGGCAGCATCTGGAACGGCGCGCCAACATGGGTTATCACCTCTGGGGCCTGATGCTGCTTTTCATGTGGATACGACGATGGAAAATTCAGACGACACCGGTCTTCGAAGCGGAGCGCCAGCCATCCGCACGCATACTTACCTCTATATAGCCGTCATCTTGTTTGCCGCCGCCATCTACTTAGGCTGCATCCTCTCACCGCCTTCCCTGATGGACGATGTGGATGCCGTGCAGGCGCAAATCGCGCGCCATATGCTCTCGTCCGGCGACTGGGTCACCGCCCGGCTGGATGGCATCCCGTACCTTGAGAAATCTCCGTTGATCTACTGGTTGATCGCCGGTGGGTTCCGCGTTTTCGGCCCATTCGACTGGGCGGCCCGCATTCCCATCGCTCTTTCATGCATCGCGCTCGCATGGCTTACGGCGGCTTTCGGAACATGGGCGTTCGGGCGCCGCGCCGGCTTCTATGCGGGCTTGGTGATCGCCACCTGCACCGGCCTGTTCCTCTTCACCCGCATCCTGATTCCCGACGTGATGCTCACCGCGAGCATCGCGCTCTCCATGTGGGCATTTCTGCGCGCGCTGGACGACAACGAGCCGCGCCCGCGGCTTTGGGCCTTTCTGCTCGCGGCGAGTATCGGAGTCGGCCTGCTGCTCAAAAGCACGATTGCGGTGCTGTTCCCCGGCGCCGCGGCGTTTCTGTTTCTACTGTTCACCCGGCAGCTATTCTCGCGAAAGGTGTGGGCTCGCCTGCGACCGTGGAGTGGGCTGTGCGTGATTCTGCTGATCGCCGCCCCCTGGCACATCATCGCGACGCTGCGCAATCCGCCCTACTTCGATCTTTCCTTCCGCAGCGTGCCCGGCGAGTATCACGGCTTCTTGTGGTTCTACTTCATGAATGAGCAGGTGCTGAGGCTGCTGAACCTGCGCTATCCGCGCGACTACGATACGGTGCCGCGGATTTACTTCTGGCTGCTGCACCTGGTGTGGCTGTTCCCGTGGAGCGTCTATTTCCCCGCGGTGGCGCGGCAGAGTTTTCGCCCGCTCGACCGCGCCGGGAAAACCCGCCTCCTGGCGCTTTGCTGGACCGGATTCCTGCTTGTGTTCTTCACCTTTTCGACGACGCAGGAATACTACTCGATGCCCTGCTATCCGGCCCTCGCCCTGCTTCTCGGCTCGGCCATGGCCGCGGGGGGCGATTGGGTCCGGCGCGGTACCCGTGTGTTGGCGGTAGTCACCGCATGTGCCGCCATCGCGGCCATTGCGATTCTTGTGGCCGTCCGAAACACACCTGCTCCGGGAGATATTTCGGCCGCGCTATCCCAGCATCCCTCCGCTTACAAACTCTCGCTGGGGCACATGCAGGATCTCACGCTGGAATCGTTCGCCTATTTGCGGCTTCCTCTTGCAATGGCAGCGGTTGCCTTCGCCATCGGCGCAATCGGAAGTGTTCGCGCGGTCGGGCGCAATGCATTCCTCGCGGCCGGCCTGATGATGGTCCTCTTTTTCCACGCAGCCCGCGTCGCGATGGTGGCGTTCGATCCTTACCTGTCTTCGCGGCCGCTTGCCGAAGCGTTACTGCGCGCTCCGGGCGGCGACTTAGTCGTGGACCATCACTATTACACGTTTTCGTCGATCTTCTTTTACACAAACCGCACAGCGTGGCTGCTCAACGGCCGCTTCAACAACCTGGTATATGGATCCTACGCGCCGGGAGCGCCGGACGTCTTCCTGAACGACGCGCAATGGCGGGATCGCTGGCTTGCCGCGCCGCGTTATTACCTGGTCTGCAAAGACGAGCAGTTGCCGCGGTTCGAAAGTCTGGTGGGCGATCGCGCTCTCGTGGTGGTGGCGCGGAGCGGCGGGAAGACGCTCCTGACCAATCATCAACTGCCGCCGGCCGATTCACGCGGCACTTAGTCGCCCTGATCGAACGGAACGGCCGTGCCATTCGCCACGCCCGCGGCTTGAAACGCCGGGCGGAAGGAGTCTCCCGCCGCCATGCTCTTAGGCCGGCGGTCGTTGTGCGTGTTCCGCCAATTCACTTTGGGTAAGAACAGCGATTGGTCAACACGATCCGAATATTGGATCGCGATATTCAGCAGGGAATCCAACAGCGATGTTGAGAGTAAGTGCGGCTGCAGTCCTAATTCGCAGAGTTTCGAGTGCCTGGCGTTGTAGTAATGCTCCTCGGCCTCGACGCGCGGATCGGGAATGTGTTCGATCTCGACGTGCAGGCCCAACGCCCTGCCCGCGATTTGCACCAATCCGGCAAGCTCCAGGACGGAAAATTGTTCGGTGAATTGATTGAAGACCCGGCATTCGCCCGGCCGCGCGGGATTCCGGCAGGCGATCTCTATGCAGCGCACCGTGTCGCGAATATCGAGATAACCGCGCGTCTGTCCGCCTTTGCCGTAAACCGTCAGCGGATGTCCGACGGCGGCCTGCGCGCAGAATCGATTCAAGACCGTGCCGAACACTTCGTCGTAATCGAAACGATTGGTGAGGGCGTCATCCAACGCCACTTCGTCCGTCATCGTGCCGTACACCACGCCTTGGTTCAGGTCCGTGGCGCGCAGGCCCCAGATTTTGCAGGCGAACATGATGTTGTGGCTGTCATGAACCTTTGACAGGTGATAAAACGAACCGGGCTGCTTGGGGTACGGCAGAACGTCGCGCCGGCCATTGTGCTCGACTGTGAGATACCCTTCTTCGATATCGATGTTCGGCGTGCCGTATTCTCCCATCGTGCCGAGTTTTACTAAGTGGCAGTCCGGGCGCAATTCGCGCAGCGCAAACAATAGGTTCAGCGTGCCTGTTACATTGTTTACTTGCGTCGCCACCGCATGTTTGCGGTCGATCATCGAGTAAGGCGCCGATCGCTGTTCGGCGAAATGAACGACGGCATCCGGCGCAAAGGACTGCACCGCGCCTGCGATGAAGTCGTAGTCCGTGACGTCGCCCGTGAAGAACTCGATCGATTTACCGGTCGCGTGCTTCCAGGCCCGCAGCCGCTGCGGCATCGGACGGATCGGCGTCAATGTTTCTACGCCGAGTTCGTAATCCCACTGCCGGCGCACAAAGTTATCGACGATAGCCACCTGATAACCCTTTGCGGATAAGTATAATGCCGTGGCCCAGCCACAATAACCGTCGCCGCCCAGAACAAGAACTTTCATCAATGGATTCACCTCGTCTAAGCCCGTGAGAGCTATGCTGCGAATCCACCCAAGCCGGCATCCCCTGGCCGACTTCCCGCGTTCATCTTAGCAGTTCACGGCCGGTCTTTAACCTAGCTCTTGCGAGCTATTGGGCCGGGCAGTTGATAAATGTGAACGGCGTCCTTCTCGCTAAGCTCACGGCTCTGTATCGGGTTCTGAAGGAATAACAATTGCTTGCTGCCGCATTCAAACGCACTCGTATTCCCGGCACCTTTCACCGCTACCGTACGGGGCTGTGAAAAAATATCGAATTGCTTTTTTTGACGCATTCAAACGAAGCGATCCCCGGCACCTTTCACCGCTCCCTTACGGTCACGGCTCCGTATGTAGTTGATTCCGCTAACGGAGCCGCGACCGTTCGGAAGCGGTAAAAGGTGTATCGAAAGGCGAATAAATCGCGACGAGAACAACAGCAGGTATCTATCTCCGAAGCGCTATTTCCGGGTATACCTGTTGGGCGCGCCCGGCGTGGGAATATCGCTGGCGACCTGCGTCCCCGCGGCATGAGATTTGGTCAACGGCGCTCTCAGGCTGATGCCGGTGCCGGAAATCTGCGCGCCGCCGCCGTGAGCGAACTTGAGCGGCTCGGAGACCGTGATTCTGGCCCCGCCCCTGCCGCCATTGGCGGAAACGACGACCGCCGTCTCCTGCTTCGCACCAGTATCGATGGCGATTTTCTCTCCGGACGCGAAGCCTCCCGCGTTGGCGACGGGGATGGTGGTGGCGCCCGCACTGGTGTCGGAGGAGAAGGAAGCTGCGCCTCCCGTTCCCACCTCCGCGACAACGCCCGTCTCCTGATTCGTACCCGTATCGACGAGAATTGTCTGGCCCGCCTCAAACTCCGCGACGCTGGCCACCTTCAGAGTCTTCGCGCCTGCTTCCGAGCCATTCGGCAGAACGGTGGCTGCCTGCAGGAAAAAATCCGTGCAGTTGCTGTCGGTATCGGCGCCATCCGGGAAACGTCCGGCACTCCGGTTCATAGCCGAAGGCGCCTCTCTGAAGCCAAACGATGAGGAGGGAGCAGCCACGCGGCAGCCGTTCTGCCCCGATCCCGACGTGCCCTGGTATCCCTCCGCCGCCCAAGGATCGATGAGGCCGCCATAATTCAGGCTATCGGCCACCATGCCGGCGGCGTCGCGGAGTACCATGTTGCCGCCTAAAGCAGTGAGCACGGGACCGCCGACCCACTGGTTGGGCGCCGGAGGTCCCTGGTAACCCGCCGAGGTCACGGCTGCATCGCGCACCACCGCGTTCACCTCGTGGTCCTTCAGCAGTGGCTTGTCCAGGGTGATGCCGGCTCCGAGCGGCTGGATAGGCTCGTTGCTGGAGTGCGCAAACGCTGTCGCGGGCTGGAAGGTGATGCCCGTTCCCCGATCGCTGAAGGGGAGGTTAGCCGCATGATGGAACTTCAACGGTGCGGCGATGTCGAGGCCTGTGCCCTGGTCCACCACCGGTTCGCCGTTGATATGCGCGCGAGCGAGGGCCGGAGTGAAGTCCAGAGTGCCGTTCGGACCAGCGCCCGCAACCGCGGTGATGGTCACCGTTTCCTGATCTCCCGGCACACCGATCGTCAGCTTGCCGCTCGTCGCAAAGCCGTTCACGCCGCGCACCCTGATGCTGGTTGCGCCGGCTGCCGCTTCGCCCACAACCGCCGTACGGCTCGTCTGCGTGCCCACGTTCGTCACCGTCACAGTTTCGATTCCATGCCCGGTGGTGTCCACGTCCAGCCGGATTTTATCGCCGGCCGAGATATTCGCGACCGATGTCACTTTGATGTTGGTGGCGCCGGCCGGCGCATCCGCACCGAGAAAGGCTTGCGTGCCCGGCTTGCCGACCGCGGTGATGGTAGCGACTTCGTACTGCTCAATTGCTTTTGCAATCGCCGGGTACGTGGCGCCGTGACCGAGCGCGACCTTCTCGCCGGCCGTGAAGCCCGCCACGCTGGTAACCGGCACGTTGGTAGAACCTTTCGCAACCGTAATGACCGGCCCCTCCGGTACCGGTTGCCAAAGTGTCGTGCTGTTGCCGGCCGCAGTCCCCACGCTGACGATCTTGCGCGTCTCCACGCCTGAGCCCGTGTCGATTTCGATGGTGTCGCCGGCGGACATGCCGGCCGTGCTCCGTACATTGACGACCGTATCGCCCTTGCGCGCGGGAGCGGCCAGTCCCGAGTTCGAAAGGCCGATGAGGTAGAAGCCGTGAGGCGCGAGTCTGGTTCCGGCCGGGATCTTCGCGGTGGAGAAGACAGGCTGCTGCGATGGGTGCGCGGTGAGTGTCCAGTTCGACAGGTCAACAGCACTCGCGCCGGCGTTGTAGAGCTCAATAAACGAGTTCGTGGCATCGCCCGAAGCGCTGATGCGGAATTCGTTGATCTTTACCGGACCCACGTTGCGCACCTTCTCGACCGCCGTTTCGGATTCGTTGCGGCCGCTCGCAGTCCACGAGGCGTGGCCTGTCAGATCGCCGTTGAACGGTGCTGTCGCTGACGTGATTTTGAAGGTCGCACTCACCGTCGCACCGGGCGCGACAGGTTCGGCGAACGTCGCAGCGCCATTGGAGACCGCGGTCCACTGCCTCGGCACGGAAACGCTCAACTTCAGCCCCGTAACGGGCGCGCCGGTAGTGTTGGTAAAGGTGACCGTGGTGTCCTGCGAAGATCCCGGCGAGAACGTCTGGAGTCCAGGGGGAGCGGTAGTTGCCGAAGCCGGGGCGACGTTGAGTCGTGCGACGTCGTATTTCGCGGCCACGACGTTCGCCTGCACCAGTTGGTCGGTGGCGTCGGTTGGGAACGTGCCCCCCGCAGTCATCGCCCCTTCGTAAAACGTGCCCTGCGAGCCGTTGCTGTTGTCGCCGCCGTTGCCCAACAGGATCGCGCCCTGCTTACGCATCGGGTCGTACGTGCGATCGACGCGCGGCCCGTCAAACATGACTGAGAGCGCGCCCTTCTGGGCGTCGCCGCCCATGCTGGTCCAGTGGTGCGGTTCTCCCTTTGCCATCGCCGTCACGAAGCGCCACGTGATGTTCGGCAGGTTCGAGCACAGTTTGGTCCGATCCTGATTGACGCAACCGACGAGGTTGTTCTCCTGATCGGTCATGATCCACGGGCCCGGAGGATTGCCGTGATACCAGGCGCCGGCGGTCCCGAAGTAGGCGGTCTCCATCGTGCCATTGCCGTCATCGCGGCTGTCGATCTCGGCGTTGCCATAGTCGAAACAGCAGCCGGAGTTGTAATGATGGCCATTGATGACCCAGTACTGTCCCTCGGCCTGATCATCGACTGCCGTGCCCTTGACGTCGTTCTGACGAAGGCCCATGCCGGGCTCGATGAAGACGCCGTAGGCTTTGTGCCCCATGATGGTAATGGGCGCCATGTCCGCGATCGGAAGATTATTGAAGCCGCCCATCGCCGGGCCGCTGAAACCTCCACGCGGCGCCTGGGTGAGGTTATTGTGCTTGGGCGACTGATCGTAGATGATGGCGATCCAGCAGTAGGTGTTGGCGCAGAAGCGATCCTGCGCCGCTGCATCGGCATATCCGCCCGCATCCGACGCGGTGGGCCGCACCACGCCGATATCCAAGGTCCTGCCGTCCGACTGCCGCAGCACCTGGTAGAGCGGGCCGTTGTACGACGCATACAGCGCGCGTGTAGTGCTGTGGGCCGCGACACACGGGTCGCCGGCCGTTGCGTAGATGTCGCAGGGACCTTTCGGCCGCGGTGGAACGGCACGTCCGGCCGCGGGCTGTTGAGCCATCGTCAAAGTTGCGCCGATCAGCGCGAGCGCCAGACCGAGCATCAGGGCAAGAAAAGGTTTCGGCTTCATGTCAGTACAAGTAAATCAAATTATCATCATCCCGTGGTGAGCCCCCTGCGAAATGGCCGGCGGCATCGACCGAAGTTTGGAACTTCACGCGCTCAGTATTTCTGAACACCAAATATCTGTTCCGGGGCGGGTAAGTTTTACCGGATTTCGATCTTGCATGCTGAACGCAAACGAGCACCACTCCACGGATTTCACCCAACTCAGGGAAAACACCTCCCTGGGCGATTTCTACACTCTCGAATGGCTGATTCGCGAGGAGCCCGCGGGTGCATACTTCGCGGCACACACACACAGAGGCGAGCGCGTGCTGATTAAGCTCGCGCCGGCGCACGAGGTTGGGTCTGAAGAACAATTTGTACGCTGGCAAAGGTCGCGGCAGTTGCGGCACCCTCATCTGCTGGAGATGCGCGACGCGGGCCGGGACCAGGCGGCCGGCAACGATTATGTCTACGCTGTCTTCGAATATCCGGACGATGTGCTGGCTTCCGCGTGCGAGCATGGGCCGCTAAGCGCCGCGGAAACGCGCGGTGTTCTGGATGCGGCGCTGGCCGCACTGCGTTATCTGCACGACCAGGGATTTGTTCATGGAGCGGTCGATCCGGACCACATCGTTGCTATCGGCGACACCGTGAAGTTGATGACCGATTCGCCGAGGGAGACCGGCGATCCCGAAGCGCGCGCCGAGGATGTGCGGCAGTTGGGAGAACTGCTGCGGACGCTGCGCGCTCCCGAGCCGCTCGACGGGGTACTGGAGAGCGTAGCCCGCCACACTACCGGCGAGGACCCGGCACAACGGTGGACGATAGCGGAGATCGCCGGAGCTCTCGAACCGCCCGCTTTCGCGGCGGCCGTCGAAGAGGCTGCTGCACCGCATGCGCCGGCATCGGCTCCTCGCAAGCCCAATCCCCGGCTCGCGGAGACGAGCCGTGCTCCGCAAGACGCCGCGGCAAGCATTCCTGCCGGCCCGCATGCAGTCGAGCGCCCCAAGCGGCCTTTTCCGAAATGGATCATCGCCGGGGTTGCGGCTTTGTTGCTGACCATCCTGCTGTTGAATTGGCGGCGTAAGCCGGAACCGCCGGCGCCCCCGCCGGTTTTCCCTGCTGCGACGCCGGTAACGCCTCCCGTTCAGCCGCGCGAAACGCCTCCTTCGGGCGTGTACGCGAGGAATCCGGCGCAGTCTTCACCGCTGACATGGCGGGTGGTCGCATTCACGTATCGCTCTCGCGATGCAGCGCTCAACAAGGCGCAACGAATCAATGACCGGTGGCCGGATTTCCATGCCAGTGTTTTTGCGCCGAAGGGAGTCCGCGGCTATTACCTCGTTGCGCTCGGCGAGCCGATGACTCGCGAGGAAGCGGTTCGTCTGCAGAAGAAGGCGCGCCGCGCGGGATTGCCGCGAGACACATTCGTCCAGAACTACGAGTAGGGTGAACGCGCTACCGTAAGAAGCGTGATCAGCCGACGCGCATTCCTTGGCACCTTGCCCGCCGCGGCTTTGGCGGCGACGCCAACACCGTACGGCGCGCTTCCTTCTCCGCGCCAACTTCACTGGCACGAACTGGAGACCAACGCATTCCTCCATTTCACCGTGAACACGTTCACCGATAAGGAGTGGGGATACGGCGACGAAGATCCAAGCGTTTTCAAGCCGACGGCATTTGACGCCGATGCGATTGTGGATGCTCTCGCCGCGGCCGGAATGCGCGGCGTGATCCTCACTTGCAAGCACCACGACGGTTTCTGCCTGTGGCCCACGAAGACCACGGATCATTCGGTCCGCAACAGTTCCTGGCGGAACGGACAGGCCGATGTGGTCCGCGATATTTCGCAGGCGTCCCGGCGGCACGGCCTGGAATTCGGCGTCTATCTTTCGCCCTGGGATCGCAATAACGCCGCTTACGGCACGCCGGCGTACATTCAGATCTACCGGCGGCAGCTCACGGAACTGCTGACCAATTACGGCGAGATTTTCGAGGTGTGGCACGACGGCGCGAACGGCGGAGACGGCTACTACGGCGGCGCGCGCCAGAAGCGAAATATCGATCGCAACACGTACTACGATTGGCCGGGCACGTGGGAGTTGACGCGGTCCCTACAACCGAAGGCGTGTATCTTCAGCGATGTGGGCCCGACATTCGGTGGGTGGGCAACGAGCGCGGCATTGCAGGCGACCCCTGCTGGGCAACTTACGACCCCGTGGGCGCCGACGGCGGACCGGCGTCTCCGGGCAACGTGCGCGAGCGGGAATCGCCCACGGGGACGCGTCATGGCTCGCACTGGCTGCCGGCGGAATGCGACGTTTCGATTCGGCCGGGCTGGTTCTGGCACGAAGCAGAGAACAGCCGCGTTAAGACGCCCGCGCAACTGATCGATCTCTACTACAAGTCGGCCGGCCGCGGCGCCAATCTGCTGCTCAACGTTCCTCCCAACCGCCAGGGATTATTGCAGAAGGAGGACATCGCCGCCCTGAAAAGCTTCGGCGACTACCGGCGCGCCACGTTCGGCGCAAACCTGGCCGCCCACGCGAAAGCGACTACTCCGGATGCGAACAGTCACGTTCTCGACTTCGCCCGTCCGGTGCAGTTCAATGTCGTTCGCCTGCGGGAAGACATACGATACGGGCAGCGGATCGACGCCGCCGCGATTGAGAGCTGGGAAGCTCAAAGTTGGGAGCCAGTGGCAACCGTCACGAGTATCGGCGCGCGGCGGCTGGTGCGACTCGAGAAGCCCGTAACGACCAAGCGGCTGCGCGTCCGTATTACGGAATCGGCAGCGCCGCCGCTGGTTGCCGAAGTGGCGCTGTTTCGTGAGCCGTAGCGCATCATGTAAGCGTTGACATGGCTCTCCGCAGTGGCTTAGACTGCGCAGCATGCGACTCCGTGTTTCCCTGCTCTGCGCCGCTGCCATCGTTGGCGTGGCGGCGTCCGCCACGGCTGCGCCTCGCATGGCGTTCACTATCTCTATGCCGCAGCGCGCTGCACACACTTTGCATGTGACGCTGCGCTGCGAGGGCCTGACGGGCGACATTCAGGATCTCAAGATGCCGGTATGGTCGCCAGGCTATTACGGGATCGGCGATTATTCGCGGAATGTTTCGAATCTGCGCATAGCCGACGGCGCGGGGCATGCGCTTCCGTTCGAGAAGGTCGCCAAGAACACATGGCGCGTGGCCACTTCGAAGGTCCCGGTGCTGGTGGCGGATTATGACGTTTACGGAGCTACATCTTTCGCGGCCAACACCTATGTCGGCGAAGACCGCGCGTACTTATCGCCTTCCGGAGTCTTCTTTTATCTCGCCGGCGAATTGCAGAACCCGGTGACGGTGAATATTCAAGTTCCAGCGGAGTGGAAGCAGATTGCGACCGGGTTGGAGCCCGTTCGCGGATCGGCGGGCAATTTCAGCGCCCCGAATTTCGATGTGCTCTACGATTGTCCGATTCTGATGGGTAACCAGGAACTTCTGCAGTTCGCGGTGAAGGGAGTGCCTCACTATGTGGCGATGGAAAATGTCGCGGCAGAGGTGAGCCGGCCGAAGATGGTGGCGGACCTGCGGAAAATGGTCGAGACGGCTACGCAGCTCATCGGCGACGTTCCCTACACGCATTACACGTTCCTGATGATGGGCCGGGGGAACGGCGGCATCGAGCACCTCAACTCAGCTTCCATCCAATTCGCAGGCGATCGCATGAATACGGATGCCGAGTATCTGCGATGGCTGAGTTACGTCTGCCATGAGTACTTTCATAACTTCAACGTGAAGCGCATTCGTCCGATCGCTCTCGGCCCTTTCGATTACGAGTTGGAGAACCTCACTCACATGCTCTGGGTTTCTGAGGGGCTTTCGGTGTATTACCAGGATCTGGTGCTGGTGCGGGCGGGGCTCATGACGAAGGAACAGTACCTGGAGAAGATGGCGGGAGCGATCGCCTCTTTCGAAAACGCCTCGGGGCATTATTACCAGTCGGCAACGGAGTCGAGCTGGAACACCTGGAATTCCGGCTCGGGAGTGGGCGGCGACCGGAATACGACGATTTCCTATTACAACAACGGCGCGATGTTGGGCGCCATGCTCGATTTGAAAATCCGCGAGGGCAGCGGGAATCGCAGGTCGTTGGACGATGTGATGCGCGGGCTGTATCGCAAGTATTACCTGGAGAAGAAGCGCGGATTCACCGACGCCGAATTCCGGCAGGAGTGCGAGAGCGCGGCGGGCGGCGATCTGACCGAGGTGTTCACGTACGCAGCGACACCGCGGCAAAACGATTACGCGAAATACTTCGCGCTGGCGGGCCTGAAGCTGGAGGATTCATCGAAGGAAGCGCCGGGCGCGTTCCTGGGGCTCTACACCGATACTGAAGAACTGCCGCCGAGTGCGATGCCCGCAGGTCGCGGCGGCAGGGGCGGGCGTGGCAGCGGGGCAGCGGCGAGACTCGTGGTGACGGATGTGGTTGGCGGGTCGCCGGCGGAAGCGGCTGGATTGCGGCGCGGGGACATCGTCGCACAGGTGGACGGCGGTCCTGCTTCGGCGATCACTTTGAGCCAGAGCCTGGCCAATCAGAAAGCGGGGGACAAGTTACATCTGCGGATTTCGCGCGCGGGGACCGAGTCCGAAGTTGAGGCGACGCTGGTGGGCAACACAGCACGGACTTACAAGCTGAGCACTGAGGCGCAGGCGACATCCGCTCAATCGGCCATTCTCGCAAACTGGCTCCGGGCCGCACAGTAGCGACACCGGGAGGCCGGTACATACCTACAATTGCGCTCCGTAGACGGGGATGGCGGCTCCCGTAACGCGCCTTGTACCGGCCGGGAGGCAACTCGGCTTCGGCCATTTTCGCAAACTGGCTCCGCGCCGCACAGTAGCGACCGGTCTCCTGACCGGTTGCAGGCGCGCGGCGCGCGCCTTGTACCGGCCGGGAGGCCGGTACATACCTACAGTTGGGCTCCGTAGACCGG
>Ga0134128_10000411_pt1 | contig 59978 bp, 65 predicted proteins | sample KB31754_FD_96462 | JGI IMG/M metagenome (GOLD analysis project Ga0134128, IMG submission 96462) | Terrestrial soil microbial communities with excess Nitrogen fertilizer from Kellogg Biological Station, Michigan, USA - KB3-175-4 | ecosystem: Environmental > Terrestrial > Soil > Unclassified ... | reverse complement strand
CGCGTGCTGCCGGTGCGGTCGTCCAGCATGGGATAGATCAGGCATTGAAAAGCCAGCTTGAATTCCTTGCGGTCGCGCGCGGCGATGGCCAGCATTGCGGCATGGCCGCCGCCCGCGCTGTCGCCAAGGACCGCGATGCGGGCGGGATCGATGCCCAACTCGGCTTCATTGTGGTTCAGCCAGGCCAGCGCGGCATAATTCTGTTCCAGCGAAACCGGGAAATGCACGTCCGGCGCCAGCGTGTAATCCACCGACACGACCAGCGAGTTGGTGGTCTTGGCGGCGTCCTGCAACAGGCGCAGGCTGTTGCCGGCGCGCCCGGTGATATAGCCGCCGCCATGGATGTAGATGGTGGCGGGACGGTTTTTTCCGGTCGGCGTGGGATCGACGACAAAGACGGTGATCTCTGTGCCGCCTTTGCCGGGAATGGTCAGTTTGCGCGGCTGAAGCTCCGGCGGGCCCGAGGGCGGGGCGTCCTGATCGCCCGCGCGGATGGACGCGAGATTTTTGGCATTGGGCGGCTCGCCTTGCGGGAATTTCTTCAAGGCCGCCGCCAATTCGGGATCGACATAGGAATAGGGATCGCGCGCGGCCTCTGCCGCATGCGCCAACAGTGGCGTCATGGCCATGCCGCCGACAAAACCGCGTCTGGTGAATCCAATCATATGAGCCCCCGTCGCTGCGGGAACAATGCGCCGGGACGCGCAGTGCGGCAATCCGCTTTTGCCCGGACGGGGCAGGAAAATTTCGCCGTGCCAACCGGGCGGGAACGAGGCGGCGCGGGGTTCGTTGCGACTCGGTGGCCCGCGAAATCGAATTGAAGCTGGAGGTTCCGCCATCGGCGCTGGCGCGGTTGAAGCGCGCGCCCTGGCTGATCCGGCATGCCGAAAAGCCGGGCGAGGACACGCGGCTGATCTCGGTCTATTACGACACCGACAAGGGTGCGCTCAAGAAGCGGCGGGCGACTTTGCGCGTGCGCGATGCGGACGGCGCCTTTCTTCAGACCTTCAAGCGCGACAGCACCGGGCTTGGACGCCTGGAATGGGAATGCCCGCTGGACGACCCGTCTCCAAAGCTCACACACGCCGCCCGGAAGAAGACCGGCGGGCTCGATATCAAGAAGCTGGCGGGATCGCTAAAGCCGGTGTTCGAGACCAATGTGCGCCGTCATGTGATGCCGCTCAGCTATCGCGACAGCCAATTGGAGCTCGCGCTCGACCGGGGCAAGATCAAGACCGGGCGGCGGCGCTTGGCCGTCCATGAAGTGGAAATCGAACTGAAGCGCGGCGATAGCGGCGATGTCGTCGCACTGGGGCGCGAAATCGCGGCAAGGCTCAAACCCGCTTATGGCGTGGCCTCCAAGGCCGAGCGCGGCTATGCGTTGAAGGACGGCTGTGTCGGCGCCCCGGTCTCGGCGGACATCATTCTTCTTTCCCGCGACATGAATGCGGCGGAAGCGTTCCAGACCATCGCCATGTCCGCGCTCCATCATTTCGCGGCCAACCGGGACGCGGTGATTGCGCAAGAAGGCGAAGGCGTGCATCAGATGCGGGTGGGCTTGCGCCGGTTGCGCGCCGCGATCTCCATTTTCAAGACGCTGCTTCGCGGTCCCGAGACGCAAGCCGTCAAAGCGTCGCTCAAATGGTTGACCGAAGCGCTGGGCCCGGCGCGCGATATGGACGTGTTGGCGAAGGATGGCGTGGCCCCGATGGCCAAAGAGACGCCGGCGCCGGTGGCGGCGAAAGTCTTGAAGGCCGATATCGCGGGGAGGCGCGAAGCGGGATTTGCGCGCGCCCGAAAGGCGGTGACAAGCGAGCGTTACCGCCGGTTGGTGCTGGACACGGTGCTTTGGATCAATGGCGGAAAGTGGGTGAGAAGCGGCGTCGCCCTGATCGCCGGGCGGCGCATGCTCTCCGCGCGGCGCTTCGCGGCGCGAGAACTGGGCCGGCGCACCGCCAAGGTGCTGAAGAAACTCAGCCGGATCGACGAACTAAACCCGCCCCAGCAGCACAAGCTGCGCATCGCGATCAAGAAGCTGCGCTATGGCGTGGGCTTTTTCGAAAGCCTGTTCGCGGGCGAGAAGAAAAGGATCAAGCAATTCGCCGGCGTGCTGAAGGATCTGCAATCCGCATTGGGCAAGCTCAACGATATCCGCGTGCATGGCCGATTGGCGAAAGCTTATGCCGCCCCCGCCAAACCTACGCGCCGCGCCGCGCCGCGGGCCTTCGCCATGGGTGAATTGACGGGCAAGGAGCGGGCCATGGGCCGCGACTGTCTTGCGGCCGCGCGCAAGCAGGGCAAGCGGCTCAAACATTGCCCGCATTTCTGGACGTAGCGTGCAGCGCGCGGGCGCGCTTTGCGTTTCGGCGGAGGAACCAGACGAAGCCGCAGCGGTTACAAGCCTCGTCACTGTTTCAAGGATCGGAGCGCGCCATGACCAGCACGAACATTCTGATTTTGGCCCTGAGTTGCATGGTCGTCGGGGCTTTGATCGGGTTCCTGGCTTTCTGGATCTACCGCAACAATCGCAGCCGCCACCTGCGCAAAGCTTTTGGGCCGGAATATTCCCGGCTGGCGGAGGAGAGGGGGGAAGTCGCCGCCGAACGGGAACTGAGCGCGCGCGAAGGGCGCGTCACCAAGTTCCACATTCAGCCCTTGTCCGCCGAACAAAAGAGCCAGTTCGTTTCGCGCTGGCAGCATGTGCAGGAGGAATTCGTCGACGATCCCAAGACGTCGCTGTCGCACGCCGACGATCTGCTGGGAGAGGCGATGGCGGTGCGGGGCTATCCCGTTCAGGATTTCGAGCAGCGCGCGGCGGATCTTTCGGTCGAACATCCTGCCGTGGTGCAGCATTATCACGAAGCCCATTCCATCGCGCTTCGCCATCGCGAAGGCCGCACCACCACCGAAGATTTGCGGCAGGCGATGCTTCATTATCGCGCTTTGTTCGACGAATTGGTGTCGCCCAGGCACGCCACCGCCGCGGAGTGACGGGTTTTGTCCGCAACCGCACGCATCGCGGGTTGAAAGCAAGTCGCAAAGGCGGCAGCGGCGCAACACCGCGACGCTATTTTCAGGCGGCGCGAAACGATCGTCGCTCCAAGCGTTAAGATGGCGCAGTCTATCGGATGAACGCCATGCCCTGGGGGGCCAAGATGGGCGCCGTGCTTTCGCTCCGCATCGCGGCCGGGGCTTCGATCCTTTTCTGGCTGGGGCTTTTGTTTTTCGTCGCGGCCGAGCTCGCATTCGACGGCGCTTCGCCGCCATGGTGGCTTGAGCCGCTGGACGATGCCTTGATCTTCACGGTCTGGTCGGCGGCGTGCGTCGCCACCGGCGCTTGCATTCTGGCGATGCGCCGGCAAGGACATCCCCTGGCGCGCCATCCCGGGAACGGTGTGGAACCGGTGAGAAACTCGGGCGCGGCCTCGCCCGGCCAGGGGGGACAATGCAGCGCTTTGTGATCCTGGTTCTCGCCGCCGCGCTTTTGGCGGTCCTGCCGGTCTGGCCTTTCGACCGGCAATGGACTTACGGGCCGGCAATCGCGGTCAGCTTTCTGCTGGGCGTCAATCTCATGATGCTGGCCGCGGATCGAATCGGGCGCGGGCGGTTCTGGCGCACGCATAACCCGCGCTGACGCCGCAGACCGCGGGGCGTTTAATTCCGCCCTGCCACGCCTGCTCGCATGCGAAGCATGCTGGCGGGGACGCGAGGTTCCGCCCCAGGCGCGCCCGTGTGTGTTGACGCTTGACTGGGACCCGCCTCCCCCTCGGCGCGAAGCGCATGGAGGGGGAGGTGTCTTTGAGCGCTTGCGCGAAAAAGACGGAGGGGGTCATCAAGATGGGGGCCAATAATTGCCAATCCCGCTGCCGCCACGATCGCGAATGCAATGTGTTTCATGTCGCTCTCCCATGTTCTGACCTGGTCTATTTATGGCCTTCCGAATTTTGGCAGTAGCTGGTAAAACCGAGAAGTATCCTTTCATTGGTGGAAGGCAATGGACCGGCTGGAAGCCATGACCATTCTGTTGGCGGCGGTGGACCAAGGCAGTCTTTCCGCTGCCAGCCGCCATCTGGGAATTCCGCTCGCCACGGTAAGCCGGCGGGTGTCGGAACTGGAGGAACATCTCAAGGTTCGGCTTCTGTTGCGCGGCCATCGCAGGATCGAGTTGACCGATGCCGGGCGCGGCTATGTCGCTGCCTGCCGCCGGATCGCGGAAGACATCGCCGATGCCGACCGCGCCGCTGCCGGCGAATATCGCGCGCCGCAGGGCGAGTTGGTGATCAGCGAGCCGTTCATCATGGGCCGCTCCTTCGTGACGCCGGTGGTGGTGGAATTCCTGGAAGCCTATCCCGACATCCGCGTCGATGTGCAGTTGACCGATCGTGTGGTGAATCTGGTGCAGGAGCATGTCGATCTTGCGTTGCGGGTGGGCGAGTTGCCCGATTCGAGCCTGACCGCCACGCGCGTGGGCCTGATCCGGCAGATGGTCTGCGCCAGTCCCGCTTATCTGAAACGCCGCGGCACGCCCAAAAAGCCCGCGGACCTGGCAAAGCATGACTGCATCGCCAACAGATTCTTTGCCTTTGGCGAGGATTGGCCGTTCCACATCGACGGCAAGCTCAAACCGATGCCGGTGCCGGCACGGCTATCCGTCAATTCTTCCGACGCCGCGCTGGTTGCCAGCGTCGCCGGCGCGGGGATCGCCCAGATCCTGTCCTGTCACATTGCGGACCTGCTTAAATCGCGCGCGCTGGTCGGCCTGTTGGAAGCCTACGAACCGCCGCCCATTCCGGTTTCGCTGATCTATCCCAGCCAGCGCCAGGAGCCGCTGAAATTGCGGGCCTTCCTGGATTTCGCGGTGCCGCGGCTGAGGAAGAGCCTCGGGTATGTTTCTTGACCCGCTTCCGTCTTTTTCGCGCCTTCTTTGGCCCGACCAAGCTTCTATAAGCGTCTTCAGCTCGCTACCCACACCACAACCACGCCCAGCGTGGTCCAGAACAGGGTGTTGATCAGCATGCGGACTACACCGCGCTCGGCCTCGCCCGCGATGTGCAGCGCATCGCAGAGCCGGTTGGAGGGATAGGTCAACGCAGCATAAAATTTTGGCATCTGGTTCCTCTTCAGGCAGCAGGCAAGAGAAGGCGCGACAGCGCTGGATTTTTGCCGGTCAGGTCGGCGATGGTGTATTCGTCCAGCACCGTGAAATAGGCTTTCAGCGCGCGGCCAAGCACGCCCTTGAGCCGGCAAGGCCCGGAAATCGCGCAGCTGTTGGTCATGGGGTTGAAACATTCCACCAGCACCGAGTGCGCCTCGGTGACGCGCAAGACATCACCCAGGCCGATCTCCTCCGGCTTCCTCGCCAGCTTCAGCCCGCCGCCGCGCCCTCGCACGGTTTCAAGAAAACCGGCCCGGCCCAGATCGAACGCCACTTTGGTGAGGTGGTTCTTGGAAATGCCATACGCATCCGCCACCTCCTGGATGGTGATCAGCGCGTCCGGCTTCAGCGCGGCATACATCAGCAGCCTGAGGCTATAGTCGGAATAGAAGGTCAGCCGCATAGGTTCGCCGCTAAAAGATATATTTTATATATTGCTTTTAATTCGCTCCCGCAATAGGCTCCTTTCATGAACGGCGAAGCCACAGAGGTCAGCGAAGCGATGATCCGGCAGCTGGTAAACGCCTTCTATGCCAAGGTGCGCGAAGACGCGGCGCTGGGGCCGACCTTCACCCGCGTGATCGGCCCGGACTGGGATGCTCATCTGGAGAAAATGTGCGCCTTCTGGTCGTCGGTGATGCTGACCAGCGGCCGCTACAAGGGAAATCCCATGCTGGCGCATCTGCGCCTCAAGATGGTCACGCCCGCGCATTTCGTCCGCTGGCTGTCGCTGTTTCGCGCCACCGCGACGGAATTGTTCGCGCCTGGCGTGGCCGAAGCGTTCATCCTGCGGGCGGAGACCATCGCCCGCAGCCTGCAATTGGGAATGTTCTTCCGTCCCGGCGCCAAGACCGGAACCTGACAGGCGAGAATCTGGTTAAAGCCTTCCCAACTGAACGCGTTGGTCTTTCAGCGTCTTTTCGATCTCGGCTTTGCGCGCGGGTGACAGATCGACAAAGGGCGGGCGGGGATAGCTGGCGGGCTTTCCCATTTCGTATGTCATCGCATATTGCATGATGCTGTACTGGTCGATGCCGTCGCGCGCGCCATAAAGCTGGGCGATCTTGGTCCCAAGCGCCGCATAGGCGGGATGAATATCCTTGCCCGAACGCGCCACCGCGAAGAGATCGGCCAGTTCGCGGCAATAAGGTCCCGCTTCTTGGATGATGCCGCCCTGGCCGTGGGTCAGCGCGATCTCCAGATTTTCATACGTACCGGTGATGATGGTCATGTCCGGGAAACTGGTGACGAAATTGGTGTAGCCCTTGGCGTCGGTGGTGGAATCCTTGAGGCCCTTGAGATTGGTGTAGCGGCGAAGCTGTTTCACCACTTCGACCGGGATCGGCACCATGGTCCAGCGCGGCACGTGATAGAGATAAAGATTCACGCTCTTGGGCAGTTGGTCGAACACCATCGTGTAGTAGCGCAGGATGCCTTCGTTCGAGATGCCTTTGACGTAGAAGGGCGGCGACACGATCACGCCATCGGCGCCATGATCGGCGGCGTGTTTGCACAGTTCCACCGTGTCGGCGACATTGGCGGTCGAGCAGGTGGCGAGCACGCTGAGATTGCCTTTTGCCTTGCCCACCGTTTCCATCACCGCCTTATGCTCGGCGACGGTGAAGGCGGTCATCTGGCCGGTCGATCCGAAGAAGGTGAGGCCGTCGGCGCCGTGGCTCTTGTACCATTCGACCTGATCCTTCATCGCGCCCAGATCGAGTTTCAAATTCTTGTCGCAAGGCGTCGTGGCGGCGGCCCAAAATTTCATTTTCGAGGATTTTGGATCGGACGAAGGCGCGGCGCTGGCCGTACCTGTGCCGGCAAACGCGGCGGCGGCGCCCATCATGGCGATTGTGTCTCTGCGCGTGATTTCCATCCCCGACTCCATCTTTCTGGACAGCGTAAAGACTAGAGCGATCCCGGGCCCCGCGTCTCGGCCTGTTACGGGCTCTCCGGCTGCGGGCCTGACCCGGATTCATCCACAAGCGTTGTTAACCATGATAGCATAGGAATATCAGCTAGTTATGAGACCCATGCGCGATTGTTGGCCGGGGCTTGACGAATTCGCGTCAATTTTAATTTTCCCCCGCCGCCGCAATTGATTAATCTTCCTTAACTGCGGGCGCGAAGGGGAAGCTGATGAATTGGCTTTCAGCAGTTTTGGCGGATTACCATTTCTGGGTCGGCACCGCCGCGGGCGTTGCCTGTGCGGGCTTTCTGGTGTGGGAGCAGCGCCGCCTGAACATGCTGAAACAAGCGCGCGAGAAAGACGCGTTGCTGCGCAAATATCTGGGATACTGAGCCGATATTGGAATAAGAAGGGCCTGGTGGGCGTGTGCAATCCACCAAGCCCCCGCTTAAGCCCGCGCGTCGTTGGGTAAGAATGGCGGCTGGCCCCAGCTGGCTCATAGTGTAACACATCTGACGTCGGGATACGAATCGCCGAGCAAAAGGAGAGGTCTTGGGCCTTTCCTATTTTATTGATTTTGTTCGATATTCCGCACACGGTGCTTTTCCGAACCAACCGCGCTTTTTTGGCTTGCGGGTCCGGGGCCGGCTATGATGACATGTTGTCAGAGTGGCGCTGCGTTCTCCCGATCAGGAGATGCGTTTTCTCGCAAAGGCCCGGCGGCTTGAAATCGCCGGGCCTTTCGTTTCCTAAAGCCATTCGGAAACGATGAGGGCGATCACCGCCCAAAAACCCAGCGACGCCAGAAGAATTCCCAGAACACTGAAATGCAGTGGCGCGCGACGCGCCTCGGACTCCTCGACCATCTTGGCCCCCGCCAAAAGATGTTCCACGCAACCAAGCCGACCCGTCCCCGGGATAGTTCCATTATGGAACAAAAAGCGTCTTTGCCCAAGCCAAGGGCGGCAACCGGTGGTTGAGATCGCCAACTTTTTGGCAAAGGAGGGAAACGATTCAAGGGCTTGCGCATTCCAAATGCATCAAGCGTACAAAGGCGTACGGCATGGCGGACGAGAAGGCGGCACCACGGCGCGGCAGCGGGGATTATTATCGCGAGCGGGCCCAGGAAATGTTGCGGCAGGCCGACCAGGCTGTGACCGAGGATGCGCGCGCCCAGCTCTTGAAGCTGGCCGAGCAGTGGCATCGCCTGGCGCAGAAGATCGAACAGCCGAACTGGTGAGCCGGCAACTTCATTCTTCTCGAAGCCGGATCAAGACAACTTCCAACAACGGACATGAGCGCGGCCGAGCGCCGAAGATGTGTTTCTGCGCCGGCGGAAGGATCGCTGCGAGTGCGCAAAATCTAGACAGCGGGCGGCGCCAGCTTTTCCCGGCGTCGTGATTTCTGCACGCTCTGAACGCAGCCTGCGCAAATCCTAGGCAGTTTCTTTTTCTGCGCGATTTTGCAAAGCGGAAGCGCAACTTTCCCAGTGGGGAAAGTGTGACGGCGTACGTCAATCCGAGGAAGGGCCCCGCGTGAAAGGCGGCCCAATTCGGGGGTTACGCTTAATGATTAGGACTTCGCTTCTCGCGGCTTCATCCATTTTCGCCATGGCCGCAGCCACATCCGCGCTCGCTCAGGACAATGCGCCAAGTTCGTCCAACGGCGCCGAACAGGTGGTGGTTTCCGCTTCGCGCATCTCGGTGGCGGGCTATCAGGCGCCGACGCCGGTGACGGTGGTGGATGCGGCGCAGCTTCAGCGCGACGCTCAGACCGATATCGCCGACGCGATCCGCCAGCTTCCCGCTTTCGGCACGTCGTCCGGCCCCAACACGACATTCTCCGCCAACTATATCGTCTCCTCCACGCCGGGCATCGACGTGGTCAATCTCCGGCAATTGGGTGTCTTGCGCACCCTGGTGTTGTTCGATGGCCAGCGCGTGGTGGCGTCGTCGGTTTCAGGGGGCGTCGATCTTTCCACCATGCCGTCGGTCTTGGTGCAGCGCATCGATGTGGTGACGGGCGGCGCCTCCGCCGCCTGGGGTTCGGACGCGGTGGCCGGCGTGGTCAATGTGGTGCTGAACAAGAATTTCGAGGGCTTCAGCGCCAATCTCGAAGGCAGCGATTCCACGAAGGACGATCATCGCCAGTTCAAGGGCGAACTCGCTTATGGCACCGATTTCGACGGCAATCGCGGCCATATGATCGCGGCGGTGTCGTATCTGTCGAGCCCCGACACGCTCTTCATCAATCAGCGCGACTGGTTCAAGAACACGCGCCTGGTCAACAATCCCGCTTACGCGCCCGGCAACGGCCAGCCCAAGCTGATCACCGTCAACAATGTGGGCCAGTCGCAGGCGACGCAAGGGGGACTGATCACCGGCTGCGGCGCGGCCATCAATCCGGCCTTGCCGCTGTCCATCACCAATGCGGCGGCGTCGGCCAGTTGTTCGCTACGCGGCGTGCAATTCGTGGGCCAGGCCGCCACGCCCACGCCGTTCAATTTTGGCAATGTCTCCGGGCCTTTCTCTTATGGCGGCTCGGCGGAGACGGCTGAGGCGGATCTCGACCATCTCACCATTCCGCTGCACACTTTCACCGCCTTCGAGCACACCCGCTACAACATCACCGACAATATCTCGGCCTCGGTGGAGCTGAATTACGGCAAGTCCTATTCGGAGAATAATTCCTACGTCTATAACCGGCTGGCGAACCTGCCGATCTCCATCGACAATCCGTATCTGCCCGCCTCGATCAAGGCGCAGATGACGACGCCGTACGTTTATATCGGCACCAACAATATGAACAATATGGGCACGACCGGAAGCCATCTGGTCGCCAACAGCCTGGACAGCGAGGAACAGTCGCTGGGCATTCCCGTTTCCACCAACCGCCGCCAACTGTTCCGCGGCGTCGCCTCGCTCGACGGTTCGATCGGCGAGGATTGGTCGTGGAACGCGTATGCTCAGCATGGCGAAGCGCGCGTCCACACCGTGGTGATCAACAATGTGCTGAAGGCCAATTACAACAATGCTGTCGACGCGGTGCTGGCCCCGGCCGGCAATGCGCTGGGCGTTCCGGCGGGCACCATCGTCTGCCGCTCCAGTCTGACCAATCCCACCAATGGCTGCGCGCCGCTGGACGTGTTCGGCACCGGCAATGCCAGCGCCGCGGCGATCAACTACATCACGGGACCGGCGCGCAAGGGCGGCAACTGGGCGCTGTCGGTTCTGAACGAAGACGTGTTCGCGGGCTCCATGCAGGGCCAGTTGCCGGCCGACTGGTCGCTGCCCGCCGGCCGCATCGCGGTCGCGTTCGGCGGCGAGTATCGCAAGGAAGCCGCCCGGGTCACCGCCGACGCCAATGCGCAAGTAGTGGGCTGGAGCGTGGGCAATTTCGCGGGCTTCACCGGCCAGTACAATGTGATGGAAGGCTTCGGCGAAGTGACCGTGCCGGTCTTGAAGGACGAATTCGTCCAGTCGCTGGAATTCAACGCGGCGGGCCGTCTGACGTCCTATTCCACTTCGGGCTTGGTGGAGACCTGGAAGCTGGGCCTGACCAGCCAGGTCAATGACGATGTCCGTCTGCGGTCCACCTGGTCGTTCGACATTCGCGCCCCCGATTTGCAGGAATTGTTCGCCACCGGCTTCTCGGTGCTGGCGACGCAGCCCGACATCCACAATGGCAACAATCCCGTCAGCGCTTATACGCTGCAAGGCGGCAATCCCAATCTGAAGCCGGAGAAATCGACCACCGTGTCGGGCGGCGTGGTCTTGACGCCGCATTGGGTGGACGGGCTGTCGCTGTCGCTCGATTATTATTCGATCAACATCAAAGGCGCGATTGCCACCATCGCCACCAATGTCATTTTGGCGCAGTGCCGGGCGGGCGTGCAGGCCTTCTGCAACCAGCTCACCTTCAACGGGCCGATTGGGCCTTTGGGTAATCCGTCGCTGTCGCAGGTGGCGACCGTGCCGATCAACGCCAACAGCCAGGACGTGTCCGGCATCGATTTCCAAGCCGACTATCATTTCCCGATCCTCACCGGCGATATGGATCTGCATCTGGTGGGCAATTACATCGACAGCCAGGACCAGACGGCGGCGGGCGTGCCCACTTTCGACTATGCCGGCAGCGTGGGTCCGGATTCGGCGGTGCGCGGCATTCCGAAATTCCGCGGCACGACCTCGGCCACTTATGTCGAAGGGCCGTGGCAGGGCACGGTGCAGGGCCGCTTCATCGGTTCGGCCAAGCTCAACAATGCCTGGGGCGCGCTCGACGTGGACAACAACGGCTTACCCTTCGTCGCCTATCTGGATCTGCGCCTGTCCTACAAATGGAACGACAATATCCAGCTCTATGGCGCGATCGACAATGTCACCAACGTGCCGCCGCCGATCACGCCCGGCACTTCGAATGTGCAGAATTTCTACGACCAGGGCATCACCGACTATATCTACGACGCCATCGGGCGGTAGTTCCGCGTCGGTGTGCGGGCGCATTTCTGAAGTCGAGGCGGGACTCCCCTCCTGCCGACACCCTCACGCCTCTTCCGCGCAAGCGGGAGAGGCGTCTCTTTTTAGGCCCGTCAGGCGGCGTTGCGGAAGATTAGCCGCCACAGCCAGCGGCCGCGCCACATCCAGAGCCCGGTCAGGATCATGGCAGGCAGGAAGATGAAACGGGTGGGGAAGGCGTAATCGGGCAGGACGGCAAACGGGCTGTAGATATAACCGACGATGGGAATGGCGAGCACGAGGTGGATGGTGCGCAGGATCGTGCGCTTGGTGGTTTCTTTCACGGCCCCCTCATTTCTTCTTGGTCTTTTCCGTGTTGCGCGCGATGGCGGCGCGGACCAGCGCCTTGAGCGCTTTCTCGTCGATCTTGTCGCCTTCCTGGAAGTCGATGGCGCGCCGGGTGCCGCCGGTGAGGCTGGCGTTGAAGAGGCGCGCGGGATCGGGCAAAGCGGCGCCCTGCGCGAAGGTCATCTTCACCGCATTCTTATAAGTCTCGCCGGTGAAGAGGATGCCATCATGATACCAGGTGGGCACGCCCCGCCATTTCCATTCCTCCACAACCTGGGGATCGGCCGACTTCACGATCGTGCGCAGGCGGGCCAGCATCTCGCCCCGCCAGTCGCCCAGCTCCTTGATGCGGGCGTCGATCAGTTCAGACGGCGATTTGGCCGAAGCTTTCGCTGGCGCTGCTTTGCGGGGCGCGGGCTTTTTCGCTTTCTTCATGCTTGTTTCTCCAGCAGCCGCTCCAGCTTACCCAAGAAATTCTGCCAGCCCAATTTCGCGCCGCCATAGGCCTGGGCCATTCCCGGCTTGAAGCCTTCCTGCTCCATTCGAAGATGGGTGCCGCGCGCGGTGGGCGACAGGGTGAACGTCACCACGGTGCTCAGCCCCATCGCGTCCCATGTGTAGGCGAGCCGCTTGTTGGGTTCGACCGCCAGGACCTGGCAATCCACGGAGCCCCAGTCGGCGGTGAAGCGGAAGTGGTGGCCGGTCTCGGCGGTGAAATCGCTCTGCATCAGCCATTCGGCCAACAGATGCGGCACCGTCAGGGCGCGCCAAATCTTCTCCGGCGGGAAGGGCAGTTCGAGCTCGACAGTGACGGTTTTTGTTTCAGTCATAGAGAGGTGCCTTTCATGCCCGCCGTTCTAGATGGGACGATAACGCGTCCGTGCGCCTTTCGGCGGCGTCTTCACTGGTCCATTCTTCTTAAGAGGTCTTCGAGCTGGTCGAAGCGGCTTTGCCAAAACCCCATCATCTGGCCCGTCCAATCGATCAGAGGCGCCAGCGCGCCGGGTTGGGCGCTGTAATGGGTTTGGCGGCCATGGCTTCGGTCCTTCACCAGCCCGGCTTCCTTCAAGACGCTGAGATGTTTGGAGACGGCCGGTTGCGAGACCTTGGCGCGCAGCGTGAGCGCCCCCACGGTCTGTTCGCCGTCGCGGCACAACCGCTCGAAGATCGCCCGGCGAGTGGGGTCGGCCAAGGTGCGGAACAAAAACGTGTGGGCGTTGGACATCGGGAACCATAACTCACGGGTTATGGGTTGACTTATAACTGCATGGCTATGGATATGTCAAGCGGCACATTCTCAGAATGCCGTGGCACCCCGAGCTTAGGCGAGGGGCAACGGCTGCGGGCTGTATTTCAAGTCAGAAGTACAATGTTCCATTCAAACGCCAGCACATTGGGCTCGCTGGTCTGGGAGGGTTTGCAGATCGCGTCTTGCGGCCTTCTGTGGCGCGAGGCCAGGGTGGAAAGCAGAAGGTCATGTTCGTTCAACTTCTCGCCCGGGAAATACATCTGCGCCACCAGCCGGTAGTCGGCATTGGTGACGTCGAAATGGATGTGCGGCGTGCGGATGGTGCCGGAGGGTTCGGGATAGGCGCCGGGCTTGACGGTGCGAAGCCGATAGCGGCCTTGGCTGTCCACGGTGAATTGGGTGACGCCCAGGAAATTGGGATCGAGCGGCGCGGGATTGTCGTCCACCGCGTTGCGATAGCGGCCGGCCGCATTGGCCTGCCAGATGGTGAGATGCGCTTGTGGCAGCGGGCGGCCCTTCACGTCCATCACACGCCCGGTCAGTTCGATCACCTGGCCCAGCGCGCGGCCGCTCTTGCCGGGATAATGGGTGATGTCCTGGTCGCTCATGGGCGGAATGCGCACGGGATAGAAAGGCCCCAGGGTTTCTTGTCCGGTGGGCATGAGGCCCTTGGGCGTCATGCTTTCGGCCATGGCGCGTGTGGCTACGCCCAGCGCGGGCGCGGCGATGGCGCCCGCCACAATATCGCGACGTGAAATACGCATTTGGGGTCCCCCTCCCGAACGAATATCGGCAGGGAGGTTAAGCGTAAGATTTGCGAGCCCGCAACCCTTAGGCGAGCTGCGTCTTGTAGAGCGTGTTGAGATTGCCCCAGGCGCGTTCGGCTTCGGCCTGGTTGTAGACCGCGCTGCCGGGCACGCACCAGCCGTGATCGGCGGCGTAAACATCGACCGTCGCCTTCTTGCCCGTAGCCGCGAAAGCAGCCTTCAGATCTTCCTTCATCTGGGGATTGGTCTTGTCGTCATTCTGCGCCTGGCAAACCAGGAAGGCGGCGTTGGTCTTGGGCAAGAGAAGATGCGGGCTGTTCGCGTCCTTGGTCACCAAGCCGTTGCCGCCATGGAAGCTGCCCACCGCCGCGATGCGGTCGGAAACCGCTGCCGCCGTGCGGAACGACAGCGCGCCGCCCATGCAATAGCCCTGTACGCCGGCCTTCTTCATCTTGTTGGTGCGCGCATGCGCGTCGAGGAAAGCGAGATAAGCCTTCGCGTCGCGGTCGATGCCGTCGTCGGTCATGGCGCTGCGATAGCCGGTGAGCTTGGCGCGGGTGTCGGGATCGCCGAAATTGGCGCCGTCGCCGATCACCGGCGCCTTGGCCGAGCGGTAGAAGGGATTGGGCACCAAGACGGTGTAGCCTTCGGCGGCAAGCCTGCGGCCCATGTCGCGGAAGGCGGGACGCAGGCCCATGATGTCGGGCCAGATCAAGACGGCCGGATGCGTGCCCGCCGCCGTGGGATGGAAGACGACCGCATCGCAAGTGCCGTCGGCGGTCTTGATGGTGACGTCGGTCTCGGTGACGTTGGATTGGGCCAAGGCCGGGCTTGCGGCCACCGCGCCGGCACCCAGGGCGAGCGCGCCGAAGGAGCGGCGGGAAAGGCGGGTATCCGTGATCAGGCCGGGATGGATGAATTCATCGCACATATTGTCCTCCTTGGGGGTCCACCAGCGATTTGTTTTGGGTTTGCAATGCAACAGAAGGGAATTGGCGGCGGATAGCAGAGAAGGGCGCGGGGAAGGTGTCAAGACACAAACCAAGCGTTCAAACTGTAACCTGAAGCGCCGCCTCCGGTCCTCCTTCACCATGGCCGGGCCTGCCCCGGCCATCCAAGGTTACCCGCGTTGCCGCTGGATGGGCGGGTCTTCATTGCGGGCCGCGCTTCGCGCGACCCTGATGGCCCGCCCATGGAGAGATTTTGAACCGCAGTATCTAGTGCTCGACTTCGGCGTCCGGCACCCAGGCATAGCCATCGCCCTTGGGCACGATCCATCCAACGCCCGGAAATGGAAAATGCGGCGCGAACACAAGCGTGTGCGCCTTGGCCAGGCGCGCCAACTCCGCCGTCCGGGTGGCAAGGCCTTCCTTCTGATCCTGGTCCATCTCGCCCAGCCAAGCGGGTTTCGCAAGCGAGACGATGGAGCTATGCGCGAGATCGCCTATGTCTTCGATGCGGGCATTGCCGGACACGATCTCATAGCCGACATGGCCGGGGGTGTGGCCGTAAAGCGCGATCGGTGTGATACCCGGAAGAATTTCCGCGCCAGGCTCGAAGGTCGCGATCTTGGGCGCGAACACTTTCGCCCAGGCCGGATTCTGCGCTTGAAGAAACGTCCATTCGCGCGACGACATGCGGATGGCGGCATTGGGAAAGGCCAGCGTGTGGTCGGCCTTGGCCAATCCGCCGATATGATCACCATGGGCGTGGGTGATAAGGACATCGGTGACGGCCGAAGGCTCGACGGCCGCCAGCTTGAGGCTTTGCTGTAATGCCGCCCCCGGCAAGAGCGAGCCTAGCCCCGTGTCGAGCAAAACGACATGTCCCGGCATGCGCAGCAACAGCGCATCCACGTCCAGCCGGATTTGATCGGTGGGCGCATGCGCGTCCGCCAAGACTTTTTCCACGGCCGCCGCGCCGGCCTCCGCGCCGAACGCGCCGCTTGCGGGCGTGGCGACAAAACCGCCATCCCGAAGCGCGGTGAGTTGCAGCCGGCCGACGGAAAAATTCGCCGCGCCGGGTTTGCCCGCGACTGGACCCCGCTGGGCCAACGCGGGGAAGGGCGTGAGGCACAACAGCGAAAGCAGGACGGTAGCGCTTCGGGTCGCAATCACGTCTCTTCTCCTACTCATATCTTAATGCGTGAATCGGATTGGCGCGGGCGACATGGGCGGCATGGGCGATCACGGTGGCCCAAGCGATGATGAGCGCGGCAAGGCCCGCCGCCAGGAAATAAAGCGGATTGAGACTGATGCTGTAGGCATATCCTTCGAGCCATTGGTGCAGATAATAATAAGCCACCGGCCAGGCGATCACATTGGCGATCAGCACAGGAATGGAGAATTGCCAGAGCAGGAGAAAGACAATGTCCCGGGTGCGGGCGCCGTGGGTCTTGCGCAGGCCGATCTCCTTGGTGCGGCGCTCGGTCGAAAACGCCGCCAGGCCGAACAGGCCCAGGCAGGCGATGAAGATGGCGATGGCGACGAAGATGCCGAAAATGCGGCCCTGCTGCTCGTCGGTGCGGAATTGCTGTTCGAAACTCTCGCTCAGGAAGAATCGATTGATGGCGATAGAGGGCGCGAAGCCGTGCCAGATACGGTCGATGGCGGCTAACGCCGCTGGAACGCCGTTGGGCGGAACGCGCACCGAGATAAAGGCATCGCGGGGATCGTAGGCATAGATCGTGGGCGCGATTTTCCGGCGGTCGCCTTCGAACATGAAATCCGACGTCACGCCCACAATGGTGAGGGGGGTGCGTTTGACGGGCGCTTGTGGATTGTCGGCGTACAGGACCTTGCCCAAAGCCGCATCCGGTGAAAAGCCGAAGCTGGCGGCCGCCGCGCGATTGATCAGGATATTGACCGCTTTCGCCCCGTGGGGCCATTGATCCTCGGCATGCGATTCTGACAGCGCCCGGCCGGCCAGAAGATGAATGTCATAGACGGAGAAAAAACCCGGTCCCGTGTCCAGGATGCTGACCATGCTGGTTCCGGGTTTGCCGGGAATTTCGAACGTCCCCACATTGGCGGCGCCGGAAAAAGGAACGTCGCTGGAAACCGCCGCGCCCTTGAGCGCCGGATCGGCATTGAAGGCATGCACCAGGCCTTGCAGCGCGGACGGCGCGACGCCTTGGGCGATCATCACCACGATGCCGTCCTTGTTGAGTCCCAGATCGATATGCCGGGCATAGGAGATCTGGGCGAATACCACCAAGGCCCCGACGCCCAGCCCGATGGAAATGGCGAATTGCATCACCACCAGGCCATTGCGCAGAAGACCTGAGCCCGATTGGCCGGCGGCGTTGGTGCGAAGCGTCGATGCCGGGCGGAAGCGGGACAGCACCAGCGCCGGATAGAGTCCCGCCAAAAGACCGACCAGGACGGTCACAACCACCAGCGCTAGAAGAAGCGGCCAATCTTCGAGCCCGAGATGAATCTGCTTGTCCAGCATCCGGTCGTAAAGCGGAAGCAGGGCTTCCACCAGCACCAGCGCCAGGATCAGCGACAACAGCGCCATCAGCACCGACTCGCCCAGAAACTGAGCCATCAACTGGCCGCGGCGGGCGCCCACCACTTTGCGCAGCGAAATCTCCCGCGCCCTGACCATCGCCCGGGCGGTGGCCAGATTGGTGAAATTGAACCCAGCGATGAGCATGATCAGCAGGCCCACCGCCATGAAGCCATAGACCGTGGTCCAGCTTCCGTTTGGCGTCTGGCTACCCTGACGCGTGGACAGATGATCGTCGCGGAAGGGGTTGAGATGAAGCGCCATCGCCTCATGCCCCTTGAGCGCAATGCCGGCACTCTTTTGGGGATCGAAATTCCTGTCGATCATCGCCGGAAGCTTGGCCATCACGGTGTTGGGATCGGCGCCCCGGCGCAGCTCGACATAGCCCCAGCCGTTGGATGAAAACCAACTCTCCTTCGCTTTCTGCGACATGGGGTCGGCGAGGGACGTGTTGGGAATGAAGACGTCGCCGCCCAGCTGGGTGTTGTGCGGCAGATCGCGCATCACGCCGGTCACCTTCACCGTCGCCTCGCGGACCACGCAGCCTGAATTGTCCCTGTCCTGATTTCCCCATTCGCACTGGCCGCCGAGTTTCAGTATCTGTCCCAGGGCGGGTTTGCTGCCGAAATATTTCCGGGCCGCTCGTTCGGTGACGACGGCCGATTCCGGCTCGGCCAAAAGCGTGGCGCGGTCGCCTGCGACCAGCGGAAGCTGGACGATGTTGAAGAAATTGGCGCTCACCATCGAAACGGGATCGAGAAATTGGCGATTGCCCGTCGCCACCGTCATCCGGGCGCCATCCAGATGCACGGCGGTCTTGACCTCCGGCATCTGGGCCACCATCGCATCGGTCACCGGAAAGGGCACCACCGACCAGACCAGCGGCTGCTGGCCGGGGACAGTCCAGGTCACTTCGACGCGATAAAGATTTTCCGTGCCCGGAATCCATTTGTCGTAGGAAAGCTCGTCGCGCACGAACAGGATGATGAAGATCGCGCAGGCGAGCCCCACTGCCAGACCCGCGATATTGATGAAGCTGTAGAGTTTGTGGCGGGCAAAATTCCTGAGCGCCGTGACCAGATAGTTGCGAAACATGTCCACCCCGCGGGAACAGCTTCAACGACAGATTGTGGCGAAGTAGGGCACAAAAACGCAGGGCTGGCTAGAAGCCGCGCCGATGACAAAGACTTTAGAGAGGCGCTATTCCGCCGGCGTTTCTGCGTTTACCACCGGTTTGTGGCCCTGTGCGATGTGTTCCGGCACGCTCTTGTGCAGGAAGTACATCAAACTCACCGACACCAGCAAAATCGCCATCACGATGTAACCCAGCCAGTTGAAATGCTGGAGCGGGCCCTCGCCATGCTGGACGATCACCGCGCCCGCTATTGCCGCCGAGATCGCGCCCGCGAATTGCTGCAAGGAGGCGTTGATGGCGTTGAAGGCGCCGCGCTTGCCAGGATCGGGCACCGCCGAGATCAACGCCTGGGACGGAATGATGCGCGAGAAGATGCCCACGAACATCACCACATTGATGACGATCACTTCGATGAGCGGCGTGTGGCCGATATTGGTCCAGATCGCCACCATGATGAAGGAGACGGCACTACCGATGCAGAAGGTATTGAATTTGCCGAAGCTGTCGCTGACACGGCCAACCACGGGACCCACGAACACCGTGAACAGACCCGTCACCAGATAGATGGTGGGAAGCGCGGTGAACGGAATACCCACATTGTTGACCATATAGGCGGTGCCGAACGGCATCAGCATATAGCCGCCGGTCGGCAGCAGCATCACCAGCAGGAAGGCCAGGCGATAGCGCTTCTCGGTCACGGTATGCGTCAGATGCGCGAAGGGGCTTTTCTCCTGCCGCAGCGCCAGGTGCGCGGTCACGGGCTTCATGCCCAGCATGATAAGCACGCCCACCGGCACGATCACCGCGATGATGGCAAGAAAGGGCGCGTGCCAGTCCCAATGGTTGGCGAAATAAAGCGCGGTGGGCAGGCCCAAGACCTGGCTGGCGGCGAACGCGGTCTGGATGAAGCCCATCACCCGGCCGCGCATTTCCAGCGGGAAGAGATCGGTGGCGATGGCCAACACCACCGAACCGATCACCCCGCCGAACAGGCCGGTGACGATGCGGGCCATCAAGAGCATGGGATAGGAGGTGGCCAGCCCGCAGAGCAAAGTGCCCAAGGTGAAGCCAGTATAGAAAAAGAGCAGCAGGCGCTTCCTGTCGAAACGGTCGGCGAAACCGGCGGCCAAGAGGCCCGACAGGGCGGCGCTGAAGGCATAGGACGACACCACCCAGGCGAATTGTTGCGGGGCGATGTGCAGCTTGGGCATCACCATCGCGCCCAGCGGCGAGACGATCATGAAATCCAGGATGATGGTGAATTGCAGGAACGCCAGAATGGCGATCACGAATTTCTGGTAGCGCGAGAAAGCGGGGCGGGTGGTGGCCATGACCAGTCTATCGCATTTTTTGGGCCTATTTAGTAGCCCGAGGCTGCGATTGCGGGTTTGCGCGGAGCGCACGGCACAAGCTGGCCGCCAGATGCGCTTATGTTTTCATCCCAATCAAGAAATGGATTGCGTCCTCGTTGACTGAGGTTGTTGCAATAATGTTTTCCTCGATGCTGGCCGTAATCCCGATATCGGTCCGTGCATCGGCCAAACCTTCAGCGACGGGCAACAGCGCCGCTCGATGCGACGGATGCAACTCAATGGTTACGTTGAGGGCGTTCACTATACCATATCCTCGGAGAGCAGGGGCAGGGGTCCAGTTATTTCGCTTCATATGAGTGACCCCTGCTGCATTGAGCCAATCCATGAATGTCCAACCGGCCTGGATCAGTAGCGGTTCGATATCCCAATTGAAATCCCAAGCCTCTCTGAATCCAGCAGGTGCAAGCCCAACGTCAAATTTGGTGCCGGAAAACGGCCTTATGGCAGTGATGAATCTTGCTTCGCTCCCCGCTAACACTTTGCGCCGAGATGAACGTAGATATGTAACCTCTTTGAGTGCTTCAGCTAGGCGATCGTTAGAACGACGCGTCAATTCTTCCTGACACGTGTGAGCAATTGCACTTGCCAAGACTTCGCCTGCAATTCCTAATGCAATCACCAAATCAGCAAGGGCAGCCCCCCAATGGCCTAGCCACGAATCGTGTGGCGGGTTTTTGGCCGCGATAATAAATTCTGCAATAACACCTAAAATGACTAACCCGGCAAAAGCCCACTCCGCCTCAACGCAGATATCGGAGGTAGCTTCTACCTCGTTGTCGCCGGCACTCTTGACCTTGCTACTCAAATGCCAGGGTGGCAACAAAAGTGTCAGAGTGCTCGATAAACTCATAAGCCATCAAACCGTAACGGTCCCCCGCATCACTTCCACCACATAGCCGCCCGCGCGCACGTCGGTCGCTTTGGCGTCTTTCATGCCGGCGCGGACGTAAACGATGCTGGGCCGGTTGACGAAGCGGCCTTGATGGATGGCGATGTGTTCGCCGGGCTTCTTGATGCCATACTGGACCAGATAGGCGGCGGCGCAGCCGCCGGCGCTACCGGTGGCGGGATCTTCGCTGCTGAAGCCCAGGAAACGGGCTTCGATCTCGGGCTCGCCGGTCACGACAAAATAATTGCTGCTGCTGAAGAGGGCGCGCTGATCCGCCGGCAATTGATGGCCCAAACTGAGCTTGGCCAAGGTTGAAACACTCTTGAGCGGAATGATCAGCCTGACTGCGCCGGTCGAAACCGACTGCACCGGATAGCGGGCGTCGATCTCGTCAGCCGAAAAGCCGAACGCGTCGGCGACCATTTTGGGATCTGCCTTGGGGCCGAACACCGGTTCGGTCTGCGTCATCTCGACGAACGCGCCATCCGGGCGGTGTTCCAAGGTGACGGAAATCGGCCCCACGCCTTCTTCCAGCACCAGCGCCGTCTTGCCAGGCCGCGTCATCGCCATCACGAAAGCGGTGCCCAAGGTGGGATGGCCGGAAAAGGGGATCTCGCCCTCGCTACCAAAGATGCGCACCCGCGCGTCGCCGCCTTTCTGGGCGGGCAGGATGAACGTGGTCTCGGAATGATTGAGCTCGCGGGTGATGTTCATCATGTCGGCGTCGCTCATGCCGCGGGCATCGGGAAACGCCGCCAGCGGATTTCCGGCCAGCGGCGTCTGGGCGAACACATCCACCTGGATGAAGTCGAAGCCTTTACGATTGGACGCGGCGCGCGCCGCCAGGGAAAGCGCGGCCGCGCCCGCGGCTCCAAGCAGGAAATGTCTGCGTTTCATGGCGATCCTTTATTTGTGTTTTTGTTCAAGGGTCGATTTGGAAGACGATCTCCGGCTCGCGGCCTTGCAATTTGCTGACGTCGGTAACCATCCAATCAATTTTCTCTGCCACATCGACTGGCAGGTTCTATGTTCCGGTTATGCAAATCTTGTAGGGAGGCTCTACGCTGTTGATTCCGCCACGCGCCATTGAATCCACCAAGGCATCGGCATTTCGACCGTGCCAGCTCGGAGCCCCAATAGCGGCAAGTATTGCATTGTAGAAGTCCTCCTTTGACTTCCATCCAGCAGCATTGAGTTTGATTAGTCGCACCGACTATCGTCGCTCAAGCGGTGACCGTGCCGCGCATCACATCCACCACATAGCCGCCGACGCGGACGTTTGCTGCCTTGCCTTCCTTCATGCCGGCGCGGACATAGAGGATGGAAGGCCGATTGACGAAGCGGCCTTGATGCACGGCGATGCGTTCGTCGGGTTTGCGGATACCGTTCTGCACCAGAAAGGCGGTGGCGCAACCGACCGCGCTGCCGGTGGCGGGGTCTTCGCTGGTGGCGCCCATCATGCGGCTTTCGACCTGATCCTCGCCGGTGACCACGAAATAAGCGCCGCTGCCGAAGGTGGCGCGCTGGTCCGCCGGCAGAGGATGGCCGAGGGTGAGTTTTGCCAAAGTGGAGACGCTTTTCAGCGGCACGATCAAAAAGTTCGAACCGGTCGAGACCATTTGCGGCGCATAGCGGCTGTCGATCTCATCGACGCCGATGCCTTGCGCATCCGCGATCATCTTGGGGTCGGCCTTGGCGCCGAACACGGGCTCTTGCTGTGTCATTTCCACGAACATGCCGTCGGGACGCTTTTCCAAGGCGACGGAGATGGGACCGACCTTTTCCTCCAGCACCAGTTTGGTTTTTCCCGGCCGCGTCTTGGCCATCACATAGGCGGTGCCCAAGGTGGGATGGCCGGCGAAAGGAAGCTCGGCATTGGGGCCGAAGATGCGCACATGCGCGTCGCCGCCATTTTGCGGTGGCAGGATGAAGGTGGTCTCGGAATGGTTGAGTTCGCGCGCGATGTCCTGCATCTGCGCTTCGGTCATGGAGCTGGCATTGGTGAAGACCGCCAGGGGATTTCCCTGCAGCGGCGTTTGGGTGAAGACGTCCACCTGGATGAAGTCGAAGCCCTTTTTCTTTTTTGAAGATTGGGCGCTAGCGGGTAGTGACGCGGCGGCGCCGGCGGCAACCGCGCTGACAAGAAAATCCCTGCGTTTCATGATGATCCCCCATTTGGCCCGGGCGAGACGTTATGCCGGGCAGGGCCCGGCGGCAATCGCCCGGTTGCGCCTTGTTCATGCCGAGGCCATGCTTTTGCTGCTAGAAGGAGACGCTGAGAATGCGGGGCCAGTGAGAATGCGGGGGCCAAGAATGCGGGGACCAGCGTGACGCAACAGCGGAACAGCTTCGATGGACGGCGGCCCTCGCTGTGGCTGGGGCTTCTCACTATCGCGGTCCATCTTCTGGTCAATGGCCGCTACGGCTTTTTCCGCGACGAGCTTTATTTCATCGTTTGCGGCCAGCATCCCGCGCTGGGCTATGTCGATCAGCCGCCCTTAACCCCGCTGCTGGCGGCGGGGTCGCGCGCGCTGTTCGGAGATTTCCTGCTGGGCTTTCGCGCCGTGCCCATGCTGGCGATGGCGGCGACGGTAGCGCTGACGGCGGAATTCGCGCGGATCAATGGCGGCGGGCGTTTCGCGCAATGGCTGTCGGGCCTGTGCCTGTTGTTCGGGGTGGAGTTCCTGGTCTTCGGGCTTCTGGTTTCCACCGACATGCTGCAGCCCTTGGCGTGTCTCGCTTGCGGCTGGTGTCTGGTGCGCCTGGAACAGACGGGCGAGGAGCGCTGGTGGCTTGCGCTGGGCGCGGTGGTGGGCGTGGCGCTGCTGAGCAAATATTTGATCGCTTTCTTTGTGGTGGCGCTGGCGGCGGGGTTGCTGTTCACGCCCATCCGCCGCTCTCTGGCGAGGCCCTGGCTTTATATCGGCGCGGCGCTGGCCGCAGTGATGGTGGCGCCCAATGTCTGGTGGCAGGCCGCGCATGGCTGGCCGTTCCTGGAATTGGGCAAGGCAGGCGCGAGCGGCAAGAATCTGGAATTGTCGCCGCTGGATTTCTTCACCCAACAGCTTCTGTTCGTGGGACCCTTGGCGGCGCCGGTCTGGCTTGCGGGCCTGTGGGCGGGCTTCGCGCGGCCCACTTATAAAGTGTGGCGCGCCTTCGCCATCGCCTATCTGTTGCTGTTTGCCCTCTTCGTGGCGATCCACGGCAAGGCTTATTATATATCCGCGATCTATCCCGTTCTGTTCGCGGTGGGCGCGATCCGGCTGGAAAGCTGGATCCCGCGCGCGTCGCTGCGTGGGCTGGCGCTGGGCGCGCTGGGCGTGACCGGGCTTGTGATGATGCCGTTCGGTGTGCCGGTTTTGAGCGAAGAGCATTATATCGCCTATGCCTCGGCGCTGGGCCTTGCGCCGTCCGCCACCGCGACAGAGCACAATCGTCTTGGCCGGCTGCCCCAGCATTTCGCCGACATGCATGGCTGGCGCGAGATGGCGGCGAAGGTGGCGGCGGTTTATCACGCCCTGCCGCCCGCCGATCGCGCCAAGGCGGTGTTCTTCGGCCAGGATTACGGGCAGGCCGCCGCCATCGACGTGTTCGGGCGTGGCCTTGGCCTTCCCCCCGCCATCGGCGGTCACAACAACTATTATGTCTGGGGACCGTTGGGCCATGACGGCAGCGTGCTGATCACGGTGGGCGGTGATCCCAAGGAGCATGCCCGGCTGTTCGGCTCGGTCACGGTGGCGGGCATGACCGACGATCCCTATGCCATGCCGTATGAGGACCGGCCGATCTATGTGCTGCGCAACATGAAGGTGGAGCTGGGGGTGTACTGGCCCAAGGTCAAGCATTTCGAGTAGGCCGGCCCGCTAGGACAAAAGTTCCCGTGTCGCTATAGTCCCCCCCGTCGCGAGCTGGGAGTCTCTGATGGATTTTCTCAACAAATATGCTTCGCAAATTCATGGCATCACGCGCATCGTCTTCGGTCTTCTGTTTCTGGAACACGGTACCGGCAAGATGTTCAGCTTTCCCCTGGCGGCGGGCGCCGCGCCGCACGCCTTCAACCTGATGGCCTTTCCGGTGGGGCCAGCGGGCGTGATCGAGGTGGTGGCGGGTATCCTGATCGTCATCGGCTGTTTCAGCCGTTATGCCGCCTTCATCGCCTCGGGCGAGATGGCCTTCGCTTATTTCATGGGCCATTTTCCGCATGGGATGTACCCCAGCCTGAATGGCGGCGGCTTGGCGATCGCTTTCTGCTTCGCGTTCCTATGGCTGGCGGCGGCGGGGCCAGGCGCCTTCGCGGTCAATAATAAGTAGCGCAGTTCAAGGGTCTTTATTTGTGCAGCACTCGGCGGCTCCGCCGGGTGCTTCACGCTTTTCGAACGGGAGGGCACCCCATGAAAAAATTTGTCGCGCTCGTCTGGTCGCTTTCTCTTCTTGCAGCGTCTTCGGCTCCTTCCGCCGCGTCGGACGCGTCCGAGGTTGCGGCGGTCGTCAAGAAATGGGTCGGTGATTTCAACAAGGGCAACTTGAAGGCCTTCGTCGCCGGCTGCGCTCCAAATGCCGCTGTCGTCGACGGCTTTCCGCCTTATGCCTGGACCGACTGCGCCAGCTGGATCAACGACTACGTCGCGAACAACAAGGCCATCCAGGCGACAGGCGGCACGCTGACGATCGGCAAGCCACTCTTTTTCGACGCGAGCGGTGGGCGTGCCTATGCGACCTATCCCGCAACCTTCTCCGACGTGCAAAAGGGCAAACCCGTTGTCTACAAGGGCAACTGGGCCATCACCTTGCAGAAAATTTCCGGTGCCTGGATCATCACGGGCTCGGGCTCCGCCTGGACGATAGACTGACCGTTTCGCCCGGACACAATGCGAATGCAAAGGAGGCCGCTATGAAAGTCATGATTGCGTTGGGTGTGTTTCTGTTTTCCGCTTCGGCGGCGCTTGCCAATGACGCGGGTGTCGATGCCACGATCAAAGCCTTCGGCGACGCCTTCAACAAAGGCGATATGAAAGCGGCCAAGGCGCTGCATGTGGCTTCGCCCGTCATCATCGACGAAATTTCGCCACATCTGTGGACCGGGCCGAAAGCCTTCGATCAATGGGGCGCGGACCTTGGCAAGTCGGAAGCGGCGGAAGGCAAGAGCGGCGGCCAGGTGACCATCGGCGTTCCCACCCGCGAAGTGATCTCCGGCGATCACGCCTATGCCATCTCGCCCACCACCTACACCTTCAAGCAGAACGGCCAGACCATGCGCGAGACGGCGCAGATGACCCTGGCGCTGGAGAAGGATGCGGCGGGCGCCTGGAAGATCGCGAGCTGGACCTGGACGGGCCCGGAGGCGAAGCCGGTCAAGTAGCGGTCATGCCCCGAAGCGGTTTTGCCCGCGCGTCATGCGATGCGCGATGCGCTTCGATGGCGCTTAAGTGATCCACCACCCAGGTGCCGAGCTGCATCACGGGCCGGGCAAGAGATTTGCCCAACGGCGTGAGGCCATATTCCACTTGCGGCGGTATGGTGGGATAGACTTTGCGCGTTACCATTCCGTCCCGCTCCAGCTGTCTCAAGGTGCGGGTGAGCATCTGTTGCGAGATGCTGCCGATCAGCCTTTTCAATTCATTGAAGCGCCTGGGCCGTTCGGCCAGCATGGCGATAGTGAGGATGGTCCATTTGTCGCCCATGCGGCTCAGGAATTGATTGACCTTGCGGCAATCGGGATTGGTGCCGGGCTGGGGCGGCGGGATGGGCACATTCTTGTGACCAAGTCTCATGGATTTGCGTTCTTGCGGCATCGACGGTCCATCCCACATATCTGGTCCGGAAATCATACCAGCTTTGGGGCAGCTTATGGCGGACAAGAGCGGTGGCGGCAGTGACGGCTTTCTGGCGCGTTGGACGCCACAGCTGCTTGGCCTTCTTCGGATCATGTCGGGGCTGCTGTTTTTCGAGCATGGCACGGGCAAGCTGTTTCACTTCCCCCATATTGCGCTTTACGACAGCGTGCGGTTGGCCTCGCTGGTGGGTGTGGCCGGGATGATGGAGCTGGTGGGCGGGGCGATGCTGGCGCTGGGCCTGTTCGCCAGACCTGTGGCCTTTCTGCTTTCCGGCGAGATGGCGGTCGCTTATTTCCTCTATCACAATCGGGTCTCGTTCTTTCCCCTAGTGAATGAGGGCGATTCCGCGATCCTTTATTGCTTCGTGTTTCTCTATATCGCCGCGGCGGGCGGCGGCGCCTGGTCGCTCGACCGGCTGCGGGCGACACCAGAAGCGGCGAAGTAGCCGCTTGAGCGGTGCGCCGCCCGAAGCCTAGTCTCCGGACTGCCGGGCAGGGGCTCCAAGCAGGGAATTTTCATATGCGGATATTCGTGACAGGCGCCACGGGCTTCATCGGTTCGGCGGTGGTGAAGGAGTTGTTGGGCGCCGGCCACACGGTGCTGGCGCTGGCGCGCAGCGACCAGGCGGCGCGCGCGGTGGCGGCGATGGGGGGCGAAGCGGCGCGCGGCTCGCTGGAGGATCTGGCCAGCCTGCGCCGGGGGGCGGAAAAAGCCGATGCCGTGATCCATTGCGGCTTTGTGCATGACTTTTCCAAATTCGCGGAGAATTGCGCCGTCGATCGCGCCGCCATCCTGGCGATGGGCGAAGTGCTGAAAGGAAGCGCGCGCCCGCTGCATGTCACTTCGGGCATGGCGCTGAAAGTCGGGGGGGCCGTGGGCACGGAAGACGACGATGCCGTCGATCCCACGCCCGGCTATCCCCGCGCCTCCGAACCCACCGCGATGGCGCTGGCGAATCAGGGCATCAACACCGCCGTGATCCGCCTGCCGCCATCGGTGCATGGCGACGGCGACAAGGCCTTTGTGCCCATGCTGATCAAGCTCGCGCGGGAGAAAGGCGTTTCCAGTTATATCGGCGATGGCGCCAATCGCTGGTGCGCGGTGCATCGGTTGGATGCGGCTTCGCTCTATCGCGCGGCCATCGAGAAAACCAAAGAAATGGGACAATTGGCGGGCGCGCGCTATCATGGCGTGGGCGACGAGGGCGTGCCGGTCAGGGAGATCGCGCGCGCGATCGGCGCCAAGCTGGGCCTTCCGGTCAAAGCCATCGCGCCCGAAGAGGCGGGCACGCATTTCGGATTCCTGGCCGGCTTTCTGCAGATGGACGCGCCCCGGTCGAGCGCCAAAACCCAGGCCGAGTTGGGCTGGCGGCCCACGCGGCCCGGCCTGATTGCTGACCTGGAAAAGGGACAATATTTCGAAAATTGAGCGGGGTTCGACCCGGCTAGGTTGTAACCGTCACGCGGCCGTCATAAGGCCCTGGGGTGATTGACGTATACGTAACCTTGGTGGCAACGTCTTTTTGTCCATAGGCCCGGAAACCTGCCAAAAGCCCGGATTTCCGCTTGAATTCCGAGTTCCATCGGGGGCAAGTTCCCCGGCATCGATTCGGATTGGAGCGCCTTCCATGCGTCTTTCTCTGCGCGTCGCCAAATTGGCGGGAGAGACGCACGCGCCCGGCGATACAACCCAAGGCGGCATGGGGACATGAAGAAACGTCTGCGCCTTGCGCTTCTGGTGTGCGCCACGTTGGTGGTGGACGGGACGGCCGTGTCGTCGTCGGATCTTGCCATGCGCGAGGCACCCTCCATCAAAAAGCCGACGCCGCTGATCTTGCTGGTGACGGGCGATGGCGTGGCCGTGGGCGGCGTGGCGCTAACAGCGCAATAACTTCCTTTCCACTTCGGTAACGATAAAGCGTGGCCCGCGCGCCAATTTGCGCGGCTTATGCGGTTCCACGGCATGGATGCGAATTATTAGAGCAACTCGGGAACGAGAGGGCGCATCGGTTCTTATCGCTCAGACGCTGGGGCAATAAAGGGAGAGTTGCATGAGATCCTTGGCCCCTGTCGCACTCGGCGCTGTCCTGGCCGCCGGGCTGTCCGGTTCCGCCGAAGCATCCGTTCTGTTGAAGTTGGATTCCGTCACCGCCGATGGTTCCAATTTCCTCTACAGCTATTCCGGGCATATCACGCCCAACGAAGGCGTGGTCAGCGGCGATCAGCTGGTGCTGGTCGATTTCGCGGGCTATGTGGCAGGCAGCGCGGTGGTGCCGTCGTCCGACATCAGCGTGTCGGTTTCCAACACCTTGCCCGCCGGTCTGACGTTAGGTGGCGGCCTTACCGATGATCCCACGCTGCCCGATCTGGTGTTCACATATACCGGCGCGGATTTTCATGCTTCGGGCGGACCCTTCCCGCCGGTGCTGAATTTCAGCGGCCTGACAGCGGAATCGGTGTTCGGCACCCAGGCCTCGGGCGCCTATGCGACGTCAACGGTGCAGAATAACGGCGCCAATGCGGGCGCCACGCTGCTGGAATCCGCCAAAGTGATTGTCCCCAATGCGGGCAATCTTCCCATCAGCGGCGTGCCGGAGCCGGCAAGCTGGGCCTTGCTGCTGACCGGCTTCTTCGGATTGGGGCTGGCGATCCGCCGGCGCAGGGGCGTGCGCTGTCTCGCGCCGACCCGCGCCTGATGCCGCATATCAACCGACAGCGTGCGAACGAGCAGGATTGCTCGCAAAAGGGGTAGCGATGAATATCGAGGACATGATCCGTGAGGAGTACCGGATTGCCGTGGCGGTGACGGAAAACACCGCACGGAGATTTCCGCCCGGTTCGCCGCAGCGCGAACGCTGGCTGATGGTGGCGGGCGTCTATCGCGAATGTCTCGCCCCGGCCGGGGCGGCCGGCCCGGACATAAAGCGCGCGATGCGGCCGGAGACGTCTTGAACGCGGCCATTGAACGCGCCCATTGAAAGCGTCTAAGTGCGACGCATGAGCGCGTGTTCCCTCGGATAAAGCTTTGCGGCCGCACGTTTCCTTTTGGGTCACGCCAAAGGAGGCCGGCATGAAGAAGTTCCTTGTTCCCGCAATTGCCTGCCTGCTCGCGCTTGGTTCCAGCGCGAGCCAGGCCTGGACGCATGTGAAAGGCAGCATCAGCAGCCTGGATCCGACTGCTCACACGCTCACGCTCGACAATGGCACGACCTATGACGTGCAGTCGGGCGTGAAATTGAGCAATCTGGCCGTTGGCGATAAGGTGACGATCAGTACCGAAACCAAGAGCGGCCAGCATCTGGTGAATAAGGTGACCAAGACCAGCTGATCCTGGCATTGGCCGTCTGAAGTATCCGCCCCCGGTTCCGCCGGGGGCGGGTATGCGCGAGAAGCGCGGTGAAAAGTTCAATTCGCCAAAATTCAATTGATCAGGCGTGCTTTTCTTTGCTGCAGGAACCGGCGGATGGCGGGATCGATCTCAAGCCCGATGGCCTGGTCGTAAGCCTCGCGCGCCGCTTGGTGATGGCCGGTTCTGGCCAGAAGATGCGCGCGCGCCGACCAATAGGGCTGATATTGGGTGAGGCTTTTGCCGTCGATGGCTTCAAGCGCGGCGAGGCCGGCTTCAGCGCTTTCCGTTTCGGCCAGGGCGACGGCGCGGTTGATGGCGACCACGGGCGATCCGGTTCGCTCTAGCAGCGCATCATAGAGAGTGACGATGGCCGGCCAGTCGGCCTTCCCACGCAGGCAGCGTATCGCATGCGCCGATTGCACCGCTGCTTCCAATTGAAAGCGGCCGATGGCTGACAGCGACGCGGCGCGGCGGAGCAATGCCTCGGCTTCCGTCATCATCGCGCCGTTCCAAAGCCCGGTGTTCTGTTCCGACAGCGGCACGAAATCGCCGTGGCCGTCGCGGCGGGCGGCGCGGCGCGCTTCGGAATGCAGCATCAACGCCAAGAGGCCCAGCGCTTCGGCCTGGTCGGGCAACAGCATCGCTACCAGCCGCCCCAGCCAGATCGCTTCGCCCGAAAGTTCGCGCGCAGAGGGATCGGTGCCCGCCGGGTCCGACCAGCCTTCGGCATAGGCCGCATAGATCGCGTCCAGCACCGGGGGCAGGCGTTCGGGCAACTCGTGCCCCTCCGGGACGCGGAAGGGAATTCCGCTTTCGCGGATTTTGGATTTGGCGCGCACCAGGCGCTGGCTCATGGCGGCGGGCGAGACCAAGAAGGCGGAGGCGATGGCGGCGGCGTCGAAACCCAGCACGGCCTGCAACATCAGCGGCGCGCGCACGCTTTCGTCGATGGCCGGATGGGCGCAAGCGAACAGCAGCTTCAGCCGTTCGTCGGGAATGTCGGTTGTGGGCGCCGTCGCCAATTCTTCCGCCAGAAGCTCCAGATGGGGCGAGAATGTCTCGCCACGTTTGCGGCTGCGATGCGCGTCGATCGCCTTGCGCTTGGCGGCGGCCATCAGCCAGGCTTCCGGATTGTCGGGAATGCCGCGCGCCGGCCAATGCGCCAGCGCCGAAGCGAACGCCTCGGCCAGCGCATCTTCCGCCGCCGCCACGTCGCGGGTGCGGGCGGCGAGGAAAGCGACGAGCTTGCCATAGCTTCTGCGCGCGACGTCTTCCGCCGCAGCTCTGGCATCGCCGCCGCCTTCCGCCACAAGCGGCCTCAGCCCGGCATCTGCCAGATGGGGCGCACTTCGACATGGCCATGGCCGGCGGTGGGGCAGCGCGCCGCCCATTTCAGCGCCGCGTCCAGGTCGGGCACGTCGATCAGATAATAGCCGGCCAGTTCTTCCTTGGTTTCCACGAAGGGCCCGTTCAAGACTTTCGACTTGCCGTTTTCCAGATGCACCGTGGTGGCGTCGCCGGCGGGCCGCAAGCGGCGGGAATCCTTGAAAGCGCTTTCCTTCTGCAGGGCCTGGGTGAAGGCGTAATAGGCGCCCGCCATCTGCTCCATCTCGGCCGGCTTCATCGTGGCCAAGGGCTTCGGGTCGGAAAACAGCACCAGCATATATTCCATGATCGTCTCCTTTGGGGTCCGGCCGTTATCAGCCGCCACACTGACGCGCGAAAGGAGACAGTTTCGACACCCCCGGGACGGGTTGTCCAATGAATTTGCGCTTTATGCCGGTTCTGTCAGGCCGCGGGGTGGTTGATGCCCCGTTCCGTCACATCCGTGCCCGGCACCATGCGCTGCAGGATCTGATCTTTGCGGATGGTGTAGTGATAGAAGATCGCGGCGCTCGCATGGCCGATGGCAAGCAGGAAGAGCAGCGCCGCCAGGATGATGTGGGTGAGCGCCAATGTGCCGCCCGTGGCCTTGGCGACGTCGGGCGCAAGGTTCGCGAACAGGAAAATCTTGGGCCAAGGGACGGAGCCGAACAACACCAGCGGGCGCGCCGGCACGGAGGCCAAGCTCCAGCCCGCCAGCGGCACCAAAATCATCAGGGCATAGAGCGCGTAATGGGTGCCGTGCGCGAAGGCACGTTTGGCGGGACTGAAATCGGCGGGCAGGGCGGGAATAGGATTCATCAACCGCCAGGCCAGTCGCAAGATGCTCAACACCAGGACAGTGGCGCCGATGGATTCATGCGACATGACGACGGTGCGAAGGATGGGATCGGTGCGTTCGATGAAATTCGCGAACCAGATACCCAGAACGACATTGGCGATGACCAGCGTGGCGATGGTCCAGTGAAACGCCATCGCCACGGTGCCGTAGCGGACATAGTCATTCTTTGCGCCGGCGAGATGATGTTGGGAATGGGATGCAAAATCCGCGCTCATGAGATGTCCTCCCTGTGCGAACAGAAATCATAAGCGCGGCGATGGACGTTGCACAACGATGCCGCGCTGCGACAAGCGTAAAGTTCGTGTAAGGCCCTGACGGCGGTTAAACGCGCGGAAGCTGCACACGTTCCATGATCTATCTAATGAGGTGTTGGTGCGCCTTGGCCGTGCCCGGCCTCCCCCTCAGCGCGAAGCGCTTGGAGGGGGAGGTGTCTCTGAGCGCTTGCGCGAAAGAGACGGAGGGGGATCAAATAAGCATCTGATAAATCTGCACCGGATTGCCGTCGGGGTCGGCAATCCAACCGGCGCGGACCTGACCGCCCGCGAAATCATGCGGCGCGGTGATCAGCGGCGCACCTTTTTCGATCAGCGCTTTCACAGCTTTGTCCACATCATCGGCCCTGACCACGATCTCCGCCCAATGGCCTTCGCCGCCGGGGTGAAGCTTGTGCGTATTGCTGGCCGCCTCGAAGGTGGCGATGCCGAGCGTGAAAGTGTCCAGCTTCAACTCGATATGCTCGATCGGACCTTTCTCGGGTGTGCGGAACGTCTCCTTGAAACCGAATCGCTGATAGAACGCCACAGCGCGGGGCAGATCGCGGGAATAGAGATTAACCTGGGGCGCCGAGAAGCTGGGCGCGGCCACTGCTCCATCTGACGGCGCTAAAAACGCCGCGCCGATTCCGCCCTGGACCAGATTGCGCCGGGAGATGTTGTTCATGCTCAATACGGAGTCCCGGTCGAAACAGAGCCATCCGACCAGCGGCCGACGGGAATTAGAAAAATCGTCAGGCGCTCATCCGGAAAACTGTTTCCGATCATCGGCGATTTCGGCAGCCCGGCGCCCCACAATTTGGTGTCCGTTTGAGGCACATAAAACATCAGGTGCGGCAGCCAAGGCCCCTCGCCGGAATTGAAATAGGTTCCTTTGGAGATCATGTACGACACCGATCCAAACTTCGCGACCGGCAGCGCGCCGCTGTCGATGCCCGCCTTAAGCGCTTTCTGGATTTGGGCTTCCGAGCCTCCCGCCAACGCGAGTTTGGTGCGCAGAGCCGTTTCCGGCACCTGGGATTGCGCGGCGAGAGCGTTGTAGCAGATCGGCGCGCGCACTTTGGGATTCCAGAAATTCGGGTCGCCAAAACCGGCGGACCAGGAACGGGCGACCAGGCAAACGAAACCGTTTGTTCCCTTCACCGCCGTCTGGAAGCCGGTCCTGGTGAAGATCATGACCTCCGCGTCCTTGGCGATGGAGTCCGGCGCGGAACTTCGCGCCAGGGCGATTTCCGCATCACGAGGGATCAGATATTCCGCAACGGGAGCCATGCTGGGCCATGCCGGCTTCGCGGTCTCCGCGCTCGCCATCGAACTCAAGCAGCACAAAGCAAAAATCCAGCCTGATGCTTTCATGTCCCTCTCCCCTATTCTTCCGTCTCGTCTTCCTCTGCAGCCTGGCGCAAGCGTTCCAGCGCGGCTTCGGCATAGCGTTCATATTTCGAAAGCCAGGGCGTGAGCGTGCCGGTCACGGCCTTGGCGTTGAGGCTGTAGATCTGTTGGCGGCCGTCGCGCGCGGCATGAACCAGGCCGGTGGCGCGCAAGCCCATCAGATGTTTGGAGATGCCCGACGTGACCAGATCGGGAAATTCCGCCGCCAGCTGGCTGACATTGAGCGGTCCGTTGGCGGCGAGAAGATCCAAGATCTGCCGCCGCGTGGGATCGGCCAGCACCTTGAACAGCGTGTCGGTCTTCTCAGCCCGCATCGGATTCCACCAGCTTGGCCAGGGCTTGCAGCGTTTTGTGTTCGTCGCTGCCGCGTTCGTAATCGGCCACCACATCGGCCCAGTCCGCGCGCCCGATGCCGGCAAAGCCGTCGAAACGCATGGTCGCGCGTGTGCCGGTGGGCGAGGCTTCCAGCGCCAGCACCAGGCGCATGGGATTCTGCCAGCCCTGGTCTTCTTCCAGCCAGGAAAGGATCAGCCAGGCTTCGGGCACGATCTCCAGCACGGTGCCGCTGATCCAGGTCTTTTGATCCGGGCCCGAGAAGCGGAAGCGGCCGCCCACTTTCAAATCGATTTCCAGATTGGGCGCGATCCAGCGGCGCAAGCCTTCCTGGCTGGCAAAAAAACACCAGACCTTGGCCGGCGTGGCGCGGATTTCCAGAGAGCGGGCGACTTGGGACGAAACCTGGGTCATGGGATAATATATTACCAATAGGTAAGATGTTATAGACCTGGTTTTGGCGGCCGTCAAGGGCCTTGCGGCTGGCGGCGTGTGCTATCGTCACGCCGCGAAAAGCGGAAAACATCGCCGGTGTCGAAATCCAGCTGGGCCGTGATCTGTGTGTTGTGGGTGATCGGCGTCGTGGCAGCCGTCGCGGCCGACAAGGGTTCCTATATCAACGCCGTCGTTACGGGCCAGTGCGCCGCCTGTCCCGCGCCGCGCGCCTGCCATGGCGGCGGCGGCCGCCTCTCGCCGCCGCCCATCGATGGCTGCGGCCCGCATTGGTGGAAGCGCCGCGCTTAGGAAACGTGCTTCCGTTTTAGCTGCGCCAGCGCAGCGCTTCGACCAGAAGCCGGAAGGCAGGCGATTGCTGGCGGCGGCTTGGATAATAAAGGTGGTAACCGGGGAAGGGCGGGCACCAATCCCCCAACACCTGTTTCAAGCGGCCCTTGGCGATGTCCCTTTCCACGATATCCGAAAGCATGCAGGCAAGGCCCATGCCCGCCAGCGCCGCTTTCACCACCAGGGGCGACGTGTTGAACACCAACGGACCTTCCACCCGCACATTTAGCTTGCGCGCGCCTTTCTCGAACTCCCAGGCATAAAGCCCGCCACGCGTGGGGAGGCGTATATTGATGCAATTATGTTCGGAAAGATCGCGCGGCGTTTTGGGCACGCCATGCCGGGCAAAATAGGAGGGCGCTGCCACCACCGCCATGTGCATGGGCGGGCCGACCGGCACCGCGATCATGTCCTTGGCAATCTGTTCACCCAGGCGCAGGCCCGCGTCGAAGCGTTCCTTGACGATGTCGGTCAGGCCGTAATCGACATTTAGCTCGACATGAATGTCGGGATAGCGGGGTAGCAGCTTGGCGAGCACGGGCAGAAGCACGGTCTCCGCCGCATGTTCGCCGGTGGTGATACGGATATTGCCGGCGGGCCTTTCGCGCAATGCCGTCAAAGCCGAAAGCCGCGCCTCGATGTCGTCAAAAGCGGGGCGGAGCGTCTCGAGCAGCCGCTCGCCAGCTTCTGTCGCCGCCACGGAGCGGGTGGTGCGCGTGAGGAGGCGCAGACCCAGCCGGGCCTCAAGCCGTTTGACGGTGTGGCTGAGCGCCGATTGCGAGGTGGAAAGTCGCGCGGCGGCGCGGGTGAAGCTGTGTTCTTCCGCCACCGCCTGAAAGGCCAGAAGATCGCCCAGTTCGTCACGCCGCATTGATGAATTTCCGACATAAGTCCATGCCGATTTTAGCGGCTAATTACTGAACCGGGGAGGGTCTATTTTGCACCGCACAAGATAAGGAATTCCATCATGCAGACCCGCAAACTGGGAAATTTGAACGTCTCGGCCATCGGCTTCGGCTGCATGGGCTTGAGCTTCGGTTATGGCGCCGCGGTGGAAAAGGCCGACGGCATCAAGCTGATCCGCGCCGCCGCCGACATGGGCGTTACCTTCTTCGACACCGCGGAAGTCTATGGCCCCTTCACCAATGAAGAGCTGGTGGGCGAGGCGCTGAAACCCATCCGCAAGAATGTGGTGATCGCCACAAAATTCGGCTTCGACACGTCGAGCGATCCGCGCGCGCGCACTGGGGCGCCGCGCCTCGACAGCCGCCCGGACCATATCCGCGAAGTGGTGGAGGCGTCGCTGAAGCGGCTTCAGACCGATGTGATCGATCTTCTCTATCAACACCGCGTGGACCTGGACGTGCCGATCGAGGATGTAGCGGGCGCGGTGAAAGATCTGATCGCGCAAGGCAAAGTGAAAGCCTTCGGCCTGTCGGAAGCTGGAGCGGGCACCATCCGCCGCGCGCATGCGGTGCAGCCGGTGGCGGCGCTGCAAAGCGAATATTCGCTGTGGTGGCGCGAGCCCGAAGAGGAGATCCTGCCCACCTTGGAAGAATTGGGCATCGGCTTTGTGCCGTTCAGCCCGCTGGGCAAGGGTTTTCTGACCGGCAAGATCGACGCCAACACGAATTTCGACAAATCGGATTTTCGCAACAGCGTGCCCCGTTTCGCGCCCGAGGCGCGGGCCGCCAACCAAGCGGTGGTCGATCTTCTGGCGGACATGGCGGCCAAAAAGCAGGCCACCCCGGCGCAGATCGCGCTCGCCTGGATCCTGGCGCAGAAGCCCTGGATCGTGCCCATTCCCGGCACGACCAAGCTTCACCGGCTGATGGAGAATCTGGGCGGCGCGACGGTGGCGCTGAGCGCGGGCGATCTCACGGCTCTCGACAAGGCGGTGTCGGGCATCGCATTTGAAGGCGCGCGCTATCCCAAAGCCTTGCAGGAACTGGTGGGGCGTTAGCCGCTTCGCGCTGCTTGTCTTGCCGCATCGCCGTCCCTAGTCTGCCGCGAAAACAGGGGTATGCGATGCGGCTGTTCCGTGCGGTTCTGAGTGGTTTGCTTCTGGCATCTGCGCTGGCGCCGTCGCCGGTCTTCGCGCAAGCCTGGGCACATTTCGACCCGCCGGCCGCCAAGAATGAGCCGCCGGTGGAAGCCCAAAACGGCATGGCGGTCAGCGCCCAGCATTATGCCAGCGATGTGGGCGCGCAGATTCTGAAGGATGGCGGCAACGCTATCGATGCGGCGGTGGCGATCGGCTATGCGCTGGCGGTGGTCTATCCCTCGGCCGGCAATATCGGCGGCGGCGGACTTGCGACCATCCATCTCGCAAACGGCAAGGACACCTTCATCAATTTTCGGGAGAAGGCGCCCGCGGCCGCCAGCGCCAACATGTATCTGGACGGACACGGCAACATCGTTCCGATGGCCAGCCTTTACGGCTACCAGGCCGTGGCGGTGCCCGGCACCGTGATGGGCTTCCAGAAGATGCTGGACGAATATGGCACCATGAAGCGGGCTGAGCTGATGGCGCCCGCGATCAAGCTGGCCGAGCAGGGCTATGTGCTGCAGGCGGGCGATGTCGCCTTCTTTGAGGCCAATGCGGATTATTTCAAGAAAGAGGCCAATGTCGGCGCCATCTTCCTGAAGAACGGCAAGCGTTATCAGGCGGGCGACCGGCTGGTGCAGAAAGATTTGGCCGCGACCTTGAAGGAGATTTCGGCCAAGGGGCCGGATGTCTTTTATAAAGGCGATATCGCCGAACGGGTGGTGGCGGCGTCGAAGGCGCGGCGCGGCCTTCTGACCATGCAGGATTTTGCCGCCTTCACGGCGGAGGAGACGCCCACCATCGACTGCAATTATCGCGGCTATCGCATCATCTCCGCCCCGCCGCCGTCGTCGGGCGGGGTGACGATCTGCGAGATCGCCAATATTCTTTCGCCTTATCCCATGAACACGCTGCCGCATCATTCCGCCAAGAGCGTGCATTTCCTGGCCGAGGCGATGCGGCATGCGTTCGTGGACCGCAATTTCGGGCTGGGCGATCCCAACTTTGTGAAGAACCCGCTGGGGAAAATTTTGTCGGCCCACCATGCCGCCGACATTCGAGCCAAGATCGATCCGGTGAAGGCCACGCCTTCGACCGAAGTAAAGCCGGGTGTAGCCCCGCATGAAGACGCGCAGACCACGCATTTCTCGGTGGTGGACGGCCACGGCAACGCGGTGTCGATCACCTATACCATCAACGGCATCGCCTCAGGCTTCGGGGCGCAGGTGATCGCGGGCAATACCGGCTTCTTCCTCAACAATGAGATGGACGACTTTACGTCGAAGGTGGGCGCGCCCAATCTTTATGGCTTGATCCAGGGCGCCAACAATTCCATCCAGCCCGGCAAGCGGCCGCTGTCGTCGATGAGCCCTTCGGTGGTGACCAAGGACGGCAAGCTGTTCATGGTGACGGGAAGCCCCGGCGGCTCCTTCATCATCACCACGGTGCTGGAGTCGATTTTGAACGTGGTCGATAACGGCATGAACGTAAAGCAAGCGGTGGATGCGCCGCGCCTGCATCACCAATGGCTGCCCGATGTGATCACCGCCGAGCCGGGGGCGCTTGCGCCGGAGGCGAAGAAGGAATTGGAAGCGGCGGGTTACAAGATCACCGAGGAGAACAATGTTCTGTTCGGTTTTGACGAAGCGATCATCGTGGGAACGAAAGACGGCAAGCGCGTGGTCTATGGCGCCAATGACCGCCGCGCCACGGCCGGTTCGGCGGTGGGATATTGAGGCGGCGTTAGCGAAGCCGTGAATCTCATCGGAAGCGCTATGCGGCGCGTCGCTCGAGCAGCGCGATTTCCAATGCGCTCGTCAAGGGAATGAACCCAAACACGGACAACATTGACAGCTGCCGTGCCGTGACTCCGCCATCCAAAAAGCCCACCGCGCCGTAAAAGCCGAACAAAGCCGCCATGGCGAGGATGGCGACCGCGATGCGCTGCGCCCGGGTTTCCGGAAACAGCCAGCGCAAGGTGGCGGGCAAGATACGCCACAGAAACCAGATCAGGATGATGAGCGTCGGGATGCCCAGGACAATCATGATGGTCCAGGGCGACCAGCCGAACCCTTTTTGCACAGAGCCCATGTCGCTATCGAGCGTGAAAGTGCGGACGGGCACATAATCGATCAGATTGCCGATACTGGCCAGGGTGCACCAGAAGGCCAGCATCGACCAGCCACGCGCCTCACGCCGTTGCGCCACACGATAAGTCCACCGGCTGAGGGGCAGCGTAATAAGGCCATTGCCCAGCACCATGCCCGCGATGGCGATCAGGCCGACATCGACGCCATGCCCGGCGGCGAAGATGGGCGCTTCGTTCACATTCTGGTCGATACCGAGCTGAATCAGCAGCACCGTCGCCGACAGGGGCGGGAAATGCAGGTCGAAAGGGCTTTGCTTCCAGCCCAGGCCCCAGGCGACAAAAGCGTGGGCATATTCATGCGCGAAGAAAACGATGGCATGCGCCAGCCACCATTGCGCAAGGATCAGTAGAGCAAGCGTGGGCCAGGGCCAGGCGCGTTGGCTCATGCGCCCTTCGCCGCGTGGGCTTTCTCGTAATAGTCCGCGAGGCCCAGGAGTTCGCCCGCACAATCGCCTTCGAAGCTCGAGCCATGCATCACCGCCAGGCGCGATGGCGATAGCGCCGCCAGCATGCGGATGGTGGGCGCGGTCGAAGGGGTGAGCGCGGAGGCTTGAAATGCTTCTTCCGCCGCGATGGCGGGCCCAAGGATGCTGTCCTTTGTGACGGCAGGGCCGTTGCCCAGATGGGCGAGGAGATCGCCGCAGAATAAAGTCTTGGTCGTCTCTTCATAGACCAGGCCCGACTCCCAGGCGTGGGGCACATGCGGGGTGTCGAGATAGCGGATGCTGCGCCCGCCCAGATCGAGCGCCTCGCCATGCGCCATCACCCGCGGCGGCCGGTCGGCCAGATCGTTGCGCGAGACCATGCACGCCGTCTGGCCATGCAGCACGCGGGCGTCGGGCGCGGCCGCCAGCCACAGATTCATGGCGCCGCATTCGTCGCTCTCCACATGGCCGAAGCTGATCCAGCGTAGCCGGTCGATGGGCATCACGCTTTGGAACGCGGCGGAAACCAGCGGGAACATGGCGCGGGGCCCGCAATGAAACAGAAAGGGCTCGTCCGCATCGACCAGAAACTGGTTAAAGGTGAAGCCCATGGGTGGCGCGATATCCGGCACGTAGGTGGAAAAGCGCCAGATGCCTTGGGCGATCTCCGCTACGTCAGTCTTCATGATGCTCCCCACTTTTTTGCAGCCTAGCATGACGCGGCGGCGTTTTCATCGTGTCAGCTTGCAGAACCGGAGCGCCAAAACAAGCTGCGGAGGGCAGAGGGGGCGTTCTCCCCCGCGCATGCGAAGCATGCTGCCCGGGGGAGATGCCCGTAGAAGCGCTTATTGCGTGACGGCGTGAGCCGGCGCGCAAAAGTAAGCTGCGCAGGGCAGAGGGTAAAAAGCCCACTCCCTTGACGGGGCGGCGGCCGGCGAGTGACATGCTCCCGGATTGCACCGGAGCAAAGCCTTGTCCTCGTCCGCAGAAGACAATCTGGCCGAAGACGATCTGAAGCGGGCGCGGTTTTTTGCCCGCCAAGGCGCCGCGGGTCAGGCGCGTCAGCTTTATGGCGCGGTCTTGGCGCGCGAACCGCACAACCAGGCGGCGCGGGAAGAGTTGACGGCGCTTGACGCCCGCTCGGCGGAATTCCAGACATTGAGCGCGCTCCATCGCGAGGGCAAACTTCAGGCGGTGCTGGAGAACGGCGAAAGGTTGGCGGGGCTTTATCCCGATCAAGCGTTTCTGTTCAGCTTGATGGGTTCGGCCCAGGCGGGTTTGCGGCAATGGGACGGCGCGATCGTCGCTTTCGGCCGGGCAGTACAGCTTCGCCCCGATATCGCCGAAGGCCATGTCAATCTGGGCAAGGCATTGAGCGAGGCGTCGCGCGCCAAGGATGCCATCGCCTGTTTTCAGCATGCACTCAAGATCAATCCGGACCATGGCGATGCGCATTACAGTTTGGGCGTGGCGCTTCATGGCGAAGGCCGCCTGACTGAAGCGCTGCCGCATCTGGTCGCGGCGGTCGAACACGAACCCAATGCGGCGCAACTGCGCAACCAACTGGGCGCGGCGCTCTCAGACGCCGGCCGCCATGCCGAGGCCGTGGTGCAATTTCGCCGCGCGCTGGAAATAAAGCCGGGCGTGATCGGCACCTTGATCCATCTCAGCATCGCGTATGAGGCGCTAGGCCGGTTGCCGGAAGAATTGGAGGTACTGGAAACGCTTCTTAAGATCGATCCGGGCCTGGCGGATGTGAGAGGGCGTCGCTTGTTCATCTGGGAGACGGCCTGCGCCTGGCCCCTGCTGGCGAAGGAGGCGGCGCTCTTTCCCGCATTGGGGATTGAAGGCGTAGCGCTGCAGCCTTTCGTGATGCTGGCCTTGGACGACGATCCGGCGCGCAACCGGGCCCGGGCCGAGAATTTCGTGGCCCAGCGTTTGGGCGGGATCGAAGCGGCGAAGATCGTGGCCCCAGCCGCGCGGCCGGCGCGGCTCAGGATCGGCTATTTCTCGGCGGATTTCCGCGGCCATGCCGTGATGATGCAGCTGGTGCGGCTGTTGGAACTGCACGACCGCGCGGACTTCGAAATCTATGCCTATTCCTATGGCGTGGCCGTGAACGACGCCATGCGCGAGCGGGTGAAGAAGGCGGTCGATGTGTTCCGCGATGTGCCCCATCTTTCCGCGCAGGAGATCGCAGCGCTGGCGCGCGCCGACAAGATCGACATCGCGGTCGATCTGATGGGCTTTACCAGAAAGGCGCGGCTGGAGATTTTCGCTCGCCGCGCGGCGCCCCTGCAGGTGAACTATCTGGGTTATCCCGGGACCATGGGCGCGGATTTCATCGATTACATGATCGCCGACAAGGTGATCGTGCCGGATGCCGAGCGGGCGCATTATCGTGAAAAGATGATTTATCTCCCCGGCAGCCACATGGCGACCGACGACAAGCGGCAGACGGGAAGCCGCACAGTGACGCGGGCCGATTTCGGGTTGCCGGAAAATGGTTTTGTGTTTTGCTGCTTCAACAACAGCTTCAAGATTTCGCCGGACGATTACGATGTCTGGATGCGGCTTTTGCAGAAAGTCGAAGGCAGCGTGTTGTGGCTGGTGGACAGCAATATCTGGGCCTCGGCCAATCTCTGCCACGAGGCGGCAAAACGCGGGGTCGATCCCAAGCGGCTGATCGCGGCCAAGCGCGTGCCCATGGCGGATCATATGGCGCGTCACGCGCTGGCGGATCTGTTCCTGGACACCTGCCATTACACCGGCCATGCCACCGCGGCCGATGCCTTATGGGCAGGCCTGCCGCTGGTGACGCGCCCGGGGCGGGGCTATCACACACGTGTGTCGGCGGGGCTTTTGACCGCGCTGGGCCTGCCCGAATTGATCGCATCGTCGTCAGAGGAGTATGAGCGCATCGCGCTGGCGCTTGCGACCGATCCGGAGAAGCTGGCGGCGGTGAAAGCCAAGCTGGCGGAGCGCCGCAAGACTTCGCCGCTTTTTGAGAGCGCCATATTTGCCAGGCAGATCGAGGACGGCTATCGCAAAGCCTATGCGCGCTTTTTCGATGGCAAGCCGCCGGAGGATGTCGCAGTTCCGGGGTGACGGGGGCGTCATGAGCGAATTCGATTTCGAGATCAGCCGCAGGAAGCTTCTGGCTGCTGCGGGGTTGGGGGGCGGCGCAGTGTTGGCGTCTGCGCTGCTGAGTCCGGGCGAGGCGGCAGAGCCTTCGCGTGCTGCGAGCGCGCCGCCCGTCATGGGGCTGCATCTGCAATTCGGCGAAGATGCCGCGTCCGAGATCGTGGCGTCCTGGCACACGCTGGAGCCGGTGCAGAATCCGCGCATGCTGCTGGGCTATCTCGACGGCACGCCGGTGGCGGCGGCGCAAGCGGAAAGCGCGACCTACACCGACGCCAAGTCGGGACGGCTGGTGCATGCCTGGCACGCCCGGCTCGCCAAGCTCACGCCCGGCACCTCTTATATGTATGCCGCGCTTCACGATGGCGCGGAGCCGGAATTCGGCACCTTCACCGCCGCGCCACGCGGCCGCGCGGCTTTCACCTTCACCAGCTTCGGCGACCAGGGCACGCCCACCCTGGGCAAGGCGATGCCCCAGGCCGGCGGTGCGGCGGTTTATCTGAACGACAATCTGGGTTCGCCTTTCGCCGCCGACACCGTCTTGGGCGTGGAACGGGTAAAGCCGCTGTTCCATCTTCTCAATGGCGATCTCTGCTACGCCAATCTGGCGGAGGATCGCATCCGCACCTGGTGGGATTTCTGGGCCAACAATAGCCGGAGCGCCAAGAACCGGCCCTGGATGCCCGCGCCCGGCAATCATGAGAATGAGCGCGGCAATGGCGCCATCGGTTATCGGGCTTATCAGACCTATTTCGCGCTGCCCGCGACTCAAGGCCAGACGGAGGCGACGCGCGGCCTGTGGTACGGCTTCACCGTGGGGTCGGTCAGGGTGATCGTGCTCGCCAATGACGATGTCGCTTATCAGGATGGCGGCGATAGCTATGTGCGCGGCTATTCGAACGGGGCGCAAGCGGCCTGGCTGGAAAAAGAGCTTGCCGCCACACGGGCCAATCGCGCCATCGACTGGATCGTGATCTGCATGCACCAGGTGGCGATCTCAACCGCCGACAAATTCAACGGCGCGGATCTGGGCATCCGCGAGGAATGGCTGCCTTTGTTCGATCGCTATGGCGTCGATCTGGTGCTGTGCGGGCATGAGCATCATTACGAGCGCTCTCATCCCCTGCGTGGGCATGACGAGAATGCGACCTTGACGCCGCGCGCCGCCGCCACCGCAACCGACGCGATCGACACCACGAAGGGCACGGTGCATATGGTGATCGGCGGGGGCGGCACGTCCATTCCGTCCAACCAGCTTTTCTTCGATCCGCCGCACTGCCGGGTGATCACGCGCGTGGGCGAGCCGGGCGCCAATGGCAAGCGCGCCCCTGTTTATGTGACAGAAGATGCGCCTTGGTCGGCGGTCCGCAACGCGGCGCGGGCTTACGGCTTTGCCCATTTCGCGGTCGATCCCGGCCAGGCGCCAGGCAGCCGCACCAGCATCATCGTCACTTATTATGACGTGGTGGGTCGGGATGGGCAGGTTTCTCCCTTCGAGAAATTTGTCCTGCATCGCCCTCGCAGAGATGGTGCTTAGTTAGGATCCAAGAACAACAAGTGCACCGTGCCGGGCAGGAGCGTGCGCCGCGCCATGCGCCCATTCTTGGCGGGCGGCACCGGGGCCGAGGGATCGACATCGGCCATCATCACATAGAGCCGGCCGGTGGCGGGGTCGATGTCCATATTCTTGCCGCTGATACCGGTCTTGATGCTGCCTGCCGGCACATAATGATCGGGGTCCTGCTCATGGATCACCGTGAGCGTGCCGTCATAATTGGCGCTGAAGATCAGCTTGCGGGTGGGATCGAAGGCCGCGCCATCGGTGCCCTGGCCGATGGGAAGGCTGGCCACCACCTTGCCGCTGTCGGTATCGACCACATTCATCACCGCATTGAGGCAAGTGGGAAAGAGCCTGTGCGCCGTCTTGTCGATGGCAAGGCCATGCGGGCTTTCGCAGCCGGGCACGGGCCAGCGCGCGTCCACCTTGTTGGTGGCGGTGTCGATGCGCACGATCTCGCGCTTGTCGGCGCCATTGACATAGAGTTTGCCGTTGTCGCCCGAGACCGCATATTCCATGCCGCCGCCGGTTTCGATGGTGGCAATGGCCTTGTCGGTCTTGGGATCGATCACGGTCAGCGCGGCGGAATCGCCGTCCACCACAAAGACATGGCCGCTCACGGGATCGAAGGCGATGCCGTCGGCGTCATCCTTGGCGGGAATGCGCGCGCCGGTCTTGAAGCTTTTGAGATCGAAGGCGACGGCTTCGCCCTTCTTGCCGTCGTCGGTATAGCCTTTGCCTGTGGCGGTGGAGATGCCGATGCCATGCGTGCCGCCCGGCATGCCTTCGACCGCCCCCAGCACCGCGCCGCTCCTGCCGTCCAGCACCGACACGCGGTCGCCATGGGAAACATAGACGCGGCCCGACGCCGCATCGAACACCACATAATCCCAGCGGTCGGGCGCGCCCAGCGCCACGCTCTTCACCACATGATAGGCGGGCGCGTCGGCGGCGCTGGCTGCTGCCGTGCCGAGAAGAAAAGCAAGACCAGCAAAACCCCAATGATGCGACATATGGCAATCCTCTGTTCGGGACGCGGCGACATTAGCGCGAAAGGGCTACACTTTTTCCGCTATACGAAAATTTGATCCGAGCTCAGGGCTTAACGGCGAAGAGCGGCGACATGGTGGTGACGCCTCTATCGGTTTCCGCTGCATGGCCGAGATATTCCTCGATGCCGAAAGCGGCTTCGGTGGTGCGCAACAACGAATAATGACTGTAGGGCGTGGGGTCGTTGACCGGGCTCTTGCCATGGTTGGTGATGACCAGGGTGGGGATGCGGCCGCCGCCATAATTGGCTTTGCTGGCCGGATCGGTACCGCAGCAGCCCTGCACGCCGTTGCCGCGTTCGCCGCCGTCATTCTCGTCGAAGGTGACGACGATGGCGGTGTTGCCGGGCGCGCGCCAGACGGGCGAGGCCATGATTTTGTCCACCAGCAGGCCGATGGTCCGGTCGCCGCGCTCAATCAGGCCCACTGGGCTCTGCCGCTCGTTGCAATCGGCGGGCACATTGGCGCCGTTGCCCATGCCGTGCATGTCGTTGCATTGGTTGGGCACGATCTGGGCGTAATTGGGCATCTTGCCGGAGGCGAGATCGGTGTCGAGTTGTGCGAAATCCACGAAGACCTTGGCCCGCTCGGCTTCGGGCATGCCGTTCACCGCCGCGAAATTCACGAAACCATTATGCTTGGCGGCATAGAGCGCATTGGGCTTGCCTTCCGCCGGATCCTGAGCGCTGGGCCAGCGCGGCACCAGCGAGCCCGGCTTGGGCAGGTCCTCGAAATAGCCGCGCCAGGTCAGGTGATGTTCGCTCAACTGATCGGCCAGGCTGTGAGCCTGGATGGTGTGATCGGCATAATCCGGCCTTTGGCTGGCGGGGCAGAATTCGTCCTTCAGGCCGGGCTTGCAATAATAAGCGTCGTCGTCGCGGATGCCGAATGTGTCGCCGCCCACCATGGCGATGTAGTTCGGCTCGCTGGGATGGGTCTCGGCATAGAATTGCGTGGCGTTGGCGTAAGAGGCGGCCAGCCGATGCAGATTGGGCGTCCAGTCGGGATGGCCCATCAGCTGATCGAAGCCTTTATTCTCCGCCACGATCACGAAAATGTGCTCGTAAGCGGGCAGGAGCGGCCGCGCATCGGTCCCCTGGGCCGCCGCCTCCTGCGCGCAAAGGGATAACGCGCAGAGGGCGACGAAGGATATGGGAAGGGGCCGGGACATGGGCCGCCTTACATCTTCACGCGAACGCCGAAGAGATAATCGGGTTCGTAATATTCGCGCTGCCCGGGGAAATCCTTGCTCTTGGTCTGGGTGAATTCCAGATGGGTGTTGGTGAGGTTCTTCATGTCGAAATAGAGCTGGAACATCTCGTTGATCTGGTAGGTGCTGCCGAAATCGAGCCTGAGCCGGGGTTGGGAATAGAGATCGGTCGAAGCGTCCGAGCCCACCTGCCAGAGATTGCGCGAAACATAAGACGCCGCGATGTTCACATAAAGCGGCCCGCCATCATAGAAGAGGCCCGCATTGAAGGCGAAAGGCGAGGTCTGGGGCAGGGAATGCTTCTCGCCCACGCGGATATCGCCGCTGGAATTGACCAAAGTGAGATTTCCGTCGAAGCCGAAATTGCTGAAACCGTCCGGCAGGAACAGGAATTTCTGGTTATATTGCAGCTCCACGCCTTCGGCATGGGCGGCGCCGATATTCTGGAACGAGTCCAGTTCGACATTGACGCCCGCCAGCCTTGGATCGGGATAGTTCTTCACATTCAGTTGCACCGTCGGAATGATGTAATTGCTGAAGGCCTTGTAGAAGAGGCCGATGGAGGCGATGCCGCCTTCCGGCAGGAACATCGAGGCGGTCAAATCGAAATTGTTGCCGGTGGTGGGCTTCAGGTCCGGATTGCCTTGGCTGACGATATCGTTGATCACATCGATGCTTTTGGCCGCGGTGATCTGGTTGAAGCCGGGCCGGGCGATGGCGCTGGTATAGGCGGCGCGGAACTGGACGTCGTCGTCCATGCGATAGCGCACGCTGACATCGGGAAAGACATTGCTGTAGCTGCGGCTGGCGATGGAGGGCGCGATATTGCCGTCCTGGTCGATGGCGTTGGCGCGATAGGTGGCGTCGGTCCATTCGACACGCACGCCGCCCAGGAAGTCGAACTTGTCGAAGGTGACGCTGTATTGCGCGTAGCCGGCATAGACGTTTTCGTTGTCGTCCTCGAAGCTGGTGGGATCGGCGGCGATGGGCGTCTGGCCGATCTTGCGCAGGCCCTGGAAGTTCACCTGCGGCCCCAGATTATACTGGTCGTTGTGATAGATGAGGTCCGGACCGGCGGCGAGAGCGGCCAGGGTCAAGCCGGGATCGGTAAGGTCGGCGGTGAAGGCTTGGGCCTTGCGCGTGCGTTCGCGCAGGCTGCCGCCGAATTTCACCAGGCCGTCCTCGCCGCCGATGTCGAGGGGCACGGAGACATTGGTCATGCCGCCATATTCCGTGTCGGTGTTTTGCGAGGGGCCGTTGCTGCCCTTGAAGCTGGTATAGTTGGCGGGGCTGGTCAGATCCGTGCCGTCCGTCGTGTGGTAGATCGGGTGGTTGGGATTGAAATTGTTGTAGACCAGGCTGACGGCGTTCGGATCGTCGAAGGTGGTCGAGATCGAATAGGGGAAACGGTCGAAGCCTTGCGTCCAGGAGGCCTTGGCGTCGACGGCCACCTTGCCCAACAGGGTATTGCCGCCGATCTCGGCCAGATTGTTGCCCAGATTTTCCCGCGTCGCGATCATCTTCTGCTGCGGATCGGCGGAATCGACCGCGATGTCGCCGGTATTGTTGTTGGCCGAGAGGATATCGTCCGACAGGCCCTTGATGACGAATTCATGCTTCTCCGCCCGCTCGCTGTAACCGGCGTGCAGCGCGCGCAGATAAAGCGTGGTGTCGGAATCGATCGTGTAGGTGATGGCGCCGCTATAGCCCTGGCGCAGGCGGTGATACTGATACCAGCGGTTCTGCAGATCGTCGAACGGCTTGGCGGAGAGGCGCGTACTGGTGCCGGGGGGAACCACAGTGGGATCGTTGATGTAATCCTCTTCGATATCGTCGATGCCGCGATGATCCTGTTCGACGCCATAACTGAAGATGACGCTGAGGCTCTGGTCGCCGCCGAGATCGAAACGCTTTCCGGCGGTGATGTCGCCCTTATAGACCGGCGAGCCGCGCAAGGATTCGATGCCGCCGCCGATCGAGCCTTCCAGGATATGGTCCTGACCGGCGCCGATGGTGCGGGGCAGGATGTTGACCACACCGCCCAGGCCTTCGGCGTCCATGTCGGGATTAAGCGATTTCATCACTTCCACTCCGCCCAAAATGCCGGCGGGAAAGGCGTCGAAGGCCACGGCACGCGCGCCGCCCTGGGGCGAGGAGGGGTTGGAGGCGGTGAGGCGCACCCCGTCATAGGTGGTGCCGTTCAAATCGGCGTCCAGACCGCGGATGTTGATGAAGCGGCCTTCGCCCGTGTCGGATTCCATTTGGATGCCGGGAAGCCGCTGCAGCGCCTCGGCGGCGTTGGAGTCGGGCAGGGAGCGGATCTGCTCCACCGAATAGGCGTCCAACACATTGGGCGCGTCCTTCTTGATCTCGGCCGCCTGCAGCTTGGACGCCGTCACCGTCACGGTTTCCAGCGTCTGGGCCAGGGCCGGCGAAAAGGCAGGCGAAGCGGCAAAGGACAGCGCAGCGACGCCCGCCGTGCAGAGAAGATGTTTCAACATGAGAGAGGTCCCCGAGAGATGGTGCGGTGCAATTCGCGCGAGGGGGTTCTAGCGAGCGGGGCAAGACAATCCGGAAACGGATGCGTGACGGAGCGGCGAACAAATTCTGACGGTGCGCAGCCGCCTTATGGGGAAATGCCCGGTTTTATTGGTTTAAATGATCGAGGCCGGTTTGGGCCCAAAGTTGAAAATTCCCAATGAAATACAAGATGAAGAAATGCCAATGATGACGCGAGACGCAAGCTGCACGAAAATGTGGCCCGAGCGGTCCTGACCAAGAGGAACTATTTTTTGTGCCGCCCTGTCGGAGTGGGGCATGCTGGGGCGTCCTTGGGGCGAGCAAACAGAGGAGATTTCCCGTGGCAGACCAACCCCAAATGCCCAAACCCAAAGGCGGCGTCATCGCCTATCTCTCTGTCGATGGCGCGGTGAAGGCGTCGGAACTTTACAAAAAAGCGCTCGGCGCCGATGTGGCCTTCGTCAACCCGCCGGACGACAAGGGCCGCACCATGCATGTGCATCTCTACATCAACGGCTCGTCGGTGATGCTGAGCGATTTCTACCCGGAACAGGGCCACGGCAAAGTTGCCCCCGCCGGCTTCAGCCTGATGCTGAAGGTGGACGATGCCGACGCCTGGTTCGACCGCGCCGTCAAGGGCGGCATGACCGCCATCATGCCGGTGCAGAACATGTTCTGGGGCGACCGCTACGGCCAGCTCAAGGACGAGTTTGGCGTCATCTGGGCGATCAATGGGCCAATTACGACCCAGTAGGGGCGAAACGATCCGGGGGATCGTTTCGAGTAATTGGCGCCCTGAGCACAAGCGAAGGGCCGGACCCAATTACGACCCAGTAGGGGCGAAACGATCCGGGGGATCGTTTCGAGTAGTGAGGAGAGGTCCGGCGGAGCCGGACGAGCATGTCCAGTGGACATGCGAGAGCGACGAACCGCCCTGAGCACAAGCGAAGGGCCGGACCCAATTGCGACCCAGTAGGGGCGAAACGATCCGTCGCTGGCGCCAGATCGTATAACTGACCTTCGCCGAAACGCGCCGCCCGGATTTGCCCACCGGGCGGCCGCGCTGGATCGAGAAAATCGAGCCAAAACGGCGTTCGGCCTTGCCCGGTCAAAGGAATCATTGACCCGTGGGGGGAAAGTCGCATTGCATTCTTGCGGGCAGGCGCGTCACCCGGGCGATTTGATGGATTTCAAAACACCGCGATTTCTTCCGTCATCTCTTTTCACCGATGACGAGGCGGTTCAGCGCAGCGCGCTGCTTCTGACCCTCGCGAGCGTCTATACCGGGTTCACTTTCATCTTCGCCGCCTTTGCCGCCATAGTTCAGCCGGAGCTGGCGGTCAGAACCGGTTCCGCCGCGCTGATCGCATTCGCGATCACCCTGACCTGTCTAGGGCTCAGCTGGCGCGGTTGGACGAAGCTGGGCTGCGGGCTGTTCGTCACCGTCAATCTCGCCCTCATAACCGCGCGCGCGGTGATGGCCGGCGGCGTCCAGGCGGCCAATCTGATGATCTATTTCGTGTTCGCGCTGGCCGCGGGCATGCTGCTCGGCCGGCGCGCCTCGATCGCCACCGCGCTGGCCAGCATTCTCTTGTGCCTCGGCATGGCGCTGGGCTTCGATTTCGGGATCGTACAGCGCCAGGTCGCCCTTCCCAACGCGCTCGTCACTTGGTGGCTCTATGCGCTCTGCATGAGCTTCGTCATGTTCATGATCATCCTGCAGATCCTTTTGATGCTCCGTGCCCGCGCCAGGGTGGAGCATGAACTGGCGAACCGCCGCCGCACGGAAGCGCATCTTAACGCGGCGCTCAGGGCTGGCGCGGTGGGGATCTGGGACGGCCATATCGGCAGGGGCCGCGCCTGGACGGACGAGCGCACCGCCAATCTTTTCGGCGTCACCCGGGCGGAGGATGGCACGGTGCCGTTCGAGACCTGGCTCGGTACTATCCATCCGGAGGACCGCTGCAAGGTGAGCGCCGCGCTGCAGGCCCTGCTGCTGCGGCCCAATGCCAGGGGTCGCATGCAATATCGCGTGCTCCGGCCCAATGGCGAGGTGCGCCATGTCGAAGGCACCGGCGTGGTGATGACCGCTCCTGATGGCACGGTTGTGTCGCATGTGGGCACGGTGACAGACATCACCGAAAGAAAGCGGCGCGAGGAGGAGAAGGAGCGCAGCGAACAGGAGCGGCGCATACTGGAAGAGCAGCTTTTGCAGGCGCAGAAGCGCGAAGTGATGGGGACGCTCGCGGGCGGCATCGCCCATGATTTCAACAATCTTCTTGCCGCGATCCAGAATTTCGCCGCCTTGATCGAGGAAGACGCCGCTTCCAGCCCGGAGAGCCGCCAGTTCGCCGGGCGCATCCTGGCGGGATGCGGGCGCGGCAAGGACATTGTGGGCCAGATCCTCACCTTCGCCAGGACGGGGGTGCAGCGGCAGGAAGTGCTGGATCTGGCGGCTTTTCTGAACGAGAGCGCGCCCTTGCTGTCACCCGCGATCGCCAGTAGCGCGCGCCTCAACCTGTCCCCGCCGGTGCGACCCCTGTGGGTGAAAGGCAATCCCGGCCAGCTGCTGCAATTGATCGCCAATCTGTGTGTCAATGCCGGCGAAGCGTTGGGCACCAAAGGGGGCGAGGTGGGTGTCACGCTGATCGCGGCATCCAGGGCGCAAATGTTGCGCCTGGCGGGTGCGCCGGCCGCGCCCCATATCCATCGTATCGGCACGGTCGAGGTTTCGCGCCCCTATGTGCTGCTCTGCGTCAAGGACGACGGCCCCGGCATGACGCCGGAAGTGCTGCGCCGCGTCTTCGATCCTTTCTTCACCACCAAGGGCCGCCAATATGGCTCGGGCCTGGGCCTTGCGGTGTGTCAGGGAATTGTGGAAAGCCATTGCGGTTTCTGCCTGGTGGAAAGCGCGCCCGGAAAAGGAACGCGCTTCTCGGTGCTGCTGCCTCTGGCGGAGGAAGCGCCGGCGGCGTTGCCCAGGGCGGACGCGGAAAAGATGGCCGGCGGCTTCGAGCGCATCCTGCTGGTGGACGACGATCTGGATGTGCTGGATTCCATGTCGGTGGGCCTGAGAAGGATGGGCTACAATGTGCAAAGCTTCAACGATCCCCTGGCGGCGCTGGCGGCGGTGGAGCGCGGACCCGATGCCTGGGACCTTGTGATCGCCGACCGCATCATGCCCGGTCTTTATGGCCCCGAATTGCTGGAGCGGATCAAGAAGATCGATTGCCGGATTCGCACCATCCTATGCAGCGGCCATGCCGAGGAAGGCGATAGCGGTCCGCCGCCCAGCATCGATCTGCTTTTGGCCAAGCCGGTCACCGCCGCCGAACTGACCGCGGCGGTGCGCGAGCTTCTGGCCGTGACGCCGGAATTCGCGCGCGAGGCCCGGGCGTGAGGCTTAGCTCGCGGGCCGCGCGGGGATGTTGAGCCCGCGCTGCACGGCGGGGCGGGCGAGGCAGCGCGTGAGCCAGGTATCGACGGCTTTGAAGCGGTCGTAATTCACCAGCTCCGCCGCGCCGTAAAAGCCGATCAGGTTCCTCACCCAGCCAAGCGTTGCGATGTCGGCGATGGAATAGTCATCCAACAGCCAGTCGCGGTTTTTGAGCCTGTCTTCCAGCACGGCGAGCAAGCGCCTGCTCTCATCGACATAGCGGGTGAGCGGGCGCTTGTCTTCATAACCGCTGCCCGCGAATTTGTGGAAGAAGCCCACCTGGCCGAACATGGGGCCGATGGACGCCATCTGGAAGAACAGCCAGGCCAGTGTCTCATAACGCTTGGCGGGATCGGCGGGCATGAACGTTCCCGTCTTGTCGGCAAGATAGACCAGCATGGCGCCGGATTCGAACAGGCCGAGCGGTTTGCCGCCCGGGCCATTGGGATCGATCATGGCGGGGATCTTGGCGTTGGGATTGAGCGACACGAATTCCGGGGTCTTGTTCTCGTCCTTCATGATGTCGATGAGATGGACTTCGTAAGGAAGTCCCGTCTCCTCCAGCATGATGGAGGCCTTCACGCCATTGGGCGTGGGAAGGGAATAAAGCTGGATTACGTCCGGGCGCGTGGGTTTCCAGCGGCGGGTGATCGGAAACGCTGACAGGTCGGCCATATATTCGTCCTGGAAGCGGCGCAGGCCAAGCTCCCCCGCGCATGCGGAGCATGCTGGTGGGGGAGATGCCCGTAGCAGCGCTTATTGCGTGACGGCGTGAGCCGGCGCGCAAAAGTAAGCTGCGAAGGGCAGAGGGGGCAAGATTAGCTTAAGCTAGATCGTTCAGGCCTTCGATGCCCGGGAATTCCAACCCATAAGCGCCATCGATCAAGCAGGCAAGATCGGTGTCGAAATGATCGAGTTCGGCCTCGGTGCAATGGGGCGCGGCCACCAGTTTGCGCCAATCCACATCGGCGATGCAGGCCTGGCCGCGCTGATAGCGGTCCAGGATCGCCCAGGGCACCGGCACCAAGGTGCGGGTTCGGGGATCCGCGCGCACCGCCAGCACTGCGAACTGGGTTTCGCCGCTTCTGGCATGCACCAGGGTTGCGACCATCGCGCCCAGTTTTTCGCCGTTGCGCCCGAAGGCGGGGGTTTGCGCATCGGAAATCCTGTGAAATTGGCACCCCTGAGCGGTCGTCATCCTGCCTCTCCCTGTTGGGTCGTTCTTCTGAAGAGAACGCGGTCGGGCGCATTTGACACCCGTTGCGCGAAAGATTTTTGAACCTGGCGTGAAGCTGACGGGGCGGAAAGCCGTGCCGTCTTGCCGTTGACGTCAATTCCCGCTTTGATTTTCGCCGGAACCGAAAAGGAGCGCGCGCATGCCCGCCATCACCACCAAGGACGGCACCGAGATCTTCTACAAGGATTGGGGAAGTGGCGCGCCCATCGTGTTCCATCATGGCTGGCCGCTGACGGGCGACGATTGGGACACGCAGATGCTGTACTTTCTGCACCAGGGCTATCGCGTCATCGCGCATGACCGGCGCGGGCATGGCCGCTCCAGCCAGACCAGCGGCGGCCACGACATGGAACATTATGCCGCCGACATGATCGAATTGGCGGCGCATCTCGATCTGAAAGGCGCGGTGCATATCGGCCATTCCACCGGCGGCGGCGAAGTGGCGGCTTATGTGGCGCGCGCCGAAAAGGGTCGGGTGGCGAAGGCGGTCTTGATCGGCGCGGTGCCGCCGGTGATGGTGAAGAAGCCGAGCAATCCCGATGGCACGCCGCTTGAAGCGTTCGATCAGTATCGCGCCGCGTTGGCCGCCAACCGGTCGCAACTCTTTCTGGATATCGCCAGCGGGCCCTTCTATGGCTTCAACCGGCCGGGCGCGAAAATCAGCGAAGGCGTGATCCGCAATTGGTGGCGTCAGGGCATGATGGGCGCGGCCAACGCCCATTACGATTGCATCAAGGCCTTTTCGGAAACCGATTTTACGGAGGATCTGAAGAAGATTGACGTGCCGGTGCTGGTCATGCATGGCGACGACGACCAGGTGGTTCCCTACAAGGATGCGGCGTTGCTTTCCGTCAAGCTGGTGAAGAGCGGGACGCTGAAGATCTATCCCGGCTTTCCGCATGGCATGTGCACCACCCATGCCGATGTGATCAATCCGGACCTTCTGGCTTTCATCAAAGGTTAGGGAGGGGCGCCGTGCTTTCCACCCTTCGACAGGCTCAGGGTGGTTTACCGCTCAAGCTGAGCTTGCCGAAGCATGAGGGCGGCGGAGCATGCCTCGCGAGCCCCATGGTCAAACCTTGGCCCCGCGTTATGATGTTCCTAAGACAATGACTCGGGGGCGTCATGAAAATCTCTGTTGCCGCGATCATCCTAACTGTGTCGGTGTCGCAGGCCTTGGCGCAAGCAGGCGGCGATGCGGCGGCGGGCAAGGCGCTGTGGGACGGCTCGCAGACCCAATGCCGTTCCTGCCACGGGGCGAAAGGCGAAGGCGCGTTCGGGCCGCCGCTGGCCGGGCGCGGCATGACGGGCGGGGAATTCCGCCAGGCGGCGCGGAAGCCTTGGGGCCTGATGCCTGCTTACAACGAGGAGCAGGTGAGCGACGCCGATCTCTCAAATTTCGCGGCCTATTTCGCGGGCCTGCCCAAGGGTGCGGAGCCGGGAGCGTGGCGGGTGCCCGCGCCGGGCGACGACGCCAAGCTGGGACAGAGGACGGCGATTTCGCTGGGCTGCGCGCAATGTCATGGCGCGACCTTGGATGTGGCGCGCGGCATATTGGGCGGCACGGCGGTCAGCTTCGATCAGTTCAAGCGGCTGGTCTATGACCATGTGCGCGAGATGCCCAAGCTTGGCATCGCCGAAGGCAACACGCCGGGCGAGCGGCTGCATATGGGCAATTACAATCCCTTGCGCATCTCAGAACAGCAACTGAAAGAGATTTACGACTGGGCCAAGAATGATCTGGGCTTTAGGCCGTATATAGAAGCGCGCTTAAGTTCGGCGGGCGGCGCGGATTATGCGCTGAAGGTGGAAAATTCCGGCCACAAGGGCAAGGGCCCGGCGGCGGAGGACTTCACGGTGCATATGGTGCTGCCGTCCGGTGTTACTGTCGTGAAAGCGGGCGGCGATGGCTACAAGGGCGTGCATGACGACCAGGGTGCTTCGGTAGCGGAATGGAAGCTGGCGAAAGTCTCGCCGGAAGACGAAAAAATGTTCACCGTGACATTGTCGCAAGCCGTGCAGCCGGGCGCGCTGAAAGGCTCGCTCACCTGGGCCAAGCCCGCGCCCAAAACCGGCGCGAAACTGGATCAGATGAACTTCACCTTGCGCTGAGAGGAGCGACACCGCAGGCGTCAGTCCATAGCGCCAGCGTATGGACGATGCGGGGCATCGTTTTGAGCGACGAGCGGTCCTTAGCGGCAGCGTAAGGACGCACAAGCAAGCGGCTATCGCTCTGGTATTTGCAGAATGGGCAAGGTGATGCCCCAGCGGATCGACGCCAGACGCACAAAGGCAATCACGCTCATGCCCAGCGTGCTGGCCACGCCCTCCGCGACGCCCAGCGCCGCCAAACCCAGATAACAGGCGATGCCGGCGGCGCAGGCGGTGACATAAAGCTCCGACTGGCGGAAGATCAGCGGCACTTCCGCCACCAGCACGTCGCGGATCAAGCCGCCGGCGCAGCCGGTGATCGCGCCCATGATGGCGGCGATGAAAGGCGTGAGCCCGCCGGCTTGCGCGATCTGGACGCCGGCGATGCTGAAGAAAGCGAGGCCCAGAGCGTCGGCATATTGCAGCGAGCGGTCGGGGGGCGGAAACCGCTTGACCCACAGCCAGGTCATCAGGGCGGCCAGCGCCGAGACCCCGATATAAGAGGGCTCCGAAATCCAGAAGATCGGGTGCCGGTCTATCAGCACATCGCGCAACGTGCCGCCGCCCGTGGCGGTGACAATGGCCAGCACCAACACGCCCACTGGATCGAGCCCCTTGCGCGCGGCCGCCAACGCGCCGCTGGCCGCGAAGACGGCAACGCCGGCAAAGATGAACAACAGGACCAGGGACATGCGGTCGAATCCGGGAAGGCCCCGGAATTTACCGCATTTCGCTCATGCAAGCAGGTCCGCCGCGCGCGAAAGGGGCTAGATCGCGTTAGGCCCTGCGTGGCCATGACCCGGACGCGCGATGCCGCTCAAGGCCTCGATGGCGCAATCCGGATCGCCGCTGGCGGCGAGGTCGCACAGTGAGAGAATGCCCACCAGGCGCTTGTCGCGATCCACCACCGGCAGCCGGCGCAGCTGAATATCGGCCATATTGGCGCTGATCTCGTCCAGCTCCTGGTCGGCATAGCAATATTTGATCTCGGGCGTCATCACATCGCGCACCTTGGCCTTGGGACCTTTGCCTTGCGCCAGGCCGCGCACTGCGATGTCGCGGTCGGTGATCATGCCGACCAGCCGGTCGCCCTGACCCACGGGCAGGGCGCCGAGATCCAGATCGGCCATCAAGCGGGCGGCTTTCTGAAGGGTTTGGTCCGGATTCACCAACGCGACGTCATGGGTCATCACCTGCTGTACCTGCATGGGGCATCTCCTGTTCCTGTTGTTTCCTTCGCCAGGGCCATGGGACCGCGTTGGCAATCCGGCGCGGGCGCCCAAAGCCAAGCGGCAGGTGCGATTTTCATCGTCCTGCCGCTCTTGTGATCTTTGAGCGGTTCTTTCGAACTCTCGGGATCACAATCAGCTAACGAGGGAAACCCAACATGTGTTGCGTGAGGTTCGGTGCCGCGATTTCACAATTTGTGACGGCTAGGAACCGGCTGCGACTTGCGGCAGCGGACATTTTAAGAGTATATGCTCCTTATAACTCTGGAGATTTCCCATGCCCCATCCCGTGGTTTCCCGCGAAGAATGGCTCGAGGCGCGCAAGGCGCTGCTGCTGAAGGAAAAGGAAGAAAGCCGCATGCGCGACACGGTCAACGCGGCACGGCTGGCGCTACCCTGGGTCAGGATCGAGAAGGATTATGTTTTCGACACGTCGGCGGGCCACAAAAGCCTGGCGGAATTGTTCGGCGGGCGCAGCCAGCTTCTGATCTATCACTTCATGTTGGGGCCGGACTGGACGGAGGGCTGCCCGCGTTGTTCCTTCCTGCATGATCATGTCGAAGGCGCGCTGCCGCATCTGAACAATCACGATGTGACCTATATGGCGGTATCGCGCGCGCCGCTCCCGAAGATCGAGGCGTATAAGAAGCGCATGGGCTGGTCGTTTCCCTGGGCCTCGTCCTTCGGCAGCGATTTCAATTACGACTTCCACGTCTCCTTCACCGAGGAGGAACGGGGAAACGGGGCGATCCATTACAATTACGCCATGCGCGCCATGAACCGCGATGAGTTGTCGGGCCTTTCCGCTTTCTTCAAGGATGAGGCGGGAAGCGTGTTCCACACTTATTCGACCTATGCGCGGGGACTGGAGGCGATGGTCGGCACGCTATTGATCCTGGACCGTGCGCCGAAGGGACGGAACGAGACAACCTCGCTATCTTTTGTGAAGCGGCATGATGAGTATAAGGCTGCGGCCGAGTAGGGACGCACTCGCAAGGTTGTGCTATTCTCGCGCTCGGGATGGGCGAGATTTCGATCCTCAGGCTGATTGTGGTGGCCTTCGCGGGCCTGGCCGCTGGGACGGTCTGGTTCTTCCGCACGACCGGCGATCCCGATTCCGCGCACAAGAAGCCGGATCTGTGGAGCGAACGAAAGCCCCGTTCCCGTTATGCCGAACTGGTGGCAGCGCGGCGCGAGGTTGAGCGACGGATGGACGATCTGCGTTTCAGCCGCGGCTATCGCGGCGACGTCAGCGGATTGCGGGATGAAACCATGGAACAGCTCCGCGCCATCCATGCCGAGATCGAAGCGCAGCTGGAAGCGCTGAGGAGCGCGCCTCAGGCGTAAGCCAGGCCATAGATCGGGGGCAGGCGCGCGGGTGCGCTGTTCCAGCTTTCGCCGCTGTCGCCGCTGAACCAGAGCCCGCCGGTGGTCGAGCCGATGGCGAGGCCCGTGCCCTCGTCATCGATCACCATGCCGTGGCGATAGATCAGGTCATAGGCATTGTCCTGCGGCAATCCGCGATCGAAATAGCTGAAGCTTTTGCCGCCATCGTCGGTCATCGCCACCAAAAGCTTGCCGTCCTTGGGATAGCGATATTCGTCCTTCACCGCCGGCACGAACCAGGCGCGCTCGGCGCGCTTGGGATCGACCGCCACGGCGAACCCGAAGGCGCCTTCATGCGGCGGGAAAATCTCTTTCCATTCGGCGATGCCGCCCACGCTCTTGAAGATGCCATTGTGATGCTGGATCCAGAATTCGTCGGGACGGGTGGCGCAGCGCACCAGCCGGTGCACATCCTGCTGCTCGGGATCGTTGGCCTGTTCGGGCGGCACATAAGCGGCGCGCAGGCCCTTGCCGCCCAGCGCCCAGCTTTCGCCGCCATCGGTGGATTCCCATACCCCGCCGGTGGAGACGGCGACCGCGATGCGGCGGCTATCGCGCGGATCGATGGAGACGGAATGGATGCCGGGCTGGTCGTAACCGCCGCCCGACCATTTCAAGCGGCGCGGATCGTCCCACAGGCTCTTCACCAATTGCCAAGAGCGGCCGCGATCATCGCTTTTGAACAGGCCGCCGGGAATGGTGCCCGCCCAAAGCCGGTTGGGCTGATCCTTGCCGCCCGCCTCCAGCACCCAAAGCAGCTTCAGGCTGGGCGCGTCTTTGCTGCCGGCGTCGATGCCGCTGTAGCTGGGGGCCGCGATCTCGCTCCAGCTTTTGCCGCCATCCTGGCTCTCATGCAGCTTGACGCCGAAATGGCCGAGATCGAGCGCGGCATAAAGCGCGCCGTCGGCGGGATGACGCATCAGCCCCGTCACCGGCGAGCCCAGGAACGAGACATTCGCCAGCGACCAGCCCGCGCCCTTCTTGCGGAATTCGAACAGGCCCTTGCGGGTGGAGGCGAAAAGACGGTCGGTCACGAGTGCTCCTTTCAGCCCCCGGAAAGGGCTTGGAAGATATGGATTTCGCTGTTTGTGGCAAGTGGACGGGCGAGCGCTTGGTCGCGCGGCGCCATCACCCCATCGATGAAGATTGCGATGTGGCGGCGAAGCTTGCCCTGATCGTCGAGCAGATAGTCGGGAAGCCGGGGAAAATCGCGCGCCACCGCCGCCAGCACATCGGCCAGCGTGGCGCCGTCATAGGAAGCCGGGTCGGTTGGTCCCACGGCGCGCAGATGCTGGGTGAAGGAGATGCGGGCCATGGGCCCAGCATAAGTCAAACGGGGACCGCGCAGAAGCTACCGGTTGGGGCGCGAGGCCGTGCTTCCGCCGCTGCTGCCGCCACCGCCACTATGGCTGCCGCCGCTGCTTCCGCCACCGCTGCTGCTGCCGCCGCCGCTGCTACCGCCGCT
>Ga0134128_10000410_pt1 | contig 59988 bp, 63 predicted proteins | sample KB31754_FD_96462 | JGI IMG/M metagenome (GOLD analysis project Ga0134128, IMG submission 96462) | Terrestrial soil microbial communities with excess Nitrogen fertilizer from Kellogg Biological Station, Michigan, USA - KB3-175-4 | ecosystem: Environmental > Terrestrial > Soil > Unclassified ... | reverse complement strand
TATCGCGGAGCTGCAATCCTCTTGATCGGGTGGGCAATCGTTTTCGCATTGCTGGCGCGGAATCCACCTGCAGCAAAACGGCCTGCCAACGTATCAGAGATGATGGTCGTATTGACCCGCGAGAAACTATCATGGGCGTTGGCGGCATTTTACTTTCTGACCTTCGGGGGTTTCGTCGCCTTTGCAATCTACCTTCCATTATTGTTACACGATGAATTTGGGATGGGTGTGGCGGACGCCGGATTCCGCGCGGCAGGTTTTGTCGTCTTGGCGACGTTGTTAAGACCGGTGGGTGGCTGGCTGGCCGATCGAATCGGGGGCGCGCGCGTGCTGTCGGGAGTCTTTCCGGGGATCGCGCTCTTCGCGCTGCTGCTCGCGTGGCCGACAATAATTCCCTTCAGCGTTGGGGCGCTTGGCTGCGCGGCATTGCTTGGCCTTGGGAACGGCGCGGTCTTCAAACTCGTGCCGCAGTTTTTTCCGAAGGAAACCGCGACCGTGGGCGGGCTTGTCGGTGCGCTTGGCGGTTTAGGCGGATTTTTTCCACCATTGCTCCTGGGAGTGTTTCGAGAGCATCTGGGAACTGTGTGGCCGGGATTTGTGTTGTTGTCGGCAACTTCATCAGGGCTCTGGCTGGTGAACCGAAAGATTTTCCTCGCACGCCAGGAAGCGGAGGAGCGGGCATTGCCATTGCCGACGCGAGGGGCGGAAGGATTGCGCGCCGCAGCCTGGGCAACGATGTGGACGGGTATTCTGGTGGCGGCAATTGTGGTCGGCTCGCGGAACCTGGAAAATTTTGACGCGGCGCTCGTTATCTACACGTTCGCCTGTATCTTTTCATGGTGGGGCGTCACTTATCACTATTACATCTGGTTGCAAAAACCGCCTACGCAGCTGTTCTGGCGCAGAGGTTGGGAAATGTTTCGCAAAGATGGAATCCTGCGCAGCACGGTCCGCGCGTTCGCGCTGAGCGGTCGAAATATCGCCTGGCAAACTTTCATTTATCGGCGTTCGCGCTTGCGCTGGTGGATGCATCAATTTCTTTTTTGGGGTTGCCTGCTCGCCGCCGCAATCACATTCCCGCTGGTGTTCGGCTGGATATATTTCAAGTCGGCCCCCAACGATCAAATGACTTATGTCAGTTATGTTTTCGGCTTTCCGGTAATGTCGTTCAAAATTCGAACGATTCTGTCCTGGATGGTTTTTCATGGATTGGATATCGCGGCATTACTGGTTCTCGCGGGAATTGCGCTCTCGTTGTGGCGGCGGATGCTGGATCGCGGAGCACAGGCGGTTCAATCCTTCGGAATGGATTTCCTCCCCATCATTCTATTATTCGCCATTTCGATTACGGGCTTGGCGCTAACGGCCTCCACCTTGTGGGGCCGCGGCGCGTTTTACGGATTCCTCTCAATTCTCCATGCCATCACCGTGATTGCCGCCCTGCTCTTTATGCCTTTCGGTAAATTCTTTCACATCTTTCAACGTCCCGCGCAAATTGGCGTGAAATTTTATCATGCCGCGGGGGACAAGGATGAAGGCGCGATGTGCGCACGGTGCGGCCAACGCTTTGCCTCACGAATGCACGTCGATGATTTAAGGTTCGTGCTGTCGCAATTGGATTTTGATTATTCCATGCCGGGTCCGGCTGGACACTGGCAGCAACTTTGTCCCGCGTGCAAGCGCAAGGCAATTGCCGCGGCACAGTTGCGAACGAAGGGAAACCGAAATGGCCAAACCACCATTGCCAATTGAAGCGCTGATCGACCGTTACGGTCCGCATTTGAATTATGTGCCGCCCGGCGGCTGGCGCGATGAATCGCGTCATCCCGCGGACAAGCTCGTCAAAACACACTGCTGTTTTTGCGGGCAACAGTGCGGAATTCAACTCAAAGTGCGCGACAATCGGATCATCGGTTTCGAGCCCTGGGAGGAATTTCCGTTCAACCGGGGAATGCTTTGCCCGAAAGGCGTGAAGCGTTATCTGCAAAACAATCACCCGGACCGGCTGCTCGACCCGCTCTTGCGCACCGAGAATGGCTTTCGCGTTGCAACCTGGGATGAAGCGCTTGATTTCACCGCGCGGCGGTTGCGTGAAGTTCAGGACCGCTACGGCAAAGACGCAGTGGCAATTTACGGTGGCGCTTCGCTCACAACCGAGAAATCCTACCTGCTCGGAAAATTCGCCCGCGTGGCTCTGGGCACGCGGCACATTGATTATAATGGACGGCTCTGCATGGTTTCCGCCGGGGTTGCCTACAAGCTCGCGTTCGGCGTGGACCGTTCGCCACTTCCCTGGAGCGATATCCCCAAAGCACAGGTGCTTCTCATCGCGGGCTCAAACGTGGCGGAATGTTCCCCCATTACAACAGACTATGTTTGGCGTTGCCGCGACAACGGCGGCAAGCTCATTGTGATCGATCCGCGCATGACACCTATTACCCGTAACGCGGACCTCTATTTGCCAGTGCGCCCCGGAATGGACGTTGTTCTGCTCATGAGTTTACTGCACGTAATTTTGCGGGATAGCCTCGAAGACCGCGATTTCATCGATAAATACACCACCGGATTCGACCAGGTTGCCGAATCAGTGAAGCAATATGACCCGAAGCGCGCCGCAGAGTTGACGGGCGTGCCGCCGGATTCCATTGAAAAGGCGGCGCACTGGTTCGGTGAGGCGGATCGCGCCATCGCGTTGCACGCGCGCGGCATCGAACATCAATCCAAAGGGGTCGAGAATTGTTCGGCCATCATCAACCTGTGTCTCGCCACCGGAAACATTGGCCGTGAGGGCGCCGGTTGCTCAATGATTACCGGCCAGGGCAATGGCCAGGGCGGACGCGGGCATGGGCAGAAATGCGACCAGTTACCCGGCCAGCGACAGATAGATGACCCCGCGGCACGAACGCACGTAGCGAAGGTGTGGGGCATTGCCCCCGAGGAAATTCCGCAGGCCGGCTTAAGCGCACAGGAAATCATGAACGCGATCCATGCGGGAGAAATCAAAGCACTCTTCCTGATGTGCTTCAACCCGATGGTTTCGCTGCCGAATTCCGATTTCACGCGTGAGGCGCTCGACAAACTCGAATTCTTTGGCGTGGTGGATTTCTTCCTTTCGGAAACAGCACATCATGCTGACGTGGTGCTCGCTGGCAGCCTGCAGGAGGAAGATGAAGGCGTGGTAGCAAACGTGGAAGGCCGCGTCATCCACATTCAAAAAGCAGTGGACCCGCCCGGCAACGCCCGCCTTGACTGGGAAATTTATTGTGACCTCGCGCGGCGGCTCGGGAAGGGAAAGTTTTTCCCATACCAATCTTCGCGCGAAATTTTCGACGAATTGCGCGAAGCCTCGCGCGGCGGCCATGCGGATTATTACGGCATCACCTACGAGAAGATCGACCGCCAGTTGGGCGTCTTCTGGCCGTGTCCCTCGCTCGATCATCCCGGCACGCCGCGATTGTTCGAAGACATGAAATCCATGCTCGGGGACGGCAAATTCCGCTTCATGCTCACACCCTATCGGGAAAGCGGCGACCCGGTGAATGAGGAATTTCCGGTTTATCTGACAAGCGGCCGTGTGGTAAGCCAGTATCTCTCCGGAACACAAACCCGCCGGATCGGCGCGCTCGTGGACCAATACCCGGAACCGCGCCTGGAGATTCACCCGCGACTCGCCGAACAAAACAGGATTCGCGACGGCGACTGGGTTTCCATTACGACACGCCGGTCGGAGATTACATTGCGGGCAATGGTTGTGCGAACGATCAGGCCGGACACCGTGTTCATCCCCTATCATTGGGCTGGTCGAAAAAGCGTCAATAAGCTGACGCATCGAACGCTCGATCCCCGAAGCAAGATTCCGGAGTTTAAAGTCTCGGCGTGCCGCATCGGAAAAGCGGAATGTCCTCCGGAACGGGCCAACAATCCAATATTGAACAAATCCTGACCATGTTTGGCTACGAATTCTACGTTGATCCGTCGCGCTGCATCGGCTGCCAATCCTGCGTGAACGCTTGTGCTGAATGTGAGACGCATCGCGGCACGTCGATGATTCATGTGGATTTTATCGACCGCGCCAACACCACTGAAACCGTGCCGTTTGTATGCATGCATTGCGAAGATCCGACCTGCGCCAAGGTCTGCCCCGCTGACGCCATCAAGAAAACCGAGGATGGCGTCGTGCAATCTTCGCTGAAACCGCGTTGCATCGCGTGCTCGAACTGCGTGCTGGCGTGCCCGTTCGGCATCCCAAAGATGATGACCGAACTGGAGCAAATGATGAAATGCGACATGTGTTACGACCGCACTTCGGAAGGAAAACGGCCGATGTGCGCCACGGTGTGCCCCAGCCAGGCGCTGGCGTACGTGCCGCGCGAGCAGATTGAGCGTTTGCGGCGCGAGAAGCCGAGCAATACGTTCTTCTTCGGAAAGCAAAAAGTAACAACCAAAGTGTTCATGATGCTTCCGCCGGGAGAGGATGCTCTTTCGATGGACGTCGTGGACTATATATGGGAGGGACATGCATGAAACTCTTTCGATCCGCCAGCAAAGAACCGTTGTGGAAGGATGAATTTTCCATCAACCGCGCCGATGAGCAATACGTCAGTCGGCGGCAGTTTACGAAATTCTTAGTGCTCACGAGCCTCGGAATGTTCGCGGGCAATGTCTGGATTCTGGCGAGATCCTGGTTCAGCAAAGCACCGGTCTATTCCGAGAAGAATATCTGCCGCGCAACGGACGTGCCGGTCGGCGGGGTCTGGCTATTCCGCTATCCCACCGAAAAAGACGCCTGTATTCTGATTCGTCCGGATGAAGAAACGTACGTGGCCTACAGTCAAAAATGCACGCACCTCTCGTGTGCTGTATTTTACGCGCGGGAAAAAAACCGCCTAGAATGCCCGTGTCACGAGGGATATTTTTCAATCACTGATGGCCGCGTGCTGCAAGGCCCCCCGCCCCGGCCTCTGCCACGCGTGATTCTTGAAAAACGCGGCGATCAACTCGTGGCCGTAGGAATGAGCACCCTGGAGGACAGTTAAAATGGAACCGCAAAATCAACCCACTCGCAAAAGCGGTCTCACTGCCATTGACGGAGCGCTGGCGTTGATCACGATTTTGTTGATCGTACAAATGTGGCTGCTGACGGCAACTTTGGAATCATATTTGGCCGGGCATCACGAAGTCGCTTTGCCGGGCGCCATCGTCTCAGGTATTCTTCTCATAATTTGTGCAGCCCTCTATCTGTTCGTCCGCGGGGTGGATGCGCGGGCTCGCGGAGGATCACACAATGAAACACGTCGCGGTTGATTCCGAGGCGCGGTCGAATTGGCTGTTTCGCATGGAAGTTGAGCGATGTATCGAGAGCTGACCGGCCTTGCTTTCCATTTGAGCCTCGTTCCGATTCCTCCGAAGGGCAACCGGCAGTTTTCCGATAGGCCTCTTTGCTGAGTTAGTGATCCGCCGTTGTGAGTGTGGCAAACCAGCAGCATTCATTATCCACCCTTATCGCCGGTAATCATTCCGCTTGTTTCCCGGAATCCTTGATTTAGGTCAAATCTTCTAATTCAGCAATTTGCGATGCTTCAGGCAATCGAATGCTACTATGCAAAGCGTCAAAAAGCCTAAATATTGGGAAGCGTTCCTTCTAATGATGTCGCCGGCGGGCATCATGCTGATAAGTGCGATCCTGCTTTTGAATGGATGTGGTCAGAAAAACCCACCACCCGAAAAAAGATCCGCAACTACCGCCAATCCGACGCAGCACGCAGCCGGGAATACCTTTTCCGCTGAAGCGCCTCCCACCCTTTCCAATTTTCCCGTGCCACAAAAGCCAGGGAATACGCAGACTCTAATAGCACATGGCAAAGAAGTTTACTCACAGAACTGCGCCTCATGCCATGGCGAAAAGGGCGATGGCCACGGCGTTTGCAGCGCATTCCTAATCCCATCGCCGCGTGATTTTACCGCCGCTCACTACAAGTTCCGCTCAACGACATTGGGCCAATTGCCGACGGATGAGGACCTGTTTCGCGTCGTGTCATTAGGTGTGCATGGCACCCCGATGCCCCCTTGGAAATGGCTGCTCGATGACACAGATCGATGGGCTGTTGTGGAGTATATCAAGACGTTTTCGCCGCGTTTTACCGATGCAAAGGAGAAGCCGGTGAGCATTGTGGATTTTGGAACTCCGCCTGCGCGCACAGAAGCTGCAATTTCCGCCGGCAAAGCCCTTTACACCAAAGCTGGCTGCATCACTTGCCATGGAGAACAAGGCCTGGGGAACGGCCCGTCGGCGCCTTCATTAATGGACGCGACGGGCCACCACATTTCACCGCGCGATTTTTCGAAACCAGCCACGTTCAAGGCGGGTTATTCGACAGCCGAAATTGTGCGGACATTCATGACGGGCCTGGACGGCACGCCCATGCCGGGCTTTGCCAACGTCATTTCGAATGAAGATGCGTGGAAACTCGCGTATTACGTTCAGACTTTCGCTCGCCCCACCGTTACTCCGATAGACCGCAAGTCGCAAGGCTTCACCCATCAAGAGCAACTCGGCCCGCCGGATGTGCAAATTAAATTGCTCGAACGCGCATGGCATTACGTGCCGAATGAAATTCATGTCAAAAAGGGCCAGATTGTGGAAATCACTTTTCAACCGACCGACAACGGGTTGGGCGCGGGTCACGGTTTCGCCATCAGCAGCTACGATGAAGAGGCGTTCATCAACGGCGCTTTAGTTGGTGCGCCGAAGACTGTGAAGTTTCGTGCCGACCGGGCCGGAAAGTTCACCTTCTACTGCGCCACTCAGTGCTCCACCGACAAACTGCACCCGCTCATGAACGGCACATTGTTCGTTGACGACGCAGCAACGAGCGCCAGCGCGAAATAACCATTTTCAATCAATTCAAATGAAGAAATTGCTTTTACTTTCCACTCTCGCGACAGCCGCGTTGACTCTTGCAGGCTGCTATTCCGACTCTGATGCCAAAGATCAAAAGAAAGCTGCCCAGACCGTCTCCGACGCCGAGCGCGTCTATGTCGCTCCCGGCAAGCTGGACGACTATTACGCCATCCTGAGCGGTGGCCAAAGCGGCAGCATTTTTGTCTATGGAATTCCGTCGTGCCGGTTCATTAAGGAAGTCCCGATTTTCGAGCCGCGCGCTGGACTCGGCTATGCCAACAACATCGGCTCTGAAAGTTACAAGCGCCTGCACGATTCCGGGCCGATGTGGGGTGACACGCATCATCCCGTATTGAGCCAGACCGATGGGCGGTACGATGGACGGTGGTTATGGATCAACGACAAGGCCAACGGCCGCATTGCAAAAGTCGATTTGCGTACTTTCGAGACGGTGGCCATCAAGCGCATCGCCAATATCCAGGGCGCGCACGGCATCGCCGCCTATTTGCCGAGTTGCAAATATCTTTATGTCAACGGCGAATTGGAGCACGACCTCGATGGTTCCACTGATGCCGCGAAATATCATTCGGTGATTGCGTTCGTGGATTCGGACACGCTCGACGCAAAATTTGAAGTGTTGCTGACGGGTAATGCCGACATCGCGAGTTCGGGCAAGGATGGCCGTTACGTGTTCTCGACCATGTATAACACCGAGAACGCGGTCACGAGCGAAGGCATGATCGAGCGCGATCAGGATGCGGTGGCGGCGATTGACGTGCCTCTGGCTGAAAGGGCTCTCGCTGAGGGCAAGTTCACAAAAATCAAAGGCGTGCCAGTCATCAAACCCGAAGATGTGCCTGGGGTGCTCACGCTCATTCCCGTTCCGAAAAACCCTCACGGCTGCAATGTCACGCCGGACGGGAAATACGTTTTGGCCAGCGGGAAACTGTCACCGACTGTTTCGATCATTGATGCACATACGCTGAAAGTGATCGCCGAACCTGAAGTCGGCTTGGGGCCGCTGCATACCACCTTCGACGGTCGTGGTAATGCGTACACTTCGCTGTTCATTGATTCACAAATCGTGAAGTGGAATATCGAAAAGGCGATCAAAGGTGAAGCCGATTACATCGTTGACCGCGTCGATGTCCATTACAACGTCGGCCACACCAAAGCAGCCGGCTCGGACACCAGCTATCCCAGTGGCGATTGGCTGCTTTCGCTAAACAAACTCAGCAAAGGCATGTATCTGCCAGTCGGGCCGGCGATGCCGGAGTCACAGGAGTTAATCGATATTTCCGGCGAAAAGATGCATGTCGTCGCGGCTTTCCCATCATTGCCCGAGCGACACGACTCGGTGTTCGTTCCAAGACAAACGCTTGCGGACAAGGTCGTGCAAACCTACGACATCCAGCCGACTGCCACGAAATTGGGCGAGGAAAAAATTGTCCGAAACGGAAATAAAGTGGACGTCTACATGACCTGCATCCGGTCGAAATTCGTGCCGGAGCAATTTGAAACACATCCCGGCGACCAGGTCACGATCCATCTCACCAATGTCGAAACGGTGCGCGATATGACCCACGGCTTTGCCCTGACGGACCACGGCATCAACATCGCCGTGGATCCCGGCCAGACGCAGGTCGTCACCTTCACCGCCGGGAATCAGGGCACCTATTGGTATTACTGCACGTGGTTCTGTTCCGCGCTGCACTTGGAAATGCGCGGACGAATGCTCGTCAAAGCACCGGGTGAAACGTTAAGCGACAGCATCAACCCGACCGCTGAGACGAAGTCAACCTCCACTCCCGCCAACTCGTATGAATAATCGACGATTCATTTTTGCAATTGCGACGGCCGTGGTCGCCGGCGGGTTACTCCTCGCCAGCCTGCGCCTTCCGCTGTGGCACATGCGAATGGAAGCACCACAGTACCAAGGTTCGGAAGCACTCAAAGTCGTCGTCCTCCCGGGCGCGCTGCGCGGCGACATGAATGAAATTAAAACACTTAATAAATACATTGGCGTCACTGTGCCCGACACATTGCCGCAAACGCGCTGGCTGCCTGGCGCGCTATGTGGCCTGGCGGTTCTTGGCCTTGTGGTCACATTCCTTCCTTTGCGTTCACGCCGCTTCGCTGCGTTTGGCCTGGCGGTATTGCTCGCCGGCACAATGCTGCTCGCTGCCGTGCAGGCGCAGCTTCCGATGTATCGGATTGGACATGACCGCAATCGGCACGCCGCGCTGGTTGGAGTTCCGGATTTCACACCGCCGCTGTTAGGCAATCACAAGCTCGCCCAGTTTGAACTGGAATCGCGGCTGGGTTACGGCTCGTTCGCGATTGCCGGCGCGGTGGCGCTTTACGCGGCCATGGGTTTTGTGTCTCGTGACAGAAAGGCCGCAGTTTTCCGCGTCAAAAACGATTTGTTGGTGACGCGGATACCGCAAATTGCGGATTACTCAATATGAAAGGCACGCGGCTATTTCTCATTCTCGGGCTTAGCCTGCTGCTGGCGGTGTTTGTCATTGGCATCTATATCGTCCCGCGTGCGCAAGCGGGTGGCCCGGGAACCGCGCGCCAGAGCGACGCCAATCGCGTTCCGATTTCCGACGTTTACCTCGATGTCACTTACGCCACGCCGGAATTTGTCCAGCGCGTGAAGCTCGAACCCTATCTCCAGCACTATCAGGGTCGAGTGCAGCCGTTTCTTGTCGGCTTGAACACGCATGTAGGCTCCATCGAACACCTCGACCTGCGCGGAAAGGTCGAACTCGAAGACAATCACGGCGAGCGTTTCCCGTCGCTCGGGGCGCCAGTCGTTGTAAGCGAACACCACAATCTTTTTCTCATTTGTTTCCCGCTGCTCGACAATGAGGGCCAGCCAATTTTCGGCGCCAATCGCGATCATTTCCGGCTCGTTTTTCATAACATTGGCAAAACGGCGGAGCGCTCCTTCGAATGGAAACTCCCTGTCCTTGAACCTGCACCCGCGCGCACGCTGGCGAACACATTAATGCTCGCTTTGGGCGTTATCGGCGCGCTGATGGTCATTCTCAGTCCCTGCGCCATCGAGTTGACGACGTATTATACCGGGATCATTGCAGGTGTGACGAGTTCCGCAGCAATTGAACAAGCCAACACAAAATCTCCCATCAATGTCCGGCGTCGAATCATGCAAAACCTCGCGGGATTCGTCGCCGGATTTACTTTGCTTTACATGATCAGCGGCGCAACCGTCGCCTGGCTCGGCCAATCGCTTATCAGCGGCAATGGCGCGATCAAACCCTTGATTGATGCGATTTGCGGTCCGAATCCCAGCGGGCCTTTGCCGGCGCGATTGCAATCCGCCGTAAATAGTGCTGCTGCGCAGGAAGTCACTCATGCGGGCCATCGCAATCACATGAGCATTTTCGGCGTATGGGGACATTACGCGAACTATCTCGGTGCGGCATTTCTTGTCTTCTTTGCTTTGAAATCGCTCGGACTTTTCAAACGCAACGCCACCTGTTTTTTGTGGCTGAACAAATTGGGCCGCAAGATACGAGTTGGTATTGCCGCAGTGGTTGGCCTGGTTTCACCGAAACGCGCCCAGGTCATCCGCCAGCCCTGTTTGAGTCTTCGTGAACCGGGTAATATCACACCGCTGAATTCCTTTTGCGCTGGTCTCGGCCTCTCGGTGAGTTGCCTTACCTGCATGGGCGGAGCGATTCTGTACCCGCTGCTGATTTTTGTTGGAACTTCGTCTTGGTATTGGGGTGCACTGATCCTCGGAACGTATTCCCTGGCGCTTGCGGTGCCGATGGCGGCCATTGCCATCTCCATTGGTGACTTTGCCTGGAAATACGCGCGCCATGTTTGGCTCATGCGCGGTCTGCAATGGACCAGCGCAGTAGTGATGATCTCGGTCGCAGTGTTGGTCGCCTTCGAGCGCACACGATTTATCAACACGGTTGTTTTCACGATCCTGAGCGCCATCGGTGGAACACCTCATCCTTCAGTCGCACAGTTATGAAACACGCATGGATAGGCATCGTGTTTCTGGCTTTCGCTTCACCAGCCACGACTATCCGGGTTACGGACTCGATTACCCAAGCTGTGGCTCAGGGGAGAGCCGGTGACACCATTCTGATTTCTGGACCGGCTGTTTTTCATGAGCATGTCTTCATTGAAAAACAACTTCAGCTTGTCGGCACAAATTCTCCGATTATCGATGCCGACGGGACCGCGACACCGGTTGTCATTCGCGCTGATGGCGTTGGCATCAGCGGCGTCACCGTGCGAAACGGCGGACGTGATCTTGGTAAGGCAGATTCCGGCATCCTAATTGACGCCTCGCAAGTCACCGTAGAGTGCTGTCGCGTGGATGGTGGTGCTTTCGGCATTTATCTCCATGGCGCGCATAATTGCAGCGTCGCGAATAACGTCGTTGTTGGCGACACGAACTTGCCGCCTGCGCAACGCGGCAACGGCATTCATCTCTGGAATTCAAAGAGTAATTCCATCGTGGGCAATTTTATCACCAACACACGCGACGGCGCCTATTTTTCTTATGCCGACCGCAATCTCATTGCGAGCAATTGCATCGAACAGACGCGCTTTGGCATTCATTACATGTATTCGCATGAGAACCGGCTGATTGGCAACACGCTCACTCTGAATGCCGTCGGGGCGGCGCTGATGTTCGCCCGGAATTGTGAGGTGACGGACAACCGCGCTTTCGCGAATCGCCGTCACGGGATTTTGCTCAAGCAAGTCGAGCACTCTCATTTCGCGAGGAATACGATCGTCGGACAGAACCGTGGATTTTTCATCCAGCAAACGGTCGGAAACCGCTTCGAGCGAAATGAGATATCTCAAAACGATGTGGGTCTCTATCTCAGCAATGGATCGGAAGAAAACGTTTTTACCGGCAACGCTTTCATAGACAATACCGAGCAGGTCTGGCAGCCCACTGATGAATTTGAAAAAGGGCGACTGGCTTCGAACCAGTTCTCCGAGCACGGTCGAGGAAATTTCTGGAGCGACTACACCGGCAACGACGCCAACCACGATGGCATTGGCGATACGCCCTATCACCAAACAGACACGTTCGGTTATATCGTCAACCGCCATCCGGAAGCGCGGGTATTCGCCCTCAGTCCCGCTACGGCACTCCTGCGAAAAGGCGAGGAACTCCTCCCGCTACTGGACACGCAGGGGGTAACAGATCCCGCACCGTTGATGCAGCCGGCAGCAAATCGTGTCGATGTGAGCAAACTCACTTGGAACACACCGGAGAAAAATAATCAGAGCCTCCTGACGACTGCTACTGCAAATTAACATGGCTCCCTATCTCCAATTTCATTCAGTCACGAAGCGGTTCGGTCGCACGGCTGCACTGAAGGGGGTCAGCCTCGCCATCGAGCGCGGGCAAATCCTCGCGCTGCTCGGGCCGAACGGCGCGGGTAAGTCGACACTGTTCGGCTGTTTACTGGGTCTGCTGCGGCCCGGTTCAGGTAATATTTTGCTGGCAGGCCAGCTCATTGCGGCTTCAGATCGGCTTAAGTTCGGTTATTTGGCCGAACGCATTGCCCTCTATCCCCAACGCAGCGTTTTGGATAATGGCCTGTTTTTCGCCCGGTTGAAAAACTGCCCGCGCGAGGAACTCGAACGTCAGTTGAAACGCGTCGGTCTCTATGCCGTCGCAGAACGGCCAGTGCGGCAACTCTCCAAAGGGATGCTGCAGCGGTTGGGTCTGGCAATCGCCCTGTGTGGCCAACCGGAGTTGCTCGTGCTGGATGAGCCGTTCAACGGGCTCGATCCGGCATTGCTCGATCGTCTGCAAAATATTCTCCGCGAAGAAAATGAACGGGGCGCAACCCTGCTGATTTCGACTCACACCATGTCTGCGGTTGAGCAGATCGCCACGCAGGCGGCGATTCTGCTGCAAGGCAGTTTGGCTGCGTCGGGCACACTGGTCGAACTGCGCGCCCGCTACGGCGAAAGCTCATTGGAAGCGGTTTACCATCGCATCGCGCGACAGACACGGACGGTCGAGTGTGAGGAGGTGTGGACGTGAAACAAATCTGGACTATCGTCGCGAAAGAATTCAACGACCGGTTGCGCAGCGGTTGGGTCATTGCATGCACGCTCGTCTGGCTGGGCGCGATTGCGCTCACTAGTCTATTCGGTCTCGTTCAGATTGGCCACATCGGCCTGCAAGGTTACGACCGCACTGTCGTCAGCCTCTTGAATCTGGTGCAATATCTCGTGCCGCTTCTTGGCTTGCTGCTCGGTCACGATCTGCTAGTCAGTGAACGCGAGGACCGCACTCTGGCGTTGATGCTTGCGACTGGGGTGACGCGGGCCCGAGCGCTCGCCGGCAAATTCATCGGAGGTTGCTTCACCCTGGCCTTCCCGCTCGCTCTGGGGTTCGTCATCTCCGGGACAGCCATCGGTTTGTCGGCAAAAGACAAAGCCATTGGTTCATTTTTTACACTCGCCATCTCCGGCCTGTTATTAGGGGTAATTTTTCTTGGCCTGGGATTACTGATTTCAACGCTGTGCCGGACGCGTGTACAGGCGCTGGTTTGCGCATTATTGACCTGGTGTGTTGCGGTGTTTGCCTTTGACCTGGTGGCTATGGGCGTGGTCGTCGCCACGCACTCGGCTCAAGCGGCACGCCAAATTGAAGAAAGCACGGATGCAACGCACGTCACCTCGATTGCCGACATGCACAAGGCGTTTAAAAGTGGCGACGAGGCCGCCGCCCGAGTGATAGCGGATCGTTCGCAGAAAGTCGCGATGTGGCTGGCGTTGAATCCCGTGGATTTGTTCCGGGCGGTGAATTTGCCCAAGGAAGCTAATGTGACCGTGCCCTTGGCGCTGGAAGTGTTCTCGATTGCGGCCTGGCTTCTCATCGCCCTCGGTTGCGCCTCCTGGAAACTGCACCGCATCGATTTATGAAGACAAAATGGATCATCATAATGTTCTGCTCACTCACGCTTCTCGCCGTTGCGGCTGGCGTGGTGCTCTCCAGAAATCAACCGAGGACGGCGCCGGTGCCTGTAGCCGTGCAACATTTTCAGGTGAATGGGATTGTACGCGGTCGCGAAGCGGATGGGAAAACGGTCCTGATACAGCACGAGGACATTCCCGGCTTCATGCCGGCGATGAGCATGCCGTTCTCGCTTCGTGGGACCAACGGAAACGAATTCGCATCCGGTGACCGGGTTCGGTTCGAGTTGACCGTCACGAAGGACGATTCATGGATTTCCCGAATCGAAAAATTGAAAACCGTCAACATTTCAGTAACCGGCTATGCCACGGCACCGGAAGAGAAGCAACTGGAACCAGGTGACGTAGTCCCGGACGTCACATTGACTGACCAGAACGGCAAAACCTTCCACCTGGCGGACTTTCGCGGAAAAGCGGTGCTCGTCACGTTCATTTACACGCGTTGCGCGCTGCCAAACTATTGCCCGCTAATGTCGAGAAATTTCTCAACCTTGCAGGAGCAATTGACCAGGGAGTTCGCCGGGCGCTTTCACCTGGTCAGCATCAGCTTCGATTCCGAATACGACACGCCGCAAGTGATGAAGAGTTATGCCCAGGCGTTTACGAAGGATGAGACTTCCTGGACGTTTGCCTCGGGCAGCAAGCAGCAGATTCTGTCAACAGCCTCGCAATTTGGCCTGGTTTATCTGCCGGAAGCGGGCTCGTTCACTCACGACTTGCGTACGGCATTGATTGGGCCGGATGGGAAGCTGATCCACGTTTGGCGCAGTAATGTGTGGACGCCCGATGAAGTGGAGAGCCGTGTTGCCGAGGTGCTCCGGCAACAATCCGTTCTGGCGGCTGCCAATGACAAAAAGAGTTCGACGGGGCAGCGAAGCAATTAAAGCAAGCGTCAACTTATTCGCCCAGATTTCGGCGCAAGAGACCATTCAGTTTTTTTGGCGAAAGCACCGTAACGGTTTTCCCTTTAACGCTGATCAATTTTTGTTCGCGGAACTTGCCGAGGGTGCGTGAGAATGTTTCGCTGACTGTGCCAAGCTCAGCTGCCAGGACGCGTTTGGTTGTCTTCAGCTCGATTCGCACCGGATTTTCGCTTTCCGCTTCCGGACACCGCTTCACCAGCCAGTTGGCGAGCCGCGTTTCGACATCCTTCAAGGTCAAGTCTTCCAATTGCCCGACCAGCACGCGCAAATGGCTGCTCATGGAACCGAGCATGCGCAGCGCAAGCTCAGGTTGATGGCGAAGCAGCGCGAGAATACCATCCTTGCGCACCAGCAATACCTGTGTTGGTTCGATTGCCCGCGCGTCGGCGGGATAACCGGTCGGAGCAGCGAGCGCGGCCTCCGCGAACGAATCGCCGGCGCGAAAAACGTGAATGATCTGCTCCTTGCCCAGCGCGTTCACTCGGTGCACGTTTACGGCCCCAGATCGGACGATATAGAATCCGGCCGCCTGATCTCCTTCATGGAAGAGATATTCATCCTTGTAGAGTGATTTTAGAACCGCGACCTCGGCAATGGCCTCCAAATCCTGTGGTGGCACTCCCGCAAGAAGCTGGCAACTCCTCAAACTGCTGATGAGCGCGACATTCCTGAATTCAGGGTGAGCAGTGTCCATGCAGCAATTCAATCACCTTCGCGCCAAAAGTAAACCATCCAGTCCGATCCCGCTCCTCGCTCGACTTTCGAGGCAAATCCTTCACTGCCGAGTATCTCGATGAGCGGCGAAGGCAGGAAGGGCGCGACGAGCAAAAGCCCCTGCCCTGCAGCCAACGTATCAACGCGCTTGCGGATTTCCGGGAACGGTTCGATGCCGCCGCGAATCATTTCACGAACGTCAAACCGTTTGAACTGGTGCATTGGAGGCATACCGTAGAATTGATATTAGTCATACACGACAAATCGCCGGCACACCAGATCTCGCTGAACCGCGCACGTTCGTCGTTGCGAGGAGGAGAACTGGAATGATCCTTTTCGGTTCAATGGCCACCGCCGGAGGTTGTTTCGATTTTGTCTGATTCGGTGGACTGTAATTTGGTAATCTTCACGCGAAATTCATCCGGACCTTTGACAAGGTGTTTCCATTCAAATGTTCCCGGCCATTGCGCGGCAAATTGATAATACAGTGGACCGGATCGTGGTCGTTCAACAAAACGAAGTAGTCACCCACCGGCAATTGCAGCCAGGTTTGAATGATCAGACCGTGTTTCACCGAACAGGGAATTGGCCGCACGTCCATGACTTTGTCCGGACCGACAAGATTGGAAGTTTGGATTGTTGTATTCATTGTGTTTTGTTTCGGCTAAAAATTCCCAACCCGAGTGGCGATACGGCCTTGCTCGGTCATCATGCTGGGGTGCCAGGGAGGATCCCATACGATTTGCACATCCACGTCCGCGACTCCGTCCAGGCTCAAGAGCGCTGTCTGCACTCCTTGGGCAATGCTTTCGTGCATCGGACAGCCCGGCGTCGTCAACGTCATCACAACCACGATGGTAGAACCATCAATACGAACATTATAAATCAGCCCGAGGTCGACGATGTTACAACCCAGTTCCGGGTCAATCACCTGGCGCAAGGTTTCAAGAATAAGTTCTTCGCCAGTGGCAATCATGACAGTGAGGGAAAACTGCGGTTGAACTTACCGGCTCCCGCCACTTGTTGCGATGATGACGCAACGCTCGTGAGCGGCTTCAACTCGGGACGAAAGAAATGTTTCAGCATGAGCGCAAGATTGACCGCCAGAGTCGCCATATTGATTCCGATCAGAATACAGCCCGCACGCACGACAGTTGGATTTGATAATACAATGCCGACACTGGCAATGAGCAATCCGCAAACAAATGCCAAGTAGCCGGCGATCTGCCATTTTTCAGAATACAAGTCTGCCAGGGCCGGTATCCGAGAGCGGCCCACATGCCGGCTGTAAGTTCCAAACCAGACGAGGAATGGAACAATCTTGTAAAGCATCCCCAGGATCGCGAACGAGACAACCCCGATAAGACCGAGAAACCCGTAGAGATTCTCAAGTTGTCCCGTCAACCGATTGAAAGGCAGGCCCGGCCAGGTCAGCACCCCCGCGAGCGCACAAAGAGGGGCCAGCATCGCAATCGCCGTCAGAAAATATTTCAGTCCCCAATCCAACACACGCCGCTTTCGCGCGCGAAGAATGGCGATGATCTCGATTCCGAACAATGCCAGTGCCGCAATCAGCACGAGTGCGAATGCAAACTTCCATGGACTTCGGAGCAGAATCGCCATGAACGCGCCCGCAAGACCAATGTTCAAAAGGACGATGCTCGAGATCGCACGTATTTTGCATTGGATTTCGCTCAGAGTGAACATGGGGATCAACTTGTACGACACGCCGACAATGAGCATGATGAAGCATCCAACGCTTCCAAGGTGGGCGTGGGCGTTCATGGCAGCGAGCGGCTCAAAATGCGACATGAACGCGCCGACCCATCGCAGCCCGGAAATCATTTGATGCACCCCGGTCGCGCCAGTCAACGCATCTTCTCCCTGATAAGAACATTTTCCAGCCGCAATAAATAAACCCGCCGTGACGGCAAGAGATAGCCAGATAATCGCCGCAGTCACCGCGGTTGCCGTGACATTCCACTTGGGTACGCGGAACAGAGTTCGCGCAATGTTGTAGACGAACAACCCGACACCAACGAAGAGCACGGAGCCAAAGTGCCCGACCTGTTTCATGTTCCATGCGTTGAACATCCAGACCATGCCAATGAATCCGACCACATGAAACACGAACTGAACCCGGGCCATCCGCTCGCTGAACAACCGCGTTTCCAGCGCCACTGGAACGAGCTGATATACCGCCCCCATGACAACCGAGCAAATCCAACCCAGCACGAACAAATGCGTCACCGCAATGATATACTGGCTGTAGTGATAGGTGGTAAGCAGCGCCGGCCGCGCGATGAGCCATCCAACTCCGGTGAAAAGCGCGAGCACGCCTGTGAGGATGAACGCTAGTGGCAATTTCACTGACGGAGCATGCGCGGCGGTTTTCCTTTCAGCCGCTGGCCGCGCGCGCATTGAACTAACCGGCGCGGCGGATATGAGTAATGAAGCTTCCATCGTTTTGCTCCTCGGATTCACCAATGAATCCACGTTCTTCCAGGTGTGAGTATAGATGAATCGGACGTCGATTCGTACGGGCGCGCAATTCCGCTCCCGCGGGCAGCGCGGCGATTGCTTCCAAAATTTTCACCATTGGCTGAGGTGGTTCTAAGCCGCGGGTATCCACTTCCACGACCGAGGGCGCAGTATGGGGCATTGGAGCAGAGACACAATTCGCGCTGACAGCGTTTTGAATCGGAGATTCGCCGCTGTCGGAGCTGGTGAACAGCACTTCCCAGTGACCTTGAGCAACCTCTCGCGATCGATGTCGAAATCCCTTTTTTGCCAGAACCCCGAATAGCGGCCTCGGTTCAAATGGCGCAACCAAAAGCAAATCCTGCCCGAGAGCCAAATCCGCGATGGCTCCCATAATCCTGGAAAATGGTTCGCGCCCCGCGCGAATATCTTCGCGAACATCGACCATTACAGTCTTGTCAGTCATGGATGCCAATATAACCGAAGAGGGCCCAGGATACCTTGACATGAGTCAAAGAATTCTCGTTCGGTTCCGCTTATTCTTGCGCCTAATGAAAGAACTCATGAATAACCGTCCGACTCCCGACTGGGACCCAACCTCCCCGGAAGTCCAACGTGACCAGCGCGCGGCATACGACGAAATGCGCCGGCGCTGCCCGGTTGCCTACAGCGAATTCCTTGGATGGTCCCTGTTCCGGCATGAGGATGTGACTCGAGTGCTCCTTGATCATGAAACGTTCAGCAGCGCGGCCTCCCGGCATCTTTCTGTTCCGAGCGGCATGGATCAACCCGCACACACAGCATATCGCGGGATCATTGAACCGTATTTTTCCGCTAAGAGGCTGGACGTTTTTGAACCTGAATGCCGGAGGATTGCGGCGGGTCTCGTGCAGCAGTTGACCTCGCGCGAATCGACGGAGTTTATGGATGGCGCGGCGTTGCCCTTTGCAGCACGCACGCAATGTGCGTTCCTCGGCTGGCCATCGATTCTGGAGGGAACTCTGATAGATTGGACTCATAGAAATCACGAGGCCACTTTAAAACAGGATCGCAGGGCAATGGCTGAAATCGCCCTTGAATTTGAATTAATTGTTGGCGATCTATTGGACTCGCGGATTCGTCAAAACGCCGGCCCGGAGACAGACCTTACCGCATCATTGATGCACGAAAAAATCTGCGGTCGACCTTTGAGAAATCCGGAACTAGCGAGCATCCTGCGCAATTGGACCGTAGGGGAAATCGGCACAATCTCGGCCGCTGTGGGGATTCTCACCCATTATCTAGCAACGTATCCCGTCTTGCAGAGACAATTGCGTGCCAACCCGGAACTATTGCCGCCAGCGATTGAAGAGATTCTGCGCATTGATGGACCCCTTGTAGCCAACAGGCGGATTACGACGCGGCCGGTGGAAATTGGCGGCAAAAGAATCAATGCGGACGAGCGGATTACTCTTATGTGGATGGCGGCGAATCGAGATGAACGCGCCTTCGAAGAGCCAGAATCATTTCGTCTGGACCGTGACCCGCGAAAGAACCTTCTTTGGGGCGCGGGCATACATGTCTGTCCCGGCGCACCACTGGCACGACTCGAAATGCGGGTATTCATGGAGGAACTGCTATCCCAAACCGCTCGAATGACAATCGATCCGAAAAAAACTGCGAAGCTTGCTATATACCCAGCGAGCGGATTTGAGAGGCTGCCACTGGAAATGAAGGCTAAAACTATTCTCATGCCTGTTTGATAGGACACCTTTCCAGCATCTTGACAGTTCCTTATGACGTGTTGAAGATTGCTGCAAGTCCAGAATGAATGACGATGCAAAAAGCCATGAGGACGAGGATGTTCCGTGTGCCGGGAAAAGGGAATTTGTGAAACATAAGGGACGCACACGATTCGCTTATCTGGACTCCTATTTGAACTGGAGAGATTGTTATACTAACGAATTGCTCGAAGGTGAGGTTTCCAAACTGGACAAGATATAAATTCCATTTGTTCTGTTTCAAACCGTAGGACCTCCGGGCGAGCTTTTCCATTGTACATCCTAAACTCCGCGGTTGGCGCTCACGCGTGGAAGACGATTGTCAGGAGTAATGACAGCCCCACTTTGTTCAAAATGTCAGCCCGCGTGATGGTGTGGGGTTACAACGAAAAATTCGAGACGGATTCCCATCGTTGAAATTAGCCTCTGGTTTTCTTCTCCAGCGCCCTAAAAAAAGTAGTCACCTGTTCCATGCGTTGAACGAAGTCGTCTAAAAATTGTCCCTTCTGTATGACCGATTGGGAAGAGCACCTCCGCGATCTGAAAAATGCAATCCGAAGAGCAGAGCGCAACAATAAGGCTGTGCAAAACGTGGTGGCGGAAATGGATGCTCTCTTGGCGAAGCGAAAGACTGCTAAACCGGCCAAATTAGCAACCCCAAAAAGTTCGCTTCGGCGCTGACGAGTTCGGTTAGACAGATGACGTTTGGCTCACGTGACCGGCAGTTGTGCCGCTTATGCAACCATCTTCACACTTTCCGCCTCACGCAATGGTTACGCCGCCGCGGCGATGGCTTTCGGAAACAGCACGTTATTTTCCTTGTGAATATGTCGGTGCATGTCTTTTTCCAGGCGTGCGAGCGCTTCGTAGAGCGCGCGAAAGGTGTTGCACGCCCAATCTGGAGCCGTATAGCCGTCAGTAAGTTTGTTAAACTGCTCCAAAGCAGCTCCGGCACGGTCGTGATCGTACTCGAGCTTCTTGCAGATCGACCGAACGGTAGCCGGGGTGCTCTGCTTGCCCTTTTCCAACCTGCGAATTGCCGGAAAAACAGTCTGGTTCTCCTCTTCGGTATGGGATGTCATTTCGGCATTAAAACCCTGAAAGACCTGCCGCAGCACGAGTAACCTCGGCTCGTGCCCACCGTGCACGGAGGCAACTTTGCGCGTCAGGAAATCCAGGCGGGGAAGTTCTTCCTGCAGATACGCGTGATGGGTCTCCTGGATGTCATCGCATAGTTCCGACAGCGTCATCGTATCAGGGTCCCGCAGAAGCCCGTCAGGCGCGATGTCCATTGCCGACAACATGGCGATGACCGTGGCGGCATCCAGCCGCCTGGTGTCGCAAACTTCGGCCAGCGATTTCTTTCCTCCGCAACAGTAATCAATGTGCAGTTTCTCAAAAACCCGCGCGCTTGCCGGCATCGCACGGACGATTTCTCCAATGGGAGTCTCAGATGTTACAGTTTTCATAGCATCAATTTCCTTTGCCCATTCTGGCAAAAATTTCTTTTCGTTCCTCCGCGCGAGTGACCTGATCGATCATCGGATATAGAATGCTCTCTTCTTTATGGTTGTGTGGACACAGGACGGAAGTCAGCCCCAGTTCCTCGGCTTCGGTCTGCCAGTCCTCCTGCGCGAGCTTTTCCGAAATCGCCCCCAGATATTTGCGGATCTCCTGGTGTTCCCAACGCATTACCGCGGTTGGTCCGCCCATCTGACCAAATTTGGTCTCGAAAGACGGGAACAGAATTTCCTCTTCCCAAACCATGTGCTGCTCTAGGCCGCTCTTGAACTGAGTGAAATTATTTTTGGCGAGAGCCTGGTCCGACGATTTTACTTTTCGAAATTGATGAAACAATTCGTCGAGGCGCTCGTGGTCCTGAGTGTAGTGCTCGTTGATCGTTTGCATATGGAAATCAGGTAACAGTTAAAGCTGCGAGTTATCATGAGGCGGTTGCTTGATGCCAATCAGCATGATCGCCGCCAAATTTGTGCGGTTTCTCATAAACACCCGCCGCATTTCGAGCACCCGGCGCCGCGCGTCGCCATCCCACAGCAGATTCCACCCGAAGCGTAATGCGCGCCAGAAGCCCTCGTCCTGAAGTAGCCGATCCGGTTCCAGTAGACGCATCGGTCGTAGTTCCTCCACTTGAACGGAAAATCCCCCGGCCTCCAGAACCGCGCGCCATTCGGCACGCGTCAACGGTCTGGCGCCGACGTGAATGGCATGGGAAAGTGCGTGATTAATCTCGCGCTTTATCGCGTCATTCAAATCGTCCGGAACCAGGCACAATTCGTGGATTGCATAGCGGCCACCGGGCTTCAAGAGTCGGCAGGCTTCCCTGACGATCCGGCGTTTTTGTTCCGGCCCCTGCATGCTCAACATGGCCTCGCCATAAACCGCCGTGGCAGACTGATCGCGCAAGCCGGTTTCGGCGGCATTGCCACTGACGCATTGCTGGCGCGGACCGCTTAAAATTTCCCTAACGCGCGAAGCCGCGGACGGATCCTCTTCAACCGCGGTATAGGATTTCGGGTGTCGGTTGCCCGTCATTCTCGCTGTCACGCCCAGTCCGGGCGCGAATTCGACAACGTCATCGGATGATTGGATGTTCAATGCTTCCAGCATCGCGCGCGTCATTTCCAAACCGCCCGGGCGCAAGACCCGTTTTCCGAGTCGCGCGAAAAGCCAATGACCGGGCATTTTGCCGGCAACAAGCCCGCTTCCGGGCAAGATCATTTCGGTGGTAATCTTCATAATCCACCACCAGCTTAAACCGGACGCGCACATCGCGGTTTGACCCAAGTCAACAATTGTGCGGATTGATCCAATGCTTCGCTTGAATGCCCCCATATTCGGATGCTTGAGACCTGGCGCAAGTTAAAGATGCACTTGAAATACATCTTTAATGTATTTATGTTCCATGCCAGCGATAGAAGTAACATGAACAAAATTCCCGCCGCAACTCGGGTTCCCGAGAGAGGCTGACTATGAACTCCCAGAGAAAGGCCAATTTGTGAAACCCGGCGAACATTCAGATCCAGCCTACGCTGCCACCTTCAATCCTGCACCAAGCGAATTGCTTGCCTTGGCCGCAGGGCAACCTTTTTTCAAAGGATTGGACGGGCGCCTGATTGAGATGCTCGCTGATTCCATTCTGGAAATGCGGTTCAAGTCAGGGGACTGGATTTATCGGCAAGGAGATCATGCCAATCGATTTTATATGATTCTGAAAGGCAAGGTCTTGATCGAATCCGAAGGGAAGGACCGTGTTGCGCTCCCAATTCGCACGCTTGGTCCGGGAGACGATCTCGGTTGGGCCTGGTTGTTTCCTCCGTACGAAATGCATTTCAACGCGCGAGCCGTCGATCCAACGTGGACCATTTTCTTCTATGGGACTCGCTTGCGCGAGAAGTGCGAGGCAAATCATGAACTCGGCTATCAGCTCATGAAACGTGTCGCGGAGGTGGTGGTGCGAAACCTTCATGCCACGCAACAACGTTTACTGGAATGCAGCGGAACGATAAATCCGTAACGACAGATGTCCGTTTGCTCAACAAACCATCGGTTAAAGCAATTCTTTGCTATCACTCCGAATGCAGGCATTTCATGGGGAAAGATATCGTGCAATCGCGTAAATCGAAAAAAAATGAGAGTGCTTTACCAGTGGTGCTGACGGTCGGCCATTCGACGCGCACTCTCGCTGAGTTCATTCGTTTGCTCAAAGCTCACGCGGTGTCTCGGGTCGTCGACGTGCGGACGGTGCCGCGTTCCCGGCACAACCCGCAGTTCAATAAGACTTCGTTGCCATTGGCATTGAAGAAAGCGGATTTGATGTACACACACCTGCCTGGGCTCGGCGGATTGCGTCATGCAAAGCATGATTCAACCAATGCGGGATGGCGAAACGCTTCGTTTCGAAGTTTCGCGGATTACATGCAGACGCCGGAGTTTGAGGAAAGCCTCGAAGAATTGATAGGATTGGCGCGCCATGACCGGATTGCATTGATGTGCGCCGAAGCTGTTCCTTGGCGCTGTCATCGTTCGCTCATCGCCGACGCACTGCTGGTCCGGGGGATTTGCACTGAGGACATCATCAGTCCAATCCGAAGCACGGTTCACACCCTCACGCCTTTTGCGAAAGTTAAAGGCACCGCGATCACGTATCCGGCCGGGGGTTCATCGGATGGTTCAAAAAAACCTTCAAATCAGTCGACCGCGCGTTTATTAAAACGCGCGTCTTCCCCCGCAAGTGCCTCGCGCAAACAAAAGGCTGTAACTTTGTGATCGCATATAAGATTTCGAAGAACGCGAGGATTCTCTTTGTGGGAATTAATCCACATCCCGGTTCGTATCGGCGCGGCGTGCCGTTTTCCAACAACAAGATGTTCTGGTATCTGCTCAGCCGCGCAGGATTGGTGGATGAAGCGGAAACCGAGATCAGATGCGATGACAGGCTCAAGCACCTCTACGACAAAAAGTTTGTTTCGAAATATGCGTTGAACTTTGTGAACCTTGTGGACCGGCCCACGACCCAGGTAACCGAGATCACCAAGGGTGAGGAACAAATCGGTGTGCGCCGCGCGTTAAAAATCATTCGGACATGTAAGCCGAACGTTGTTTGTTTCATCGGCAAGATAACCTTCAATAAATTTCGCGGCAGCCGGGAATGCGCCTATGGTTGGCAAGGTAAAATCGGCGATGCCAGCGTTTACCTGATGCATTTTCCAATCCGAGGGCCGGCGTCAGTCCGGGTGAAGGAGTTGACAGAAGTCAGCTGCTTGGCGGACTTGAACTCTCGACTTCACTCAAATTCCAAAAGACCGGCGCGGCGGAACCCCCGTAAAACAACAGCCAAAAAGGAATCCACACATGAACCATAGGACGCGAGTTTACGAGAACGTTTTTGAGATGTTGCCCGGTGAGGAAAACCCCACGCCGTTGGTTCGCATCAACAAGCTCAATCCGCGGGCCGAGTTTCCGCTTTACGCCAAGCTTGAGTGGATGAACCCGTTTGGCTCGGTGAAGGATCGTGCGGCCTGGGCACTATTGCGAGACCTCGAAGAACGCGGAGAACTCGCCAACGGCCGCGGCATTGTTGAGCCAACCTCCGGCAACACCGGCATCAGCATGGCCGCGATGGCCCGTGCGCGAGGCCATCGCCTACTTGCAATCGTGCCGAACAAGATCCCACTGGAAAAAAAGGTGCTTTTGAAAATCGTCGGGGCGGACCTTGAAGTTATTTCGGATGAGTTATGCCCCACGCCGGGATTGGGCGACGGCTCAATCAATTTGGCCAAAACTCACGCAAAAGCTTCGGCCCATAAATACACAATGCCCAACCAGTATGAAAATCCGAAGAACGTGGAAGCACATCTCAAGACAACCGGTCCGGAGATTTGGAAGCAAACAGAAGGCAAAATCACGCACCTGTTCGTTTCGCTCGGGACCTGCGGCACGGTCGTCGGCACCAGTCAATTCCTTCGCAGTAAAAATCCTGACCTAAAGGTCATTGCCGTGCAGCCGACCGAAGGCCATGACGTGCCGGGCTTGCGGAACGTTTCACAACTCGGAGTATCAAAACTTTTTGATTCCTCGCTGGTGGATGACATTCTGGAAATTGATTTCCACCTCGCCTACACACGAGCATTGGAGCTTTGTCAAAATGAGGGCCTGCTGGCGGGTCCGAGCTCGGGCCTGATCTTTGAAGGCGCATTGGAAATTGTCCGCCGCGACAACAAAGGACACGGCGTGATGATTTTTCCAGACAACATTTTCAAGTATACGGCAAATATGACGAAACACATTCCCGGCCTGTCGTCCGGGACACAACCATAATAAAAACATGACAACTAAAACTCCCCCAAACTACGCAAGCCCGGAAGTGCTGGTCGAAACCAATTGGGTAAAAGAAAACCTCGGCGTTCCCGGAATCAAACTCGTCGAGATAGATGTGGATACCAAGGCATACGAGGCCGGCCACATCCCGGGCGCAGTAGGATTCAACTGGCAGACTCAGCTTCAAGACCAAGTGCGCCGCGACATCATCACCCAGGAGGCGTTTGAAAAACTCCTTGGCAACGCGGGCATTGCGCCAAACGACACAGTCGTTCTTTACGGTGACAATAACAACTGGTTCTCGGCCTATGGCTTTTGGCTTTTCAAGATTTACGGTCACAAAGACGTCCGCTTGATGAATGGTGGACGCGTGAAATGGTTAAACGAAAATGACAAGTCATTGACGACCGAACGGCCGAAAATCGTTCCGACACAGTATCGCGCGACTGCGCCGGATTTGGGATTGCGTGCTATGTTGCCGGAAGTCTTGCAGGCTCAATCGGCAAGGAATTGCAATCTGGTGGACGTGCGGAGCAACGACGAATTTACTGGCAAGGTCATCGCGCCTCCCGGCATGACCGAAACCGCTCAGCGGGGCGGTCATATTCCCGGCGCTAAAGGCATCCCTTGGAACACGGCGGTGGGGCCCGATGGAACATTCAAATCCGTTGAGCAATTGCGGGCAATTTACATTGATGAAAAAAACGTCGACCCAAAAAAGGATTCCATCGCGTATTGCCGGATTGGAGAACGTGCGAGCCACACTTGGTTTGTTTTGAAGTACCTGCTCGGCTTCCCCAACGTAAAAAGTTACGACGGCAGTTGGACCGAATATGGCAGCATCGTTGGCGCTCCGATTGAAAAATGAAAGACGTTGCAAATCCATACGCACATGTGCTACTGCGAGTTCAACGACATCCTCTTCGATTGCCGCGCTGGACGCTGATGTGATTTCCATCGAAACCTCACGCTCCAGGATGGAACTTCGGTAGGCATTTGGAACATTCATTATCGACCCCGGAGTGTGGGACGTCCATTCACCGCGCGCACCGTCTAGCAGATGAAATGGTCCAGATGCTTCGGACCGCAATCTGCGTGGTTCCGGCAGAATGGCTTTGGGCAAACCTAAATTGCGGCCTCAAAACGCGCCGCTGGGAGCAAGCGGTGCCCGCGTTGAAAAACCGCGTGGCGACCGCCAAAATCGTACGCGAAACCACGGCAGCCACGCCGCCATCCTGACGCTGCGTGATTAAAGACAACTCCGGTCCGGATTGCCCGGGCGTTTATTTGGTGGCCGAGCCACGTGCTCGCTCAAAAAGTTTGTCCCGCCAGCTTGCCGAAAGCTGCGGACATTCGGAAAGCCGCAACGCGGCGGCATGATCGTCCAAGCGTTGGTGCATGATGGCATTACATTCAGCCAGATTCCACTGCGGCCAGACGCGGTCCAGCAGCATTCCGACAGCGTTCGGTTTGAGCCAACCATTTCTAATCACACGGAAATAGAAGCCAGTAAAACCGGTGCGCTCCGCCTGCTCCTTCAAATCCTCCACGTGCCACCGTCGTGATAATTTCCAGCATGGCTGGCGCGGCTGCGAAATTTCCATGATGACCTCGTCGAACTGGAAACGGTCACCAACACACAGTTGCGCCTCGGTTGCCCCCTCCAACGTGACATTTTCACCAAAGCCCCCGATGGGAATATCTGCCAGCCCTGGTTGCCGGCGCCAATAGTCGTAATGCGCGGAGGGATAAACACACACTGCCTTTTCAGGACCGCCATGATACTTGCGATCCGCCTGTTCATCGCCGTGAAGGCCACCGTAGGAAAGCCATACCGGACCTGGAACCAGATCCTTAAAAATCCCGCTCTCCCATGGCTGGCCAGACTGACGATTAGAGCTCTCGGGCGGAATCACTTTCGCCCGGCCCACGAACAAGCCAACGATACGAGTATTCATTTTTCGCCAAATAGGTTCTGTATGAAATCGGCGGATCAAATTCTAATGCCTGGCCGGTTGATAGGTGCCCGGCACCGTTCGAAATGCGATGGCAAGCCGATTCCAGCCATTGATGGCAACGACGGCCAGAGTGATGTCCACGAGTTCCTTTTCAGTAAAATGTTTCCGCACCGATTCATAGACTTCGTCCGGAACATGGGTGTCGGCGACGCGCGTGATTGTTTCCGTCCATTCCAACGCCGCGCGCTCGCGTTCGCTAAAGAATGATGTCTCCCGCCAGACGGAGAGCGTGTAAAGCCGTTGTTCGGTTTCACCGTGAGCGCGGGCGTCCTTCGTGTGCATGTCGAGACAGAAGGCGCAGCCATTGATCTGGGAGGCGCGGGTTTTGATCAATTCGAGCAATGATGGTTCGAGGCCGCAGGACCTCACGTATTGTTCGAGTGTGCTCATTGCTTTATATCCGCCTGGAGCCGATTGTTTGTAGTCAATTCGTTGTTGCATGGTTTTGTCTTTCGCTGGTGTTGGTGCAAATATCATACGAACACTTCGTTACGTATCACCGTGTTGCCCGGCGCCGCTACTTTTTTTGATCTGCGCTTCGAGATAAGCTTTCAGCGCCACGACGTTGTTGTGCTCGGCGTCGTGCGAACTGAATAGCAGTGTCACGTCGCCGTTTCTTTCGGCGTCAAGGATCGGTTGCCAGGCTGCCGGATGCTGATCCAGCTCGGCACGATAACGTCGCTGAAATTCCGGCCACTTGGCCGGATCATGGCTGAACCATTTCCTCAGTTCGGTGCTGGGAGCCACCTCCCGCAACCAGTCGTCGAGCTTGGCCGATGTCTTCTTCAGCCCGCGTGGCCAGAGACGTTCGACAAGAAATCGTTGGCCGTCATCGCGCGCTGCGCGTTCGTACACTCGTTTGATTTGAATCATAACGTTCCTCCACTTGTTGTTGTCACTCATTACTGTGTTGGTGGCCCGTCCGCTGCCGATCGATAAACATCGGATATTGCCGGGCCGGTGACGTTGATTTCACCCATCGCACCTTTTTCGCAGTGAGCCGCCGAGTGATCCAGAAACATGTACATTCCGGGCACCAGGGGCATGAATTCGAGAATGCTCGCCGAGCCGGGCGGCACAAGCGTGGTTTGCAGATCATGCGCCGGCGGGTCGGCGAGGCTGCCGTCCCGGAACACCTGGTCCATCACCGTTCCAACAATGTGAAATGACGAGGGCAGATTTGGTCCAGCATTGCCAAAATAGATGCGAACGCGCTCGCCCGTCTTTGCTTGAAGCGCGCCATCCATGAACATTGATCCCGACTGCCCATTGAAAACCACAAAACTGGGACGCTCTTCCACAGCGCGGTCATGTGAGTATTCCAGCATGGTTTCGTCGCTAGGATTGTTTGTTCCATAAAACTCTCCCTGCATGATGTAAAACTCCCGATCGGCGTGAGGCAATCCGTTGGTGGGTTCGACGAGAATCAATCCATACATGCCGTTGCCGATGTGATCAATCATTGGTGGAATGGCGCAGTGATACATGAACAACCCCGGCGAGCGGAGTCGGAACCACGCCGTGTTCGTCATGCCCGACGTCACGGTCAGAAGATTTGCTCCGCCGCCCGGACCCGTGACTGCGTGAAAGTCCAGATTATGTGGCATTCCACTTGTATCAGTATTGGAAATTCGGACCTGAAGCCAATCACCGACACGGGCGCGAATAAAGGGTCCCGGCACATGGTCGTTGAATGTCCAGAAGTGGTAGTTCTCCATAGAAGAAAGCGGCATCATTTTGTGGGTTGCCGTCAGGTCCACATCGACGATCGCTGGCTCCTGTCGCGTAATGGGAGGCGGGACCTGCGGTGCGTACGTGAGTTCGGCTTTAACATGGGGAAGAGCGGCGAAAGCACACTGGACTGAGGCGGTGATTCCCGCAAGCGTAAGTAACATCGACATTCTTTTCATAACTTTTTTCTCCGGTCAAAACGTAGTCTTCCGGCGCTCGATGGGGTTTGACCCAGGTCAAAGAACGGCAAAGATTCGGGTATGTTTTGTGAATGTGAATTCACTTTCACCTGCACAGTGCTCATCAAAATGAACCTGATTCTCGAAACCAAAGACCTACCTGAAGGAATCCAAGGTGATCGATTTTGATTCTCCGCTGCTGCAAGGAAGGGGTTGGCCAGATCCAAAGCCTTGCTGCGAGCGATCACGATCCGGCAAAAATGGCTTTTGAATATGTCCGCGATAAGATTGGCCGTTCATTCGATTTGAACAGCGCTGTGGCCACCATTTAAGCTTCTCAGGTGATGACCTGCAAAGAGGGAACCCGCTCGAAGAAGTCCTTACTTCCATGCGCGATTCCGCCGACTACCAGGAGTTGTCCTCCAAGCGTCCGCAAGCATTGAATATGCGAAAATGAATGGAGAAGCTTTCGAACTTGTTCTGCGGGCGGAGGAACAAGCAGTCCTCATGAATCGGGTGCCATTCTGTGCGAAGTGCTCAGAAAGATTGAATCGCCCGCCTCAAGCAACCTGGCTGCCGAAATCGCACTCCAGAAAACTCTGAAGCAGCTTTTGGGGGCCAATCAAATCCCTTCGGAAAACAAACGGAAATTGGTGGATTTTCCAGCCATGGATATTTGTGCCAAAGTTTTGACCCAGGTCAAACATTATTGGTTGCTTCAATGTATAGTCGGAATGTGAATTTACGTTCACATTCTGGAAATCGGGCGAAGCGGAAGTATAAGACCGAGATCCGCCAGGAACAGATTTCGCGCGCGGCGCTCGGCTTGATCGCCAAGCGCGGTCTTAGTGAGTTGAATATTATCGCTCTTGCCGACGAAGTGGGAGTTGTGCCTTCGGCCATCTACCGTCATTACCAGCACAAGGATGCAGTGCTCGAATCGGTCCTAGGGCTGATTGCAAAAAGTCTTCTCGCAAACGTCGAAGCGGTGCGGGAAGAAGCATCCGATTCTTTCGATCGGCTGCATCTATTGCTTCGGCGCCATGTTCGATTGGTTCGCCATCACGCCGGGATTCCGCGCGTCGTTTTTTCCGAACAGATTTTTGCGGGCAACGCGCGTCGGAGACGTCAAATCCACGGCATCATTTCGGGCTACCTGCGTGAAATCACCCGGATTATAGCCGAGGGACAGAAGGCCGGGGAACTACGCACCGATGTTTCGGCAGATTCAGCCGCTGTGATGTTTTTGGGGCTCGTCCAACCGGCCATCATTCTCTGGCTCATGAGCAATCAAACCTTCGATGTTGCAGGCCACGCCGAGCAAGCTTGGGGGGTGTTTCGTGAGATGCTGGAAACCAGACCGCGCTTTCAAATTCATGCCCACTTTAACCAAACGAAAAACTCAAAATGAAAACAACTGCTATCAATCAAATGATTGGCGAACATCGTTATATCGAAATAGTCATCAGATCACTCCGGGATGCCGCCTCCGCCCTGGATCGTAGTCAGCGCCTGAATGCGCAGAAACTCCGGACTGTTGTTGAATTCCTGCGAATTTATGCCGACCAACGGCATCATCAGCGCGAGGAAGCCATATTCTTTCCTGCGCTTGTCAAGCGTGGCGTGCCACCGCAAGGCTGTCCGATTGGCGGACTGAATCACGAGCACGAGAAAGGGCGCGCCCTCGTTTCAGCTCTGGATGAGGGTATCGCTTTTTATGAACAGCAGCGGCCGGGATCGGACATGGAATTGCGGCAGACGTTGCAGGCGATTGCCGATCTCTACCAAAAGCATCTGTGGATGGAAGACGCGATGGTGTTTCCAATGGCCAAGACGCTCATTACCACTGCAGACAACCGGGAAATGAAAAAGCAATTTGCCGACCTCGACCAAAAAATTGGCTTAGAGACAATACAGCGCCTGGAGCAATTCGCGGGCAGTTTGTCATTTCAGACAGGAACCCCTGCTCCAGCCTGCGAAAGCACAGATCGTTCGACAGTCGGCACCCCGCCTGTCTTTAACCGATAGACAAACAGTTTTTTATCACGAGAAAAGACAATGTTATGAGCAAAAATGCAACCGATACAAACTTTCAACCGGCCCAGGTTGTGCCACTCGCGGGATTGATTGATTACCAGAACGGCTCGGTTGTCAGCCGTGAGATCGTCAAGGGCGCCACCGGAAAGGTGACGCTGTTTGCCTTCGATAAAGGAGAGGGTTTGAGTGAACACACCTCACCCTACAACGCGCTGGTTCAGGTGATCGAAGGCAAGGCGGAAATCACGATCTCCGGCAAACCAAATTGCGTCAAAGGCGGAGAACTCATTCTGATGCCCGCCGGCCAACCGCACGCTCTCAGCGCAGTCGAGCGGTTCAAAATGATTCTGACGATGATTCGCTCTTAATGTCCCTGAAACATAGAAATCAAATTTATGAAAACTGAAAATCAAATCTCTTGGACTTCGCGACACCGTCGAAATCGCAGCGCTTCCGCTGACTTATGCTCCTGTTCAGAAATGCGCGTGAAACGGCAAAAGGCCAGGAAGCCAGAAAACCGCGAGTTCCAGATTCCCGAGCCATTACAAGTCAATCAGAACGAGATGTGCGTCGCGCTCGAACGTGCCGCTCGCTCCGGCGGCAGGACTGGACGAGCGGCGTCGGCCCTCATGAAAATTTTGCAACCGCATCTGTTGAAAGAGGAGGAGGATTTGTTGCAAACGCTGGGGCTGCTGGTTCCGCTTGCGCAGGGACAATATCACGGAGGGATGCAGGAAGCCACAGCCAAAACCGAGCATTTGAGGTCCCGTATGTTCGAGATCATGCGCGAGCACGTCGAAATCATTGAGGCGGCGCATAAACTTTTGGACGCAGCGCGCGCAGAAAAGAAATTGTCGCTGGTCGCCTTCACCGAGCGTCTCATGCTTCGCGCCTGGACGGATGAAGTCGTCTTTTATCCTACGGCGATTTTGATTGGTGAATATTTGAAGCTGAAATCGGCGGAGCAATTGCAGCCGGTCAAAATTCATCATCACGAAGCGAGGCTTTGAGGCATTGAATGAAAGCTGCCGAACTGATTGTCAGATGCCTCGAGAATGAAGGCGTCGGTTACATTTTTGGCATTCCCGGTGAGGAAAACCTCGACCTCGTGGACGCTCTGGCGGATTCCTCGATCCAGTTCGTCACAACGCGCCATGAACAAGGAGCGGCGTTCATGGCCGATGTTTATGGCCGGCTCACCGGCGAAGCGGGCGTGTGCCTAGCAACATTGGGGCCAGGCGCGACCAATCTGCTCACCGGCGTGGCCGACGCAAACATGGATCGCGCGCCGCTGGTTGCCCTCACTGGACAGGCCAACTCGGACCGCCTGCATAAGGAATCGCACCAGTCTGTGGACGTGATGTCGCTGTTTCGACCGGTAACAAAATGGAACGCGAGCGTCCGGATGACGGAAGTGATTCCCGAAGCGATTCGCAAGGCATTCAAAGTCGCGCAATCGGAAAAGCCCGGGGCCACCCACGTTGAGATTCCAGAAGATATCGCGCGCGCCGAAATTGACGCCGCTCCGCTGCTTGTCCAATCGCCGCTCGCCGGCCCTGCTTCCGCCGAGCAAATCGAACGCGCCGCGCACCTGATCCGCCGGGCGCGACAGTCAGTGATTCTGGCTGGCAACGGCATCGTTCGCGCTCGTGCCACGGACGCGCTGGTTGCGTTCGCGGAAAAATTGAATATTCCCGTGGCCACCACGTTCATGGCCAAGGGTGTAATTTCGGACCTCCATCCGCTATCGCACGGCGCAATCGGATTGCAAATGCGCGATTACATCAACCGCGGGCTCGCCCAGGCGGACACGATTATCGCAGTGGGATACGACCTAGTGGAATACGCGCCGAGCTTTTGGAATCCGAATCACGACAAGACGATCATTCACATCAATCAATCTCCCGCCGAAGTCGATGCGGCTTACATCCTCGGCGTGGGCGTGGTTGGCGATCTGGCAACATCGTTGCGCGAATTGACCAACGTTTGCGGCGCGCGTCAGGAAACACAATGCTCACACATGCGCCAGGCGCTGCGTGATGAATTGGAACAACACGCGGAAGATACCGCGTTTCCGTTAAAGCCACAGCGCATTCTCTCCGACCTTCGCCGTGCGTTGAGGGATGATGACATCGTCGTGTCCGATGTGGGCGCGCACAAGCTGTGGCTGGCGCGGCTGTTTCCCTGTTACCAGCCGAACACGCGCGTTATTTCAAACGGCTTTGCATCAATGGGCATTGCCGTGCCTGGCGCGATTGCGGCTAAACTGGTACATCCCAACCGTCGCGTCGTGGCCGTCACTGGTGACGGCGGCTTCCTCATGAACTCGCAGGAATTGGAGACCGCAGTTCGTTTCGGTACGGGTTTTGTCACATTGGTTTTGAACGACAACACGTACGGCCTCATCAAGTGGAAGCAAATCAATCGTTTTGAGCGAGTGGCCTTCACGGATTTCGATAATCCGGATTTTGTGAAATATGCCGAGAGCTTCGGCGCGCAAGCCTGCCGCGTGGAAACATCTGAGGAATTGATGCCGGCCATCCTGTCCGCACTCGACAGTGGAAAAGTGAGTGTGATTGATTGCCCAACGAATTTTGCAGAAAACCTGAGATTATCCGAAGCACTCGGCTCGATCACGGAGTTGGTGTAATCGTGACGTCAGGGATCATCATCAAACTTCCACAGATCATCCTTGCCGAATTCTGGGCAGCAGGAACCGCCTTGATAGCAATCCTCACACAAGATCCGGTCGCCGAAGCGATAGGCGCCAAATTTCTCGCAGACATCGCAAACGGCTTTCTCGTCCAGCCGCATTTTGCGGTCCGCCTCGCGAATCGTTTGCTGCTTTAATTCCATGAATTAACTTCGCACCAGATTGTTTCTTCGGCAATCATGCGCACGCGGCAATACTCACGACCATCGTGAACATCACCGGCTGGAGTTAGGCGACTCGTAACGTGACCATTTTTGCAGTCCTGCCGCCCGCTCTAAGGCAACCAGAGTTCCAAGGAAGCCCCGTTAGCGGCCCGTGGTAAGTAATCCAATTTGCATGATACACAGGCAACGGGACCCTCAACGGCAAACGGATTGCGCGATTGATATTTGAACGTCCAAGTCGCGTTCGGATCAAGCCACAGCTGGAGCCGCGGCGCCCGGCGCAATCGGAACACCTTCGTTCGATGCCTGAGTTGCGGTGTTTGTCTCCTGCTTTGGAACAATACGCCAGAAATGCGGCACCGATTCGTGCCACTGCGCCGCAATTTCGGCTGCTCTTGCGGACGCCGTACGCTCCCAATGCGCCAAAATCAGCCTCCGCAACTCGGTAATGTCGGCGGGGTCCGACAATCGTTGAATGCATACTGTCTCGGAATTGCAACATTGCGCGAAAACGTTCAGCGGGTCGAAAACAAAAGCAGTCCCACCGCTCATGCCGGCCGCGAAATTGCGTCCCGTGGCGCCGAGCACAACCACCGTTCCGCCCGTCATGTACTCACAGCCGTGATCACCCACGCCTTCCACTACAGCAACCGCACCAGAGTTGCGGACGCAAAACCGCTCGCCGGCCGACCCGGCGGCCAAAAGGCTGCCACCGGTCGCGCCGTACATCGCCGTGTTCCCCAACAAGACGTTTTTGGTCCATTCAAATCGGCTATGTGCCGGCGGGCGAATGATAATCTCTCCCCCACTCATGCCTTTGCCGACGTAATCGTTCGCCTCGCCGAATAGGCGGATCGTGATGCCGCGAGCGAGGAACGCGCCGAGACTTTGCCCAGCGCTGCCATAAAGCGTGATGTCAATCGCACCATCAGGCAACCCACGTTCGCCAAATACATGGCCGATTTCACCCGACAGTCGTGCGCCAACACTGCGCTCTTGGTTGTTGATCTGATACGATAGTTTTATCGGTTTATGGTGAACTAACGTCGGTTGGGCATCTCTCACGATCAAATCGTTGAGTGTTTCGGCATCGGCTCTTGCCAGTTTTGCTCGTGCGGCGGCATGCCAATTTGAGCGTGGCCTGGCGAGCCATCGGCTTAAATCGAGATTCGCAATGCGCGGCCGGATCTCCGAGGGAAAATCTTCGAGCGATTTCCGTTCAACCAAATCAGTCCGACCGACAATCTCGGCCAGTGTGCGAAAGCCCAGTTGAGCCTGAATTTCGCGAACCTCCTGAGCCACGCCGTTGAAGTAGGCGACCACATTCTCCGGTTTGCCTCGATATTTCTTTCGCAGTTCCTCGTCTTGCGTTGCGACTCCGACAGGGCAGCGATTGGTGTGGCAGATCCGAAACATCGCACAGCCGGCAGCAATCAGAGCGGCAGTCCCGAAGTTGAATTCCTCCGCTCCTAATATTGCCGCGAGCACAATGTCGCGGCCGGTCTTCAATCCTCCATCCGTCCGCAAAATGACTCTTGATCTCAGGTCGTTCAGCAAAAGTGTCTGGTGTGCCTCGGCGATTCCGAATTCAAACGGGCTTCCGGCGTGCTTGATAGAGCTGAGCGGAGACGCACCCGTGCCGCCATCGTGGCCGCTGATCAGAATCACATCGGCTCTGGCCTTCGCAACGCCGGTCGCAATGGTTCCTACGCCGGGTTCGGAAACGAGTTTGACGCAGATTTGTGCCCGCGGGTTGACCTGTTTCAGGTCGTAAATCAATTGTGCCAGATCCTCAATGCTGTAAATATAGTGATGAGGCGGCGGAGAGATCAGAGTGGTCCCCGGAACGCAGTGCCGGAGCCGCGCAATCAGCGAGGAGACTTTGTATCCGGGCAATTGCCCGCCCTCTCCAGGCTTGGAGCCTTGCGCAATTTTGATTTCCAGCTCCTGCGCGCTGGCCAGATACTCCGGCGTGACGCCGAACCGCCCGGACGCCACTTGTTTGATTGCCGAATTCGCATTGTCGCCGTTCGGCCGGACTCGCAATCGTTCGGCGTCTTCGCCGCCTTCACCGGAGTTCGACCTTCCTCCAATCCGATTCATCGCAATCGCCAGACATTCGTGTACTTCCGGCGAAAGCGCACCCAAACTCATGCCGGCGGTTGTGAAGCGACAGCGAATATTTTCAATCGGCTCTACCTCATCCAGTGGAATCGAATGCTGCGGCTGGAATCGTAGCAGATCGCGCGGCGCAACTGGGGGACGGCATTCGACCGTCTCCAAAAACTTGAAAAACTCTTCCGCATTTCCAGTCTTGTTGAATCGGTGCAGCGCCATGACGACTTGCGGATTGGTTGCGTGGAATTCACCTTTGCCATTGCGACCGACTTTGTAGTTGCCGGCGTCCTCAAGGGCTGGAGTCTCGGTCACGTTGAAAGCCGCCGCATGGCGCCGCAAAGCATCTTCGGCAATTTGACGGAAAGTGAGGCCGCCAATTTGGGACGGCGTATTTTCAAAGCAGCGGTCAATCACGTCCTGCGATAATCCAACCGCATCAAAGAGCTGCGCGCCGCAATAACTGCTGATGGTTGAAATTCCCATCTTTGCCAGCACCTTGAGTAGCCCCTTTTCACTGCCATACCGAAAGTTTGCCAACGCTTTTTCAACATCCGATTGTCCCCAGTCCGTGATTCCGGCACTTCTCCGAATTGTCTCGATGGCGAGATAAGGATGGACTGCGATGGCACCATAGCCGATCAGACATGCAAAATGATGCACGTCACGGGCTTCTCCACTTTCGCAGATGATTGAAGCGTGAAGCCGTTTGCCCCGGCGCATCAAGTAATGATGGACCGCTCCAACCGCCAGCAGCATGGGGATAGGGACATTGGCAGTGCTGGTGTCGCGGTCGCTGAGCACAAGAACCGTGCTGCCGTCATCAACCGCGCCTTCCGCCTGGGCGCAAATGAGATTCAACGCCGGTTCAAGGCCATCCGCTCCTGTCTTGGCATCGAAATGGCAATCGATGGTTCTGCTTGGCGCGACATCTCGGAGTGAGTTCAATTCGTCCGCGAACAAGAAAGGGCTCGAAAGCCGGACCAATTTTGAATGTGCTTCGCTCTCCGTGAGCCAGGAGGCACGCCGGCCAATGTAGGCGGAGAGCGTCATCACCATCTTTTCGCGAATGCTGTCAATCGGCGGATTTGTGACCTGCGCAAACCTTTGCTTGAAATAATCCGGCAGCAGGCGCGGTCGTTTCGAGAATACCGCCAATGGCGTGTCGTCGCCCATGGAGCCGATGGGTTCCTGCCCCGCTACCGCCAACGGATGCAACACTTCGCGGAGTTCTTCACTGTCGTAACCAAAGGCGATTTGCTGGCGGCCAAGCTCGTCGCGGTCCAGCAGGTTTCCCTGTTCTTCACTCGTCGCAACATGTGATGGAAGCGTGCAAATCGAATGGCACCACTTCTGATACGGTTGGTGATTGGCCGCTTCCCTTTTGATGCTGTCATTGTCCAGCAATTTGCCCGTGAGTGTGTCAATCGCAATGACCTGCCCCGGCCCGAGCCGCCCGTTAGTGACAACATTCTCTTCATCAAGCGACAATACTCCGGCTTCGCTAGCCAACACCATGAGACCGTCAGCATAGATCTTATAGCGGGCGGGGCGCAAACCGTTTCGATCCAAGGCCGCGCCAACATAGCGGCCGTCACTAAAGATCAACGCTGCCGGGCCATCCCACGGTTCATTGAGGCAGGCGTGAAAGCGATAGAATGTCTTGATTTCCTCAGGTAAATGGCTGTTGTTCTCCTATGCTTCGGGCATGAGCATCAGCACGCTGTGTAATAGGTCGCGTCCACTGCCTTGCAGAATTTCCAGCGCATTATCCAGACACGAAGAATCCGAGCCACCAGCTTGCAGAACAGGCTTCAGCAGCTCGACTTTTTCGCGCCAGACCGGCGATGCCAATTCGTGTTCGCGGGCGTGCGTCCATGTTTTGTTGCCTGCAAGCGTGTTGATCTCGCCATTGTGCGCCAGCAACCGAAAGGGATGTGCCAACCGCCAGTTGGGGAACGTGTTGGTTGAATAACGTTGATGAAAAATTGCCAGCGCGGTTGTGAACAAAGGATCGCGCAGATCGGGATAGAACTCGCCCAATTGTCGAGCGTCCAACAGTCCTTTATAAACAATTGTGCGTGACGAAAACGAGGGAATATAGAGATCGTGTATGTTCTCCCGGATAGCGTCTCGTTCGACGGTTTTCCGCGCCAACAGCAATCGCCGCTCGAATTCTGCGTCATCACAACCATCGGTTCGCCTGAGAAAGACCTGGTGTATTTCCGGCAGTGTCGCTCGCGCCCTGTCGTCGAGACACCTTGGGTCTACCGGCACCGTTCGCCAGCCCAAAAATCCGAGGCCAAACTGAGGTACAGCTGACTCGACTATGCGCAAGCTTCTTTCCAGCATCCCATGGTTTCCTTGAGGAAGGAAAACGACCCCAACAGCCAGATCGGAGTCGTGAAATGACTCACCGCTTTTTTTCAATTCACGCCGGAAAAACGCGCGAGGCAATTGAGTCAGCACCCCGCAGCCATCGCCGGTCAGCGCATCGGCGCCAACCGCGCCACGGTGTGCGAGATTTCCCAATGCCTGCAAAGCATACGCCAGAATCCGATGTTCGCTTTGCCCGCTAATGTTGGCGAGAAAACCGACGCCGCAGGCGTCGTGCTCGAATTGTGGGTCGTAGAGTGAATTGACTGTGGACATTTCTGTAACCGGGCTTTGCCCGTAAATTCGTTGGGTTTGTTCCAGGTGCGAACGCTCGGGTCATTCAAGTTCTTGGAATGCCGGTTCATGCAGACAATAACTCCAGGCTGCGACGGCGCACGCCGGCCTGCCGACGCACTTGCGCGAGTGCGGCGTGGGCTTTTTCCTCGAACAGAGCCGGAAACACCAGCAAAGGAAAATGCGTATCCCACGCGAGCGCCGCAGCCTCATTGGCTGCGTGACGGATGAACCCATCAGCACCGATGATGGCCACATTATTTAATGTCTGGCGCAACAGACGCGCCTTAAGCTTTTCGAGTTCGCTATCCTCGGAAGCTCGCGGCATGACGCGACAGGCACGCACCTCGAACGCTGCTTCAGGTGCGAACGTTGGTGTCAGTAAGTCGCAATTTGCATTCATGTTATCTGAAATTCGTTTTTTGTTTTCAGGAAGCAGGACCTTTCGTCTGCGCCGGTTCGGCGGCCGCAGGCGCCGGCGGGCCATCATTGCCGATGGCTTCGACGGGGCAACCGTTCCTGGCTTCTTCGGCGAGTCGCAATTCCTCGTCTGTTTCCGGTTGGTGAAACACAATGCTGTTCCCGCCCTCATCATCACGACGAAATACCGTGGGCGCGGTCTCGCGACACAAATCGCAATCGATGCAATTGGAATCCACGTACCAACGACCGGGCACGTTCTGTGGAAGTCGATCTTTGTTGTCAGCCATATAACGTTCTTTCTCTTTCATTCAGATTCGGGTCGCTCACTGCGCCCTGCGATCTATTGCTGAAATTCTCCCACACGATTCTGATTGTGTTAAATTCATTATTATATCTATTTTAATGATAGATATGAATGAATTCATCGCTACCACGCCATTCGATCTGTACGAACTGACTCTCTTTAAATTAGTGGCCGAAACCGGCTCCTTCACCCAGGCAGCCGAACGCGCCGGGCTGACGCAAAGCGCCATCACGCGCCAGATTCGGGGAGTGGAGGACCGGCTGGGAGTGGCTCTGTTCGAACGGACCACCCGTCATGTGTGCCTCACGCGTGCGGGACAACTGCTGTTGCAGAGATCGAAGGCGATTTTGGGTGCGACCAACGACTTGTTAAATGAAGTGCAGCAAACTTTTGGCAAAGCGCCGCCCACCCTGCGTATTGGCGTGGCGCGAAGCATTGGCCTGGCTTACCTGCCGGGTTATTTCATCGGATTTCAACGCAAACGCCCCGACGTTCAATTGCAGGTGGTCAATCAAACCAGCCGGGACATTCTCCAATCAGTGGACGCTGGCAATCTGGATGCTGGCCTAGTGTGTCCTCCTCCCCGCCTGCCGCATTCGCTTCGCGTAACGTACTGCTTCAAAGATGAATTTGTCGCCATCGCTCCGCCGTATCTTGAATTGCCACCGGGAGTGAAATCCATGACGGTGAGCCAGCTCAAAAGACATTTGAAAGGTGAACGCTGGCTGTTGATTGAGCGTGGCGGATTCACAGGCCGACGGTTGAATCACTGGTTGCGAACCCAAAGCTGGCTCGTCGAGCCGGCAATGGAACTCGATAGCTTCGATTTCATCGCGAACCTGGTTTCGCTCGGGCTGGGAGTCAGCCTGGTCCCGCACCGCGTGCTGGCGCTTTACGGCCATCGCCGCGCTGTGCAGCGCATTGTGACCCGGCCGCGTTTCAGCCGTGACCTGGCAGTCGTAGTCCGACGCAATCGGGTCACCCCCGAACCGCTGCGCTCGTTTATCGAGAATATCCTGTTCTGATACCGTGCGTCGAAATCGGATTCGTCTGGTCTTCTTCCATTAGATTTGTCGGGGGGTTCAACTCCGCCTATTCCTTCGGCGGCCCAGCACCGCATTACTTACTTCGTCACGCATTCAACCAAACAGAACCAACTTATTCCCCGTTTTGGACGCCCGAAGTTTGGTAGCTGTTTTTTGCCCCAACCGGAACCTTTTTTGACTTGGGTCAAATACTTCCGGACCGTTCGTGCTTAGATTGGGACATTGATCGCTCCGCTTTCGACGGCGGCTCTTGTAACTGAAATGAAAACGACGACGCAAAATCGGACATTATCATCCAATTTTAGCCGGTTATGGTTGCGACGTATGAAGTTCATTCCGCTGCCGTTGCTCCAGTAGGGGCAACGAAACCAAATTTGGAAAGCAAACTAACAACGCGAACAACAACATACGGACTGCCTCATATATGAATGCCTCAACCTCTGCTACAGCCACCTCTCCCGATCCGCATCGTGATCCCAAAGTGGTTTTCGATGTGCGGCCTATTCCCGGCCGCGTGAAACACGCCCAGATTTTCCAGCGTTGGCGGGATCTGCCGGTAAACGGGTTTTTCGTTTTGCTCAATGACCACGATCCCGTACCTTTGCGTTACCAATTTGACGCCGAATTTAAAGGCGCGTTTGCCTGGGAATATCTGGAAAAAGGGCCCGAAGAATTTCGGGTAAAGATCACCAAGCTGCGCTCGGCCGAGGCACCGGCCTCAGAGCCGAGTGGCTGTGGCTCGAGTGCCTCAACCAGTGATCCAAAAGTAGTTTTCGACGTCCGGCCGATTCCCGGTCGAGTAAAACACACCCAGATTTTCCAGCGCTGGCTGGATTTACCGGTAAACGAGTTCTTCGTTTTGCTCAATGACCATGACCCAATCCCGTTGCGTTACCAATTTGAGGGCGAATTCCCGGGCGCGTTTTCTTGGGAGTATCTGCAAAAAGGGCCGGAGGAATTTCGGGTGAAGATCACCAAGCTGCGGCCGGTGATTGCGCCCGCCTCGATGCCGCGCGGCTGCGGCTCGGGCGTACACGGTGCTGCCACCCCCAAGCCCGTGGCCATCACCTCAATCAAGCCGACAGCCGCCGACGTCCAGGAAATTGACGTGCGTGGCTTGGAGCCGCCGGAGCCGCTGGTGCGCATCCTGGATGCGATCGAGTCGCTGCCCGTGGGAGTCAAGTTGCGGGCGCGAACCGACCGGGAACCGTGTCATCTGTTTGGCGAAGCGAAGCAGCGCGGTTTCGGCACTGATTGCCAGCAACAGTCCGATGGCAGTTGGATTACTCTCCTCGCCCGTGCCTGAACCATCCTCCAATTCTCCGGCGTCAACCGCGCCACGCGCCACAGTCAATAAAAGTTGGCTGGCAGCGCAAGGTCGGTTGCCGCTGGCGTTCATGGGACTGGCGCTGGTCTGGCTCGTGGTGGCGAGCGGGTTGCTCGTCGCGCAGCCGGAACTGATAAAGTTTCCCCATATGATGCCGCCGGTGATCTCCCTGACGCATGCCTGGATGCTGGGGTTTTTTGTCACCGTGGCGTGTGGAGCTGTGTATCAACTGGTTCCGGTTGCGTTGAGCACCACGCTCTGGAGTGAGCGTTTGGGATGGCTGCATTTCGGGCTGCACGCCATCGGTGTGCCGGGCATGGTTTATTTTTTCCGCAGCTATCAGTTGCAGTGGGTCGGCTGCTTTGGCGGAGCGGTTGCCCTCGGCATTTTATGCTTCAGTTTGAATACGTGGATCACGGTGAAGCGTTCTTCGCGGCGCGATGTAATTGCCTGGTCCATCCTCCTGGCGATAAGTTGGGTCTTGTTCACCGTTCTGGCTGGATTGTTTCTGGTTGCCAACCGGCTGTGGGCATGGGTGCCGCTCGATCCACTGTCGCTGCTGCGGGCCCATGCGCATCTGGGAGTGATCGGCTTTCTTGTCACGCTGCTGCAAGGAGTGGCATTTCAACTGATTCCCATGTTCACGATGGGCGAAGTGCGGCATTGGTGGACGGCCAAAACCGGTCTCTGGCTCTCGCAGTTGGGTCTGGCGGCGCTGGTACCCGCGTTGATTTGGCGCTGGGGATGGCTTTCTTTTGTCGGAGCACTGGCCATCAGCAGTGGTTTGATTTTCTCCGGTCTCGGCCTGAAGCGCGCCTTGGCCACACGCAAAAAGCGCCGTCTCGATCCGGGCCTGGCCGCGTTTTTACGCGGTGGTCTGGCGCTCTGTGCCGCCGCGTTCACCGGAACGGCGCTGGCGTGGCCAGGTTCGACGCGTGGTCTGGCGGTGGGCGGTTTTAATCCAATGATTTATGCGCTGCTCGGGATCCTCGGCGGGTTGCTTCCCTGTGTGGCCGGCATGATGTGCAAAGTGGTTCCATTTCTGACCTGGATGCGAGTTTACGGTCCCCGCGTTGGTCGCGGCCCCACGCCTCCGGCACACTCGCTGACGCATCCGCGGCTCGAGCATTGGGGACTGGCACTGCAACAATTTTCCACCGTGCCTTTGTTGTGCGGCGCTTGGATGCTCAACGACTTCTGGCTGCATTTGGGCGCCTGGTTGCTAGCGGCGGGAGTGACCTTGTTTTTGATGGATATGTTGGGTGTGCTGAAACACCTTTGGTTCCCATCAACCACCGCTGCCGCCGTTCCGACTTTGAAACCCAAGCTGACCTAATGAACGAAACACCTGAGACTGCGCACATCTGGGCGACGCTCCGCTCGATTCCGGATCCCGAGTTCGGCCTGAACATCGTGGATATGGGATTGATCTACGGAGTAGAAAACCAGGACGGAGACATCGCTGTTACCATGACGCTTACCACCCCTAATTGCCCGTCTGGTGAATGGATTTACGAAGGAGTAAAAACCGCACTGCGCCAATTGCCAGAGGCCAAGAATGTCGAGGTCGCAATGGTTTTCGACCCGCCTTGGAGTCCGGAAATGTTGAGTGAGGCCGGAAAGCAACAGTTGGGATTTCGATAGAGCCTCTTTGACCAATGTTGATTCAGTTCCGGACCCGAACGCGTCTGATGGGCTTTAATTTGATGCCCAGTGGAACGGATTTCGAATCGGTATTGAGCAGGTCCACCAATTTTGTTCTGGCAAACGTAGCCTCCATTTGCGCCACAGCATCGTTCATCCCGCAATGCAGCCGGCACAGGTTGGTCCCATGCGCCTTCAAACTCGGTGGACAGGTGTGAATCCGCTCCAACGGATCCACCGCATTGATCACTCCGGCACGGTGACTTGCGCCGGATCACCCGCAAATTGAAACCCACTCCCGGAAAGTCTGTGTGCTCTTTCTGGTTTTCCGCCAACAGTCGGATCACGGAGAAAATCCCAATCCGAAAGTTCACTCGTCGGAAAAAGGATCGTCGTCTTCCGCGTGACCCCACCGGGATGCCTTGGGCCATTCGCGTTCGTAGCCGTCGCAGGTTTTTTGATAGGCAGGGCAGATGACGCAGCCATCGCCGCGAATGACCTCCACGTTTGGCGTTGGCTGATAGCGTTGCAGAAGTTCTTCCGCCACGAGCCGAACCTGCCGCTCGTCGTCGGTGAGGCTCCGGGACGGAAGCGCGGAGATTCCGGCATCCTGCAGACAGATCTCGCTTTCAAGAAACAGGACTGAGTTTTCCGCGTCAATATGGTGCTGCATGCCAGTGATGTATTGCTCGGTCGTGGTCCGGAGTTGAATTTGATCCGCCACAGACAAAAGTTGCCTCGCGATCAACTTCTCGATCTCATCCAACCAGGCTTTGAATTGACGGTGATCGTCGGTCAGGACGGCAATCGGGCCATGATCGTCGGGGAGATGGAGCTGATTTACCAAGGTTGCAAACAACACTTGCTCTTCCCGGGAATGATGGAATTGGTCGGCATATAAACGAAAAAAGCGAACGAAATGCACCAAATCTTGGCCGCCTTGGGCGTTGACGAATTGACTCACTGCGGTCCGAAAAGAATCCAGCATCCGGTCAATCAGATCATGCTCGGCGCGCAGTTCCTCCAGCAGTTGCATGGCGGCAACGTGGCAAGTTCAAGGCTTGACCACGACAAATGCAACGGCAGCGAGATGCTGGCGATGTTTGCGAAATAAACGGCGCATCGAGACCACGCGATCCCGCGCAGCGGGCGTGCGGATAATGTTGAAAACAAATCGCAGCGCGCGGAAAAAGCCCTCATCGCGGATAAGTCGACGAGGCTCAAGCAGGTGCATCGAAGCCGTGGCCTCGTACTGAACCTTGAAGCCCGCGTTCACCAGCAGTTCGCGCCATTCCCGCGCGGTCAGTGGGCGCGCGCCTACGTGAATGTTGCGGGACATTTCGCGGCTGATGTCTTCCTGAACCGATTCTGGCAGATCATCGGGCGCCAGGCTCAATTCGTGAATGCCATAGCGGCCGCCGGGTTTCAAAAGACGAAACGCTTCGGCTACGATGCGCCGCTTCTGTTCCGGCCCCTGCATCGTCAGCATCGCTTCGCCATAGACCACGGTAGCAGATTGATCGGGCAGTCCGGTCTGCTCGGCGCTGCCAAGTTGGCAGCGCTGGCTGGAGCCATTCAGATAGCGGCTCACTTGTGCCACAGCGGCATCATCGCGATCAACCGCGGTGTAACTTGCGGGCTGGCGTTTCAAAGTCAACTGCGCGGTAACGCCGAGCCCAGGCGCGAATTCCACGACAGCATCGCGCGATTGAATATCCAACCGGTCGTGCATGACGCGGGTGAGTTCCAGTCCACCAGGGCGCAGCACACGCTTGCCCATTTTGGCGAGCAACCAGTGACCGGGCATTTTGTGCGTGTTGTTGTGTGGCGAACCGTGGTTTTCAGAAACAGGAGTGCAGATGGTGCAGTTCATAATGATTTTTTCTTTTCATCATCAAAGGTCCAGAGGTCATCCTTGCCGAATTCAGGACAACAGGAACCCGAGCCTTGATAACAATCCTGACAGAGTATTCGCTGGCCAATGTGAAAAGCGCCAAAACGCCCGCAAACATCGCAAACTGCCGCCTCATCAATGCGAATTTGATCGGCTGGTTGATTGGTTTCTTGTTCGGCTTTCATGTTTGATCCTCGTCGCTGTGCTGTTTGCCACCAGACATCTTCAATGCGGAATTCCGATGCCATAAACGTGGGCAAGATAACGTGCGATTTCATCCGCTCCCTCAATGAACCAACGCTCTTTTTCTTTCTGAATCGGAACGAATGCCGGCGAGCCGGCCGGTAGATTCTTCAACACCAGCACCGGACAACTTTGATTTTCTTCGCCCAGCAGGTCAACCAACTCCGGGCGCGGGCGCTTAAAATCTAGATACCGCACTTCCAGTTTCTGCTTGAGCGCGGGGTAAAATTCCAGCAACCCAAGCATTTGCGCGCAGCCAGGGCAGAAATACGGCCCCTTGCCTTGATCCATGAATTGCGGTTTTAGGAGATACAATCGGTCAAGTTTCATAAGTCAGATCGAAAATTTATAGTTGCAGCACAGTGCGCATTTTCGATGGTTGTTTGATCAAATCGGCCAAAGTGTAGCCATCCAGCACGGCGAAAAAGGCAGTCGCGGCTTCATCCAGCACGCCCTTCAAGCGGCAGGCAGGAAAGAGACGACATGGGAAATTGGGCCTGTCCGCGCAGTCTATCACGGTCTCGGTTTCCTCACCCAAGCGGACGATGTCCCCGACTCGAATCTTGTCCGGTGCCCGCCCCAAAGTGAAGCCGCCGCCAATCCCGCGCTGCGTCTGCAAGTATCCGTTGCGGCCGAGATCATGGACAATCTTGACCAGGTGGTGCCGTGAAATGCTGAACGTCTCGGCCACTTCGTCCACTGTGATTCGTTGCGGCGCGCGCAGGGCCGCCTGCATCAGCACACGGAACGCGTAGTCAGAATAGGTGCTTAGTTGCATCTGAGACAGAATGCTTGAACGCGAGCACAAATTCAAGCGAAAAATGTATTTGAAATACATCTTTAACTCGCTTATTCTTGAACGCGATCGTATGAACCTAACTCCTGTTGAGGAACCGAGGCAAGCCGGGACGGTTATGATTCTCGGCGAAGTAGCGTCTTCCGGGCTCGCTCAGGGACGCGCGTTGTTGTGCGGCTGTGGAAAGCAGACAGTTGCGCCGCGTCGCTTGATTGCCGAGACAGAGATCGAGGCGGAAGTTAAACGTTTCGATGAAGCGATTAGCGCGGTCGAGCAGAAGCTGCGTAATATTCAATCAGATATGAGGCAGGCGTTGGGCGCTGCGGAGGCAGAAATTTTTGAAGCCCAAATCCTCCTGCTTCGCGACGAAGGATTGCGGCGGGCAGTCCGCGAGATTTGCGCGAGCCAGAAAATCAATGTGGAAGCCGCACTCGAACACGCCATTCAACACCTGGCGGATTCGTTCGAGCGGCTGAAGGATACCTATCTTCGTGAGCGGGCTGCCGATCTTCGCGAAATTGGCAATCGTCTCCTGGATCATTTGTCGCGCGAGTCCGCCCCTGGCGTGCCCGCCGATCTGCAGGGCTGCGTGTTGATCGCCAGCGAACTGTTCTCCTCAGCCGTCGCACAGCTTCACGGCCGCGGCGTGCGCGCGCTCATTACCGAGCGCGGCGGCTTGACCGCCCACTCGACAATTCTGGCTCGCGCTCTTGGCATTCCAATGCTTATCCGGGTGCCGCAAGCAACGAAAGTAATTTCCCCCGGCAACGTGGTGATAGTAGATGCTTTGGCGGGGCGAGCATTTGTTAATCCTCCGCAAGATATCATTCGAGCGTACGACCGGCTCGAAGCCGATCTCAAGGCGCACCAGAGCACCTTGCAGGAGGTAATCGACCTGCCCTGCGTGACCCAGGACGGCGTCGAAGCGAAGCTTTCCGCCAACATCGGACAAACAGGCGATGCAGTGGCGGCGGCCCGCGTCAAAGCTGATGGCGCCGGATTATATCGCACCGAATTTGTTTTCTTTGCACAGGATCATTTCCCGTCCGAGGCCGAACAATATCGTTTCTACCGAGCAACTGCCGAGCAATTGCGGCCCAAAGGCGTGGTGATTCGCCTCCTCGACATCGGCAGTGACAAAGCTCTCCCCTATTATCCACTGCCAACGGAAGTCAATCCGGCTCTCGGGTCCCGCGGCGTAAGACTCCTTCTATCGCATCCCGAGATTCTGCGCAACCAACTGCGAGCCATACTGCGATTGAGCTCGGCGCATCCGGTTTCGCTCCTTTTGCCGATGGTTCGCGGCCTTGATGAATTGCAGGCAATCAAGGCGATGGTGAAAACGCTAAAATCGGAGCTAGCAGGTGAGGGACAGTCGTTCAACCCAGCAATGCCGTTGGGGGTAATGATCGAAACGCCCTCGGCGGCCACGCTCGCATCGGCACTGGCTGACGAGGCGGACTTCTTCAGCATTGGCACCAACGATCTTGTTCAGTATTTGCTCGCCGCAGACCGAGCTGGCGGGGGATTGGATTCCGACTATGAACCACTGCATCCGGCGGTGGTCCGAACACTCGCCGCTCTGGCGATAACCGCTCGAAGCAAGAGTAAACCCATCTCGTTGTGTGGAGAAATCGCTGGCGATCCCAGATATACGGCGCTCTTGCTTGGGTTGGGTTTCCGGAGCTTCAGTGTGACACCGGGCCGGCTCATGGATGTCAAGTACGCCATACGCTCAATTGATCTGAAACGCGCCGAACAACTGGCTGTGACAGCTTTGACGCTCGACTCCGGACCGGCGATACGGGCACTGGTGCAGGAAGACTGGCAGCAGCGAAGTCCAGTCTCCTCACCGAACCTTTTTGGCGCCGCGGCGGTTTCGACCACGCCACCCGACGCAACGCACGACGAACCTTCCCGAACCTCGGGAGATATATCAGCAATTGACCTTCTCGCACAGCAAGCTCCAGTATGACAGATTGATTTAAGGCACTTTATGGAAGCAGTAGAGACCAGGTTGTTCGCAGCAGTGGATATCAACCAGCGGTTGATACCCGACGAAAAAATTCAACTGCTCCGGCAGATGTTCCGCATCCGGCGCTTCGAGCAAACCGCGCTGAAGTATTATCAGACTGGCGCGATGGGTGGCTTCTTGCATCTCTACATCGGCCAGGAATCCGTTGCGGTTGGAACCATCTCCCTTTGCAATCAGGATGATCAAATCGTTGCAGGTTATCGCAGTCACGGCCACGCGCTTGCATCCGGCATGTCGATGAATGATTGCATGGCCGAGTTGTTCGGAAAGGCGACTGGCTGTTCGAAAGGCAAAGGGGGTTCCATGCACTTGTTCGCACCGGACAAGAACTACTGGGGTGGCCACGGCATCGTCGCCGGGCAAACACCGCTCGGACTCGGGCTGGCTTTTGCGTTGAAATACAAGAACGTAAAAGGCTGCTGCCTGTGTTATCTTGGCGATGGCGCTGTCAACCAGGGCGTCTATCACGAGTCGCTCAATCTCGCTTCGCTTTGGAACCTGCCTGTCATTTACATTATCGAAAACAATCAGTACTCGATGGGCACCAGTCTCGAACGTTCCTCGGCTTACAAGGATTGCCTCGCCGCACGCGCCGAGGGCTACAATATCAAATGGAACCGGATTAACGGCGAGGCTATTTACGAAATTCGCGCCCGGACGTGGGAGGCGATGGAAAGCGCACGCAATGAATCGCGCCCGAGCGTGCTGGAAATTGCCACCTACCGTTACTACGGCCATTCCGTTTCGGACGCCATGGCCAAAAAATATCGCGATCCGGCGGAGATAGAAAAATACCGTCAGTTCCACGACCCACTTCGGCTGTGGCAGCGGCGATTGCTCGAAGAAGAAATCGTCAGCCAGGACCAGATTGCCGAATTGGATGCCGCCGCACAGGCCGAAGCAGATGCCGCAGTTGAGTTCGCCAAGAGCAGCCCATTGCCCGAACCGCAGGAAATTTTTTCGGACGTTTACTACGAAGTAGACCGGCAAACCGCTGCCGGACGAACTGGAAAACACTTTTTCAACGACTGATTTTCATGCCGCAAATCACCTATCGCAAAGCCTTGAACGACGCGCTGGCCGAGGAACTCGCGCACGACGAAAATGTCGTGATCATCGGCGAAGAAGTCGCGCGCTACAACGGTGCCTACAAAGTCACCGAGGGACTGTGGAAGCGCTTCGGCGACAAACGCGTGCTGGATACCCCGATCAGCGAAGCCGCATTTGTCGGACTAGGCGTCGGCGCCTCGATGCTTGGCATTCGTCCGGTGGTCGAACTCATGTTCTGGAGTTTTGCCTATGTTGCGTTCGATCAGATCGTCAACAACGCCGGCTGCATTCGCTACATGTCCGGCGGCCTGGTAAATTGCCCTCTGGTGATTCGCGGTCCGGCCAATGCCGGCACAAACGTCGGCGCGACGCACTCGCACATGCCCGAAAGCATTCTGGCAAACAATCCCGGCGTCAAAGTCGTCGCGCCAGCCACGGCCTACGACGCCAAAGGACTTTTGAAAACGGCGATCCGCGACAACGATCCCGTGTTCGTGATGGAGAACACGCTGCTGTATGGCGAAAGCTGGGAAGTGCCGGACGAGGAATATCTGATTCCACTCGGTGTCGCCGACGTGAAACGCCAGGGCACGGACATTTCGTTGATCGCGCACGGCCGCGCCGTCATCACGAGCCTGAAAGCGGCGGAAATTTTGTCCGCTGAACACAACATCAACGCCGAGGTATTGGATTTGCGCTCGATTCGCCCGCTCGACGAAGAAGCGATTTTGAAGTCCGTGCGCAAAACGCATCGCGCCGTTCTGGTGGACGAGAACAAACCATTTTGTTCGGTGAGCGCGCAAATCGCGGCGACGATTCAGGAGAAAGCGTTCGACGATCTCGATGCGCCAGTGTCGCGCGTTTGTTCACTCGATGCTCCGGCCATCTACAGCCCGCAACTCGAAAAGCTGCAATTGCCGACACCCGAGCGCGTCGTCCAAAAAGTTCTGAGCATCTCATAGCCATGGCCTCCTACATCGAAATGCCGAAGTTAAGCGATACGATGACCGAAGGCACGGTCGTCAAATGGCGCAAAGCGCTCGGCGACAAAATCGAAATCGGCGATGTAATCGCCGAAGTGGAAACCGACAAGGCGGTAATGGAATTGGAAGCCTTCGATGAAGGAACGCTCGGAGAAATCTACGTTGGTGAAAGCGCCAAGGCGAAAATTGGTGAGAAGCTGGCCGTGCTGGTTGCGGAGGGTGAAACTGCTCCGCCGAAGAGCCACGCGGCAACCATGCCCCAAAAAGCGAGCGCCGCGGCCGCGGGAACAGTGTCTTCCCCAAAAGTTCCAGCGCAAAGCGCGCCGGTTTCCGGCACGCGAATCAAAGCGTCACCCCTCGCCAAAAAAATCGCCACCGCAAGTGGATTGGACCTTTCGAGCCTCAAAGGCTCCGGTCCCGGCGGACGAATCATCGCCCGTGACTTGGAACCGGTGGGCCACGCTCCGGTTCCACCGATTGCGCCTCCCGCGCCGGCGGAAGCTTCCCGGCGCATTCCGCTTTCCGGAATGCGCAAGATTATTGCGGACCGCCTGCTCGCCAGCAAAACGCAGATTCCTCACTTCTACCTCAATATTGAAGTAGATGCCGGCGAACTGCTGCGCTTGCGCGCGCAAATCAATGAGCAACTCGAGAAAGCCGGTCGCGGCAAGGTGACCATCAACGATTTCATCCTGAAGGCGGCGGTGGATGCCGCAGTCAAGGTGCCGCGCGTTAACGCCTCCTTCGCCACCGACGCCGTGGTAGAATATACTGACGTCCATTTGTCGGTTGCCGTCGCGCTGGACGAGGGGCTAGTCACGCCGGTAATCCGGCAGGCGCAGAAAAAATCGCTGCGCGAAATCAGCGAGGCGGTCAAAGATTTGGCCACTCGCGCCCGCTCGAAAAAGCTCAAGCCGGAGGAATACCAGGGTGGCACGATCACGGTTTCGAACCTCGGCAGTTATGGCATTGAAAGTTTCTCCGCTGTCATCAATCCGCCGCAGGCGGTGATTCTTGCGGTGGGCGCGATTGTGAAGAAACCCGTGGTGAACGCGCGCGATGAAATTGTTCCGGCTCACCGTCTGGCCATCGGCCTGAGCGCCGATCATCGCGTGGTGGACGGCGCTATTGGCGCGCAGTATCTCGCCGAACTGCGGCGACTGATCGAAAATCCGCTGTCGATGCTCATTTGATTTATGGCTTACGATCTCATTGTAATTGGTGGCGGCCCGGCCGGCTATGTCGGCGCCATTCGCGCCGCTCAACTCGGCAAGAAAGTCGCGTGCGTTGAAAAAGACCGCGTCGGCGGCACCTGTCTCAATTGGGGCTGCATTCCAACCAAATCGCTCCTGCGCAACGCCGAACTGTTTCATCTGATGAAACTTCGCGCCGATGAATTTGGCTTCAGCTTCGACAACCTGCGCTACGACTGGAGCAAAATCATCAAACGTTCGCGGGACGTGGCCGACAAAAACGCCGCCGGCATCGAATATCTCTTCCGTAAGAACAAAGTGGATTACCTCCGGGGCGAAGCGTCGCTCGAAAGCGCCGGTGTTGTTTCTGTCAAAGCCGCCGGCGACAAAACGCAAAAGCTCGAAGCTAAAAATATTCTGCTCGCGACCGGCGTCGTGTCGCGGCCGCTGCCGGAATTTCCCTTCAACAACAAGACTGTCATCGGCAGCCGCGAAGCAATGGTATTGGAGAAGCAACCCGCGAGCATTGTCATTATTGGCGCAGGGGCGATTGGCGTGGAGTTCGCCTATTTCTTCAACGCGTTCGGCACGAAAGTCACTTTGATCGAGATGATGTCGGCCATTCTCCCGCTGGAAGACACGGAGGTTTCCCTGGCGCTGGAGAAGGCGTTCGCCAAACAAGGCATCAAAGTTCTGACCGGAACGAAGGTGGTCAAAACCGCAACTGGCAAAGAGGGCGTAAAAATTTCCGTCGAAGGGAAAACCACCGAAACGCTCGAAGCCGAAACCTGCCTCGTGGCGATTGGCGTGCAACCGCTGTTACCCGGTGGAATTTCACTTCAACTCACGCCGCGCGGCTTCATCCAGACAACGGACCGCTACCAGACCAGCGTGGCGGGCGTGTTTGCCGCCGGAGACATCATCGGGCCTCCATTACTGGCGCATGTCGCGAGTTACGAAGCGATTCAGGCGGTTGAGGGAATGTTCACCGATCATGCGCCAAAAAGAATCAACGTATTTCCCAGTTGCACCTATTGCCAGCCGCAGGTGGCAAGCGTCGGATTGGCCGAGCGCGCGGCCAAAGAGCGCGGCTTGAAATTCCGCGTCGGCAAATTCCCGTTCAGCGCCAGCGGCAAAGCGCGCGCGGTCGGCGAGGTAGAAGGTTTCGTGAAAATTCTTTTCGGCGAACCGCACCGGGAAGTCCTGGGCGCCCACATCATCGGCGCCGAGGCGACGGAAATGATCGCCGAACTTGGATTGGCGATCAGCCTGGAAGCAACGGAAGAAGAAATCGAAGCCACCGTTCACGCGCACCCCACGCTGAGTGAAGCGGTTCACGAAGCCACGGGGCAGGCATTCGGCTCGGCAATTCACATTTAATTCGAACCAATATTTCCAACCGATGGATTTCAAACTCCTAAATATGTATTTGCAATACATCTTTACCTCATTTATCCTTTTCCCGTGATTACGTTATGAACACCGCGAGCATCAACGAACACTACACACAAGATCACGACCGGTTGGATGACCTGTTTTACCAGTTCAAAAAGCTCAAGTCATCCGACCGCACCAAAGCAGTCCAAAATTTTCAGGAATTCAAAACCGGATTGGAGCAGCACATTGTTTGGGAGGAGGAGATACTGTTTCCTTCATTTGAAAAGAAATTTGGCCATCTCGGCGGACCGACGGAGGTCATGCGTTGGGAACATCGGGAAATCCGGAAATACCTGGATGCCATCGCCGAAAAGCTCACTTGCAACGACTTCGCTACCGAGGTCGAGGAAATGGGACTGCAGGGCGTGCTGTGCCCGCACAATCACAAGGAAGAAAACATCCTCTATCCGATGATTGATCAAGTCATCGGATCGGAAGAACGAGAGGAGATTTTCGCCCGAATGAGCCAAGAGCAGGCGTGAAGGGATTTTTATTCCGTAAACATCGTTACCACATAAAAACAAATGAAAAACATCACATCTGAAACCACTGTTGGGGAAATCGTCCGTGCCGCACCAAACCGGGCGCGCATCTTTGAAAATCTTGGCATTGACTATTGTTGCGGCGGCAAAAAGTCACTCGGCGAAATCTGCCTCAGCAAGAAACTCGATCCGGCGACCGTGATCGCCATGTTGGCCGCACTCGACGGCGCTTCGGAACTCTCGTCCGCGGACCCGGACGCGATGAGCTTGAGCCAGTTGTGTGATCACATCGAGCGCGAACATCACGACTATTTGCGCGAGGAATTGCCGCGTCTGGAGTTTTTGACGCGCAAAGTCGCCGCGGTTCATGGCGATAGCGAAACTCGACTGCGCGAAGTGCGCCAAATTTTCGAAACGTTCAGCGAGAAAATGGCCGTGCACACCGATGAGGAAGAGAAAATCGTGTTTCCAAAAATTCGCCAATTGGAAAAGGGAACGCAGAAAGCCGCCGCGACCGGCCTGAACGATATTTTGACGAGGTTGCAGTCCGAGCACGATGGCGCTGGCGAGGCTTTGGCGCGATTTCGCGAATTGACCGACGACTACACGCCGCCCGAATGGGCCTGCAACACATTTCGCGCGCTCTACGACAGTTTGGAGCGGCTGGAAAAAAACATGCACCAGCATGTGCATAAGGAGAACAACATCCTTTTCATCAAGGCGCTGGCAGCAATCCAGCACGGCGAGCCAGCGGAGAAACAAGTCGCATGAGCACCGCCATAGAGACAGTCGAGACCCTCGTTCAAACCGAATATAAATACGGATTCTACACCGACATCGAAGCGGATTCCGCGCCGCCGGGATTGAACGAAGGGATCATCCGGCTCATCTCCCATAAGAAGAATGAGCCGGAATGGTTGCTGGATTGGCGTCTCAAGGCGTATCGCCACTGGACAACGTTGAAGACGCCGGCCTGGCCGAAGGTTCATTATCCGCCAATTGACTTCCAACAAATCGTTTATTACTCCGCGCCGAAAAATAAGAATGAGGGGCCCAAAAGCCTGGACGAGGTGGACCCAAAGCTTTTGGAAACCTACGAGAAACTTGGCATTCCGTTGCACGAGCGCAGCCGTTTGGCGGGCGTGGCGGTGGATGCGGTGTTTGACAGCGTTTCGGTCGGGACAACTTTTCAAAAACAGCTTGCGGACGTGGGGATCATTTTCTGCTCGTTCAGCCATGCCGTGCAAAACCATCCGGATCTCGTTCGCCAATATCTCGGTTCGGTCGTGCCCTATACCGACAACTTCTACGCGGCGCTGAACTCGGCGGTCTTCACCGATGGCTCATTTTGTTTCATTCCCAAAGGTGTTCGCTGTCCGATGGAATTGTCCACTTACTTCCGCATCAACGCTGCGAAATCCGGCCAGTTCGAGCGCACGTTGATTGTGGCCGAGGAAGGCAGCCACGTGAGTTATCTCGAAGGCTGCACCGCCCCGATGCGCGATGAAAATCAATTGCACGCCGCGGTGGTCGAACTCATCGCCTTGGACAACGCGCAAATCAAATACTCGACCGTGCAAAACTGGTATCCCGGCGATGAACAGGGCCGCGGCGGCATTTACAACTTCGTGACGAAGCGCGGCCTTTGCAAAGGGCGCAACTCGAAGATTTGCTGGACGCAGGTGGAAACGGGCTCGGCGATCACGTGGAAATATCCGAGTTGTGTGCTGCAAGGCGATAATTCGGTGGGTGAATTTTATTCCGTGGCGGTCACGAACAATTTTCAGCAGGCCGACACCGGCACAAAAATGATTCACATCGGCAAAAACACACGCAGCACGATCGTTTCCAAGGGGATCTCGGCGGGACGAGCCCAGAACAGCTATCGCGGACTGGTCAAAATCCAACGAAGCGCCGCCAATGCGCGGAATTTTTCGCAATGCGATTCGCTGCTCATCGGCGATCGCTGCGGCGCGCACACCTTCCCTTATATCGAGGCAAAGAATGATTCTGCGAAAGTGGAGCACGAGGCAACCACCTCCAAAATCGGTGAGGACCAGATCTTTTACTGCAACCAGCGCGGCATCTCGACGCAGGACGCCGTCAACATGATCGTCAACGGCTATTGCAAGGAAGTCTTCAAACAGTTGCCGATGGAGTTCGCGGTCGAGGCGCAAAAACTCCTCAACGTGAGCCTCGAAGGCAGCGTCGGCTAAAACAATTCCGCGAATTTACACGCTATGAGAGAACCAATTCTTGCCATCCAAAATTTGAAAGCGGGCGTCGAAGGCCGGCCCATTCTCAAGGGAATCAATCTCACAATTTATCCCGGGGAAGTCCATGCCATCATGGGGCCGAACGGCAGCGGCAAAAGCACACTCGCCTCGGTTCTGGCCGGACGCGACGGTTACGACGTCAGCGCCGGCGAGGTCATTTTCGGCAGGAAAGACTTACTCGCGCTCGCACCGGAGGAACGCGCGCGCGAAGGGGTTTTTCTTGCCTTCCAATATCCCGTCGAAATTCCTGGCGTGAACAGCACCTATTTCCTCAAGACGGCTTGCAATGAAGTGCGCAAGCAGCGCGGGCTGCCTGAGCTTGACGCTGTGGAGTTCCTCGCGTTTGTAAAGGAGCGCGTGAAGTTGCTTGAGTTAAAGGATGATCTCCTGAAGCGCTCGGTGAACGAAGGTTTTTCCGGCGGCGAGAAGAAGCGCAACGAGATTTTTCAGATGGCCGTATTGGAGCCGAAGCTCGCCATCCTGGATGAAACCGATTCCGGCCTGGACATAGATGCTTTAAAAATCGTGGCCCAGGGCGTGAATACTTTGAAACGCGCCGACAATGCGCAACTTGTCATCACGCACTATCAGCGCCTGCTGGATTTCATTGTTCCCGATTTCGTGCATGTGCTCTGTGAGGGACGCATCGTGAAATCAGGCGGCAAGGAACTGGCGCTCGAACTGGAGCAAAGAGGGTACGAAGAAATTATTGAGCAAACCACTCTCGCCACTGAATGCCGAATGAAATGAATGCTATCGAAACAAAGTCAGGTGCGGTTGGCATTTCTGGCCACTCCAACCCAGCCCGTAACATGGAACCAGAGTGGTTATCGCAGACGCGAGAAAACGCCATCGCGCTTTTTGAGAAAACCGGCATTCCCACTCTCCGCGACGAAGATTGGCGGTTCACCAATGTGACGCCGCTGGCGGATTTCGAGTTCGAGCCGGTGGATCGGTCTGACCGGGATGGAGTGACCAAAGCATCGCTGGGGAATCTCCCATTCGCAGGCATTCCTGGAAGCAAATTGGTTTTCATCGATGCCATTTTCACCCCAGAACTCTCGTGTCTGCCGCTGGCGCCTGCTTCGGGTCTGAAAGTAATGAATCTTGCCGCAGCACTGACCACTCAAACTGGGCTGGTTCGAAAACATTTGTTTGCGCACGCCGATGCCGGGAAGAACGCATTTGCCGCGCTCAACGCAGGATATTTCCGGGACGGCGCATTCATTCACGTTGCGGCTAACAGTGTCGCCGATCCGATTCAGCTTATTTTTATTTCGACGAAAGGAGATGGTGAAACAACGCATCCGCGCAATCTCATTGTCGCCGAACGCGGGAGCCGCCTGACGGTTTTCGAAAATTTCATGAGCTTGGGCAAGGCGGCGCATTTGACGAATTCCGTCACGGAAATCGTCGCGGGCGAAAGTGCGGTGGTGGAGCATTTGAAGTTCCAGGCGGAAAGCCCAAACGCATTTCATATCGCGACCCTTGCGGCACACTGTGGCCGGGCGAGCAGCGTCACCGCGCATTCATTTGCGCTGGGAGCAAAACTTTCCCGCACGAACATTTACGCAAATCTGGCCGGCGAAGGAATGGCGTGCGTTCTCAATGGACTTTATCTCACGCGCGGCTCGCAACTCGCCGATCATTTCATGATCGTCAATCACGCCGCGCCGCGCTGCGCGAGCCATGAGTATTTCAACGGCATTTTGAGTGAAGAATCCAAAGGCGTTTTTCACGGACGCATCCACGTTCATCCTGGCGCGCAAAAGACAGACGCCAAACAGACCAACAAAAATCTTCTTTTGTCTAACCGCGCGACTGTCGATGCGAAGCCGCAACTGGAAATCTACGCCGATGACGTGAAATGCACGCACGGCGCCACCATCGGGCAATTGAACGATGAAGCGATTTTTTATCTTCGCTCCCGCGGCATTCCATTGGAAAGAGCGCGGCGCATGCTGGTTCATGCATTTGCGGGTGAAATCATAAATCGTATTCGTTGCTCGCCGATGCGCGAGGAATTGGATCACTTAGTTTGGCGCCGGCTTGAGGAGGTCGAGAAAACAAAATGAACGATGAATTATTAGAGCTTTATCAGGAATTGATTCTCGACCACAGCAGGAGGCCGAGAAATTTTCGGACGTTACCGGATGCCAACCATCGTGGGCAAGGCACCAACCCCATCTGTGGTGACAACTACACAATCTACGCCCGAATCGAAGGCAGCACCGTCAAGGATCTGGCGTTTCAAGGCTCCGGCTGCGCGATTTCCAAGGCATCGGCATCGTTGCTGACGGAAGCGCTCGTCGGGAAAACATGCTTGGAGGTGCAAACGATTTTCAACGCCGTGCGAGATATGCTAACGACCGGCCGCACGGATTCAGATCTGGGGAAGGTCGTAGCGCTGGCCGGCGTCCATAAGTTTCCAGAGCGCATCAAGTGCGCGGTCTTGCCGTGGCACGCCATGCTGGCGGCCGTGACTGAGGCCGGGACAACCGTTTCTACGGAAGCGAAAAAGGACTGATATGCACGAGGACACGGCGGTCATTCTTACCCGAGACGTTGAGGCAATCATCGTTCCCGTTGGCGAGAACGTTGTGCTCCAGAAGGGCGAGCAGGCACGCATAACGCAATCCCTCGGCGGCAGTTACACCGTGATCGTGAACGGCAACATGTTTCGGATAGCCCAGAAAAATGCCGATGCCTTGGGAATTGAATTGGCGACGGCCACGCCCGATTCAACCGGAAACTTCCGCACCAAAGAGGAACTGGAAAAGGAAATCTGGAATTTGCTCAAGACCTGCTACGACCCGGAAATTCCGGTAAACATTGTTGCTCTCGGCCTGGTTTACGACTGCGCGCTCAGCCCGCTTCCGAAGGAAAACACCTATCGGGTCCAGGTTAAATTGACATTGACGGCTCCGGGTTGCGGCATGGGTTCGGCCATAGTGCAGGAGATCCGCGATAAACTCTTTTCGCTGGAGGAAATCGTCGAAGCCGATGCGGAGTTGGTGTTCGACCCGCCGTGGAACCAGGCGATGATGTCCGAGGCGGCGCAACTTCAGCTTGGACTTTTATAGATTATGAACCTCATAACCAATGCGACTCAGTCTCGATGGACTGTTACCTCGCCCACCAATGAAACGAAAGCGGATTGGTTGAAACTCCGCAATGATTTTCCCGCCTTGCATCAAACCGTCCACGGGCACCAACTGGTTTATCTCGACAATGCTGCCACGAGTCAAAAGCCGCGCGCCGTAATCGACGCCCTCGACCGTTTTTACGAGAACGACAATGCCAACGTGCATCGTGGAATCCATGAATTGAGCAATCGCGCCACAGGTGCATTCGAGGCATCGCGCGAGCGCGTGGCGCGCTTCCTGGATGCTCGCAGCTCTGAAGAAATCGTTTTCACGCGCGGCACGACCGAGGCCATAAATCTTGTCGCGAGCACCTGGGGCAACCAGCACATTAAATCCGGCGATCAAATTCTTCTCACCGAAATGGAGCACCATAGCAACATCGTGCCGTGGCAACTGCTGGCTGAACGTACCGGGGCGCAATTGATTTCGTTCCGGTGGTTAACGACAAGGGTTTGCTCGACATGTCGCG
>Ga0134128_10000409_pt1 | contig 60066 bp, 54 predicted proteins | sample KB31754_FD_96462 | JGI IMG/M metagenome (GOLD analysis project Ga0134128, IMG submission 96462) | Terrestrial soil microbial communities with excess Nitrogen fertilizer from Kellogg Biological Station, Michigan, USA - KB3-175-4 | ecosystem: Environmental > Terrestrial > Soil > Unclassified ... | reverse complement strand
GCAATCCAGTGTCGGCTCGTAAGGCGGGTGAGTCATGCTTGCGGTGCCAACCTCAGCTCGCCACACGATACAGCAGCGGGCGGCTGGGTACCGCATCGCCGTTGATCGCAGGCACCTGGAGCTGCAGGAGATACCAGCCGTCGGCCGCATCGTCCGGGACGTACGCCAGCTCCGTGACCGTGCACTGCGATCGGGTCGCCTGGCTCAGCGCGCAATCCCCTGGCGGCAGTCCGAAGAAGATCCGGTGCGCGGTGAGCCGGCCCTCGTCACACGCGCGGTCGATCGAAGGCAGGTCCACGATCAGGTGCTCGATGCCGCGCTCGACCAGGTAGTGCGCCGCCTCGCGCGTGAGGTACGCGGGTGTCGTGTCGGTATGATCGAGCGTGCGCTTGGCGGGATCGTTGGGGAGCGTGCGGATCACCAACGCTCGCGGGGTGAATGGCGGCGGTGCGGGCCAGCCCGCGTGCAGCGCCTCGCGAGTCAGCAGCCGGTCCTCCGCCTGCGCTGTTGGATCGGAGCCCTCGGCAGTCTGAGCGGAAGATGCGGGGGTCACGGAAAGCAGCAGCGCCGGCAGCAGGCGCCGCGGGACGACGCGTTGCGCATGGAGCGGCTCCCGGGTGAGGTGGCCGGCGCACTCGGTGTGAGTGCCGTTGCAGTGCGGGATGAGCGTGATCGAATTGCAGTTGCAGCTCGCGCCGTGCGCCACCGACCCGGAGAAGCCTGGAACCGAGTAGGCGCGCGAGGTGGCGCGGGGCGCGCCGAAGTGCCGCACCTGGGGTCCCTCGAAGTCGATCTCGACGCTGAGATCCAGCGGACGCTCGAGGTCGACGCGGACCGCGCGTCCGTCCACCTCCAGGCGCGCGCTCAACCCGGCCGCTCCAGCATGGCGCCGCAGCGGGAGCAGGTGCGGCGCTGCGGGCTGGCGTAGAAGCGCTCGAACACCGGCGGCAACTGCCGCTCGATGTCGGTCAGCTCGATGAATTCCTCGTGCAGGAGGTTGCCGCAGCGCTCACAGTACCATTGGAAGCCGTCGCGCTCGCCGGGCATGCGCCGCCTCTCGACGACGAGGCCTACCGTGTCGGCCCGACGCTGCGGGGAATGCGGTACGTTCGGGGGCAGCAGCAGCACTTCTCCCTGTCGAATCGGCACGTCCATCCGGTGCCCGTCCTGCATGGTCCAGAGGACGATATCGCCCTCGAGCTGATAGAAGAATTCCTGGCCGGGATCGACGTGGAAATCCTGCCGTGCGTTGGGGCCGCCGATCACCATGATGATGAAATCGCCGTCCTCGAACACCCGCTTGTTGCCGACCGGCGGCTTGAGGACGTGCCGGTGTCGGTCGATCCAGTCGTGCAGATTGAACGCTTGCAGAGGCTTCATCGCCGAGCACCTCACTCATCAGGGGCCTGATACCCCTGGCACGGTACCGAGACGGGTACGCTGCCGCTGGCGCGGTCGCTGTCGAGATCGAACGCGGTCAGCGCACCCCCCCAAACACAGCCGGAATCGAGTCCCACGACGTCATCGCGCATGACGAGGCCCAGAGCCGACCAGTGCCCGAACACGATACGGGTCCCGCTCGTGCGGCGATTGCGGACATCGAACCACGGCAGCCAGCGCGAGTCGCCCGCGGGAGGCTTGCCCTTCATACGCAAGTTGATGCGTCCCTCGTTGGTGCACACGCGGATGCGTGTCAGTACGTTGATGGCGAAGCGCAGACGATCGGTACCTGTGAGGACATCGCTCCAATGGTCCGGCTCATCCCCATACATGTGCTCGAAGAGATTGCGCGGCTCATGGCGAAGCGCGGTTTCCACCTCGCGTGCAACCGCCAATGTCGTCTCGACGTTCCATTGCGGGACGACCCCGGCATGTACCAGGAGGTCCCCCGCCTCGAAATGCGCCAGCGGCCGGTTCGCGAGCCATTCCAGCAGGGCATCGCGGTCGGGCGCCCGCAGGATCTCATCCAGAGTATCGCTGCGGCGGGCAGGCCGGCAGCCGCACGCGACGGCAAGCAGGTGAAGGTCGTGATTCCCGAGGACCCCGATGGCGTTGTCCCCCAGCGCCCGAACGAAGCGCAGCACCTCGAGCGACTGCGGGCCGCGATTCACCAGGTCGCCGACCAGCCACAGCCGGTCGCGATCGGCGCAGAACCCTATCCGCTCGAGCAGGGCGCGCAGCTCATCGCAGCAACCCTGGATATCGCCGATGGCATGCCGGCTCACTGCAGGATTCCGGGGATCGCCAGCCGAAAGGGCGGGATGGGCGCATCGAAGCGCTGCCCCTCGGCGTCCACCATCTGATAGCTGCCCTCCATCGTGCCGACGGGAGTCTCCAGGACGGCGCCGCTCGAGTAGCGAAAACCCTGCCCCGGCTCGAGGTGCGGCTGCTCGCCGACGACACCCTCACCCCGGACTTCCTTCACCCGGCCGTTGGCGTCGGTGATGATCCAGTGCCGCGTCAGGAGCTTGGCCGCGCGCTGACCCTCATTGCGGATGGTGATCGTGTACGAGAAGACGTAGCGCTGCTCGCCGGGGCTCGATTGCTCATCGAGGTACGTAGTGGTGACCTGGACGCGGATCCGGTGAGATTCCTGGCTCATGCGGCCGGATTTTACCCGGACGCGGCCCGGCGGACCCGCACCGCGAGCACATCGCACGGCGCGGCATGCAGGACGGTGTCTTCGGTGAAGTTCACCAGAATCGAAAGGCCGTGGCGCTCCCGGCTGCTGATCACGATGAGATCGATCTGGCGCTCGCGCGCCACGCGCACGACTTCCGCCTTGACGTTGCCGGACTCCACGCGGTGCGGGGCGCCAGCGACGCCGAGCTCTTCCGCGAGCGCGGTGAGGCGCTGGCGGGCGCGTGCGAGCAGCTCGTCCTCGATGCGGACCGCGGGCATCAGGGTTTCCCCCATCGGCTCGACGGGCATGAACTCCACGACGTGCAGCAGCTCGAGCTCCGCCCCGACGGCTGCCGCAATGTCGCGGGCTCGCTTGCCGATCTGCAGGCTGTCCTCGGTCAGGTCGACCACGAGCAGGATGCGACGGTAGGGGTACGTAGGCATGCGCAAACCCTCGAAACGTCTCGGTCTGGCTTCATGCCATCCTAACTCAGCCCGGGCCGGACGGCAGCTTTACCGTACCCGCTATGGCATTGAACAGTGCCGGCGAGACCGTCTCCGGCCGGGCGGACGGATCGACCCCACAGCTCTCGATCTGCTCCGCCGTCGCGACCCCTCGTAGCGCATTGCGGAGCGTCTTGCGACGATGAGCGAAGGCAGCGGCCACGACGGCGGGGAACGCTGGGCTCACCACAAATGCCGGCGCGGAACGCACCGTAAGTCGCGCAACGGCCGACCATACTTGCGGAGGTGGCTGGAAGGCTCCGGGACCGACGTCGAACAGCCGCTCGATATCCAACCAGGGTGACAGCATCACCGTCAGGCGTCCATAAGCGTGGTCGCCCGGGCTGGCCGCCATCCTGGCAATCACCTCCCGTTGCAACATCACGTGCAGATCCTGGATCTGGCGGACGCTCTCGAGGAGATGAAACAACAGCGGCGTGGAGATGTTGTAGGGCAGATTGCCGACGACCCGCAGCGGGCGGGTGCGCCGCCTCGCGAGCTCGCTGAAGTCGAGCCGGAGCGCGTCTGCGTTGTGCAGCGTGAAACGCGGATCGCCGCCCCATTGCTCGCGCAGCAGGCCGGCCAGGTCGCGGTCGATCTCGATCGCATCGAGACTGCCGCACTCGGATTCGAGCAGCCGGGCGGTCAGCGCCCCGCGGCCGGGGCCGATCTCCACCAGTGCCTCCCCGCTCCGGGGGGCGATCGCGGCGGCGATCCGCTCGATCACCGCCGGATCGTGCAGGAAATGCTGGCCGAATCGCTTTCTGGGCCTGCCCTGCGGCGCCCGCTGCCGCATCACGCGGCTCGTGCGGCGAGCCGCACCGCAAGGTCCATGGCCGCCGCCAGACTGGCCGGATCCGCACGGCCGGTGCCGGCGAGATCGAGCGCGGTGCCGTGATCCACCGAGGTGCGCAGGATCGGCAGTCCGAGCGTCACGTTCACGGCGCTCTCGAACCCCGCATGCTTGATCACCGGCAGGCCCTGATCGTGGTACATGGCCAGCACGACGTCGAAGTCGGCCAGCACGCGCGGCACGAAGGCCGTATCCGCCGGCAGCGGGCCGGCGACTCTCAGGCCGCGCTCGCGCATGCGGGCAATGGCCGGGGCGATCACTCGGATCTCCTCGTCGCCGAGATGCCCGCTCTCACCGGCGTGGGGATTCAGGCCGCAGACGGCGATCCGCGGCCGGGCGATCCCCCACCAGCGGGTGAGATCCCGGTCGAGGATCTCCAGCACCTCGCAGAGCAGCTCGACGGTGATCGCGCCGCTGACGCGGGCAAGCGGCAGATGTGTCGTTGCTAGCGCGACGCGCAGAGACGTCGTTGCTAACATCATCACCGGACGTCGTGTACGGGTGCGTTCCGCAAAGAACTCGGTATGTCCGGTGAAGGGGATGCCGGCATCGTTGATCACACCTTTATGCACGGGCGCTGTCACGATTGCAGCAAATTCGCCGCCGAGAGCGCCGTCGCAGGCGCGCTCGAGGAGGCCCAGGACGTAAGCACCGTTGCTCGCATCGAGCCGGCCCGCTGCGACCGGCGAGCGCAGCGGATGATGCTCCACTGTAAGCGTCCCGGGGATGTGGCGGTGAGACGTGCGGTCGTACGGCCGCAATTCGACGCTCATTCCGAGCGCGCGGGCGCGCTCGGCGAGCATGTCCCGGTCACCCAGGCAGACCAGGTCACAGTCGAGCTGGCGCGCCGCCGCCGCCAGGCAAACGTCGGGGCCGATGCCCGCGGGCTCCCCCGAGGTCAGCGCGATGCGCGGCAGCACGGCGGGCGCGCGGCCGCTCAGCCGCTCATGACCTTCACGTAGGCATTATCGCGCAGGCGCTGCAGCCACAGCTCCGTGTCCTCGTCGGCTTTGCTGGCACGGATCGCCTCCATCGCGTCCAGCCGTTGGACTTCCTGCGTCGCGTCATGGTTGCGGCGTCCGAGGAGCTGCGCGATGTGCCAACCGTACCGTGTCTTGAAGGGCTCGCTGATCTCGCCCACTTTCAGCTTGTCGACCTGTCCGCTGAACGTCGGATCAAAGGCGTCGGGGCTCTGCCAGCCGAGATCGCCGCCATCCGAGGCGGAGCCCGGATCCTGCGAGGCGGCGGCGGCGGCGACCGCGAAGGTCTCCTGGCCGCTCAGAACGCGCTGGCGGATCTGCTCCAACCGCTGCCGCACGGTCGCATCGTCCTGCAACGCGTTGGTCTTGAGGAGGATGTGGCGCACGTGGATCTGCTCCACGATGTCTTTCTTCTGCTGGCTGCGGACCTGGTCGAGCTTGACGATGTGAAAGCCGGTGGGGCTGCGCACGGGGGCCGCGACCTGTCCTGGCTTCAGGGCCAGGATCACGCTGGTGAGGAACGTCGGCAGCTCCGATCCTTTGCGCCATCCGAGGGAGCCGCCTTCCAGGGCATCCTCGCTGTTGGAATAGGCCACCGCGAGCTTGGCGAAATCCTCGCCCTTGCTGGCGCGATGGTAGACGTCGTCGGCGCGTTGCTGAGCCTGCGTCATCTGCTGCGGTGTCGCGTTCGGCGGCACCGCGATCAGGATGTGGGAGACACTGTATTCCTCATCGGCCGCCGGCTGCTTGGCCTGCCTCGACAGGAACTGGTCGATCTCCCGCGGCGTGACCACGATCCGCTGCAGCACGTCGCGCTGGCGCAGCAGTCCCAGCGTGAGCTGCTGGCGCATGTCCTCACGGTAGCTCGCGTAATCGATCCCCTGCTGGGCAAGTACCGTGGGCAGGTCGGCGAAGGCGATGTTGTTGCGCTTGGCGACGTCCTCGAGCGCGGCATTGAGCTGGTCGTCGGAGATCGTGACGCCGTCGCGCTGCGCCTGCTCCAGCTGGATCCGCTGGATGATCAGGCGATTGAGCACCTGCTTGCGCAGCACGCTGTCCGGCGGCAGCGTCATGTTCTGCGCCTGCAGCCGGGCCGTGACCTGCTTCATCTGGTCGTCGACCTCGCTCTCCAGGACGACGCCGTCGTTGACGACGGCGGCGATACGGTCGAGGAGCTGTCCCTGGGTGGACAGATCGCGGGTCTGTCCGTGGGCGATGCCCTGAAAGGCGAGCGCGCCCAAGAGCAGCAGGAAAAGGGGAGTGGAGCCGAAGGAGAGAAACCGCCGCATGCGCTCGTTATCCTCGTGCAATGGGCCCTTACGGGGAGCCCAGGAGTGACCGGGAATTCGCTTCCGTCGAAGTGTAGCCGGGAATCTCCTGGGCGAGAGAGACATCCGACGCGGATCCGACACTCGCGAGGCCCGTGAGTTCCAGCTGCAGCCAGATGCCCGTGTCCTGGGGGCCCGTGCGGGCCGTACTGGTCGTGGGACGGGCGCCGACGAAACGGCGGGCACCCAGGCGCAGACTCCAGCAGCACGAACGGTACTCGAACCCGGCGAATCGCTCCAGCGCCTCGTGGTCGGCCAGCGAGTACACGCCGCGGGCAAAGACGCTCCAGGAGCGCCCGATGGGCCATGCGGCCGAGGCCTCGACCTGCTCGACATTGCAGCTCGGCGTGACCGGGGTGCCGCACACCGGCCCCTGGCCCTGAAGAGCGCTCACGAGCGCAGCCTCCTCGTAGATTCCCCGCTCGAAGCGGTAACCCACGTTGACCACCCGATCGGGCGCGGGATGGTACTGCACCTCGATCAGCGCGCGCTGGGTCTCGGAGGACTGCGGATCCCACTGCACCCCCGCATCCGCGCTCCAGTGCTGGAAGGCGGTCAGCGCGAGCTGCGCCACGAGATCCGAGCGCCGGTCCGTGCGGGCGAGCTCCCCGGGCAGGGTGACCCGCGGGTTCGTGAAATAGAACTCCTGCCCGAATGTGGCCGTCAGGTACTGCCGTCCGTCGAGCGCATTCAAGAGCCTCGTGGTCACGCCGGCGCTCACCTGGTTGGCATCCCCCATCCGATCGGCGCCGACGTAGCGGTTGGTCCGGAAGAGCTCCACCGGGTCGAGGTCGGGCACGGCAGTGTCGAAAACCGGCAGCTCGCTCTGCTTGCGATAGGGGACGTAGAGGTACATCACGCGCGGCTCGAGCGTGACGATGCGCTGGCCATGGGAGCCGGCGGTGCGCTCGAGTTGCAGCCCGGTATCCAGGCTGGCGATGGGCAGGTCGCGCGAAGGCGAGGCCGGCTGTCCGGGAAGAGTATCCGAGAGCTGGTAGGCAGTGGCGCGATAAGCGAGCGAGGGGCGGACGAAGTATCCCGGCCCCTCAATGTTGAGCGAGGCACTCGGATAGAGATCGAGCCGCCAGCCCGCCACGCCGGTCGAGCGGCGGAAGTCGACCGCCTCCGAGTCGAAGCCGTAGCGCACCAGGTTCCCGGGTCCCCAGCCGTAGTCGGCGCTCACCGTGAGGTCGGGCACGCGCGCGTAGGGACGCTGATCGAGCGGCAGAGTGCTGTCGATGGTCTGGAACTGTTGCGCCATCCCCTGGATGTTCCAGTGCACGTCGCGATACGAGAGCACGGCCTGCCGGGGCAGGAACGCCGTGCTGGTGCCCTCCGGGCCGGTGGAGAAGTCTTCGAAATAATTCGTGTCGCTGACGTTCTCGCCGTCGAGCGTCAGCCGGAAGTTGCCGGGCAGCTCGGTGACGTTGCGCAGCCGGATCCGGCTGCGCTCGGCGTGATACACCGCGTCATTGGGCAGATAGTCCCAATCGAGCTCGCCCCGCTGCCGCTGCGTGAGGTAGCGGAAGTCGCCGGCGACATCCGGGCCGCGGCGGCTGTACTCGGTCGGGTCGAAGGTGAAGTCGATGTTGGGGGCGATGTCGAAGTAGTAAGGGGCCGAGACCTCCGCTCCCCCATTCGAGGTGTTGGCGACCGTGGGGAAGAGAAAGCCGCTCTTGCGGACATTGCCCAGCGGGAACGACACCCAGGGCAGATAAAGGAGAGGCACGCCCTTGAAGTCGATGCGCGCGTCGCGGCCCGTGCCCACCTTGTTGCGGGTGTCGAGGACGATCTTCGCGGCGCGCAGAATCCAGGACTGATCGTTGACCGGACAGGTCGTGAACGTCACCTCCTCGAGCCGCATCAGCCCCTGCGGGCTGAGTTCCATCTCCTTCGCGGCGCCGCGCGCCGAGCGTTGCACCAGGCTGAACTTCGCCGAATCGAAGCGCGCGCCCGCGGTCGGAGAGTAGCTGCCGCCCGCGCCCGTCACGTGCACCAGCGGGTCGGCATATTCGATGCCGCCCCGGGTGCGCATCGAGTTGTTGTTCTTGTCGTACTGAAGCTGGCTCGACTCGATCCGGCGCTGGCCTTGCCGGACGACGACGTGCCCGCTCAAGGTGAGCATGCCATTCCTGTCCAAAGTGGCGTGACCGGCCTCGATGTCGACGCTCCCCGCCTGGGCGAGCGAGCCGGCGCCGGCAAGCGTCTTGCCGGCCGCCTTGGCTCGGGCGGTTTGGGCCGTGGCGACTGGCGCCGGCGGTGTGGGAGGAGTCGGCGGGTCGCAGGCGCGCGCGAGCGGGGTGAGTCCGCCGATCGACAGCAGGGCGGTCCAGAATGGGCTCAGGCGCGGCATGAAGGGCGGCATTATAATGGCGCGCCCGATTTTCGCGGGCTGGAAAGCCTTCAATACCCGCCGATGCCCGATAACGATGCGCGACTCACGCTGCTGCAAGGTTGGCTGGCGCGAGATCTGGGTCTGCGCCCGGCTCGGATCGAGCCCGCCTCGAGCGATGCCAGCTTCCGCCGTTACTTCCGCGTGGTGTGCGATGACACGACACTGATCGTCATGGACGCGCCGCCGGAGACGGAGGACGTGCGGCCGTATCTGCGCGTCACCGCGCTGCTCGAGCCGCTCGGCATTCACGTGCCGCATGTGCACGAGGCCGATGCGGCCCGGGGTTTCGTGCTGCTCGAGGACCTCGGCAGCACGCATTTTCTGGCGCAACTCGCTGCCGGCGCCGACCCGCGGCCGCTCTACGGCGATGCGCTGCAGGCACTCGCGGAAATCCAGCTGCGCGGCGCGGCGGCGGCGGCCGAGCTTGCACCTTACGATCGTGTCCCGCTCGCGCGCGAGCTGGCACTCATGCCCGAGTGGTTCCTGGAACGGCATCTTGCGCTCGAGCTCACCGGCGCGGAGCGCGAGATGGTCGCCGCGGCTTTCGAGTTTCTGATCGGCGAGGCGCTATCGCAGCCCGAGGTATTCGTGCACCGCGACTACCACTCGCGCAATCTCATGGTCGTCGGCGAGCGCAATCCCGGCGTGCTCGACTTTCAGGACGCGCTGCGCGGGCCGATCGGCTACGACCTGGTCTCGCTGTTGAAGGATTGTTATATCTCCTGGCCGCGGGAGCGGGTGCTGGAGTGGGTGAGCGGCTACCGCTCGCTGTTGCAGTCGCGCGGCGGCCGTGTCGGCGGTGGCCCGGCGCAGTTCCTGCGCTGGTTCGACCTCATCGGCCTGCAGCGACACATCAAGGTCCTCGGCATCTTCGCGCGGCTCTGGTACCGGGACGGCAAGCCGGGCTACCTGCGCGACCTGCCGCTGACGCTCGATTATGTGCGCGAGACCTGTCGCCTGTATCCGCAGCTCGCCGCGCTCTCGGATTTCATGGAGCGCCGGATCGCCCCCGAGCTGCCGCGCGCCAACGAGCGGGTCGCGCGGCAAGCGGCGGCGGGCACGTGATGGCCGCCGCGGCGCCGGCGGTCAGAGCGATCCTGCTGGCGGCGGGCCGCGGCGAGCGGTTGCGCCCGCTCACGGACACACTGCCCAAGCCGCTAGTCGAGGTCGCCGGCAAGCCCCTGATCGTCTATCACCTCGAGGCGCTGGCGCGCGCGGGGATCCGCGATGTCGTGATCAATCTCTCCTGGCTCGGGCAGAAGATCCGCGCCGCGCTCGGCGATGGCAGCCGCTTTGGCGTACAGATCGCCTACAGCGAGGAGGGGCCGGTGCCTCTCGAGACCGGCGGTGGCATTCACCGCGCGCTGCCGCTCCTCGGCACGGCCCCTTTTCTGGTGGTCAATTCCGATGTCTGGACCGACATGGATTTCGGGCGGGTTCTGACTTTGGAGGAAGGCGCCGACGCGCGCCTGATGCTGGCGCCGAATCCCCCGCATCATCCGCGTGGGGACTTCGGGCTGGAGGCTGATCTCGTCGTGGAGCGCGCAGCCGGCCGCTTCACCTATACCGGCATCGGCATCTATCGGCCGGAGCTCTTCGCCGGTTGCGCGCCGGGGAAGTTTCCGCTGCTGCCGCTCCTGCAGCGTGCGATCGCGGCGCGCCGCCTGCGCGGCGAGCTCTACCGCGGGGAGTGGCTCGACATCGGCTCGGCGGACCGGCTGGCGTGGCTGGATGCGAGAGAGCGCGCCGCCCGGGCCCGTTGAGGCCCCGAGGGGGCGTTTTCAGGGCCCGGAGAGGCCCGTGGCGTAAAATGAGCGCCATGGCCAATCTCAAAGACATCCCGGTCGTCACGGATGCCGTGCCCGGGCCGCGGGAAAGCCCGCGGAGCGGCGAAAAATATCTTACATCTCAAGGATTTACCGCAATCCGCGACGGCATCAAGGCCGCCGCCGCGGCGGGCGGTTGGGCGCCCGGCTCCACGGCCCGCGCCGGCAAGCCTTCCTGGCTCCGGGCCAAGGCGCCCGCGGGGGTCGGATTCCAGGCGGTCAAGGTCATCGTCAAGGAGCACCGGCTCGCCACGGTGTGCGAGGAGGCTAAGTGCCCGAACATCGGCGAATGCTGGAATGCGGGCACGGCCACGATCATGCTCATGGGCGCGGTGTGCACCCGTGCCTGTCGCTTCTGCGCCGTCGACACCGGCAACCCCCACGGCTGGCTCGATGCGGATGAGCCGGAGAACGCCGCACGCAGCGTTGAGCTGATGAAGCTCAAGTACGTGGTTCTGACTTCCGTCGACCGCGACGACCTGCAGGACGGCGGCGCGGCTCATTACGCGGCCTGCATCCGTGCGATCAAGCGCCGCAACCCCGCAACCGCAGTCGAGGCGCTCACGCCGGACTTCGGCGGAGTCCTCGAAGACGTTGAGACCGTCGTGGGCTCGGGGCTGGAGGTCTTCGCGCAGAATATCGAGACCGTGCGCCGGCTGACCCATCCCGTCAGAGACCCGCGTGCCGGCTACGAGCAGACGCTGCGTGTCCTCGCGCACGCCAAGCGACATGCGCCTGCGGTGTTGACCAAGAGCAGCCTGATGCTGGGCCTCGGCGAGACGGGTGACGAAATCGAGGAGACGCTGGCCGACCTGCGCGCAGCCGGTGTCGACATCGTGACCCTCGGGCAGTACCTGCGCCCCACGGTCAATCATCTGCCCGTCGAGCGCTACGTGACTCCCGCGGAGTTCGACCACTACCGCGAGCGCGCGCTGGCCCGCGGCTTCCTCGAGTGTGTCTCGGGGCCGCTCGTGCGCTCCAGCTATCGCGCGGAGCAGGCGCTCAACCGCAACAACGCCGGCCTCGACAACGCGCGGCTCGCGTGACCTTGCGACCCGTGCCGCCGCACATCGTGCGTGACCTCGGCGTCGTGGAATACGAGCCGACGTGGCGCGCGATGCAACGCTTCACTGACCAGCGCGGCCCCGAGACGCCCGATGAGGTCTGGTTCCTGGAGCACCCGCCGGTCTTCACACTCGGCATGAACGCGAGTCCCGATCACGTGCTCGCGCCCGGCGACATCCCCGTGGTGCAGATCGACCGCGGAGGTCAGGTCACCTATCACGGGCCCGGTCAGCTCGTCGTCTACCCCCTCGTTGACCTCCGGCGCGCCGGCTTGGGCGTTCGCGACATCGTCACCGCCCTCGAGCGCAGCGTCATCGCCTATGCCGCCGAGCTCGGCGTCACCGCTGAATGCCGCAAGGGTGCGCCCGGCGTCTATGTCGACGGTCGAAAACTGGCGAGCATCGGCATCCGCGTGCGCCGCGGCGCCAGCTATCACGGCATCGCCGTCAATGTCAGCGCCGACCTCCAGCCCTTCAACCGTATCAATCCGTGCGGATATCCCGGCCTCGAGATGACCCGACTGTCGGACCTGAGCCCGGTCGGCTCCGTGGGCGCCGCCGCCGCGGCCCTGAAGCCGCACCTGCTCCGAGAGCTGTACGGATGCTCATAACCGGTCCGTCACCGTTTCCCGACTGACCGTGTAACTGCGCCTGCCGCACCATTGCCAGCTACCCCAGAGGAGTGGCAATAGGAGTGGCAATGCAACTCGTGCACAAGAAGCTGCCCCGCGCGGCGGCGCTCGTCTTCGTAACTCTCGCCATACTCGCTGTGACTGGCTGCGCCCGCCGCGCCAGCTCCGGCGTGACGCTTCTCAACGCATCCTACTCCCCGACACGCGAGCTCTACAGCAAATACAACGTCGCCTTCGAGAAGTACTGGGAGGCCAGGACCAAACAGACCGTGCACGTGAGCATGTCCTACGGCGGCTCGGAGCTGCAGGCGCGCTCGGTGGTGGAAGGTCTAGGGGCGGACGTGGTGACGTTGGCCTTGGCGGCCGACATCGACGCCATCGCGCAGAGGGGAAAGCTGCTGCCGCTCAACTGGCAGACCCGCCTGCCGGACGACAGCTCTCCCTATACGTCGACGATCGTCTTCCTGGTGCGCAAAGGCAACCCGAAGGGGATCCGCGACTGGGGCGACCTGGTCAAGCCCGGGGTCTCCGTCATCACTCCCAACCCGAAAACCTCCGGCGGAGCGCGCTGGAACTTTCTCGCGGCCTGGGCATGGGCCTTGAAGCAGCCGGGAGGCAACGAGGCCAGCACCAGGCAATACCTCCGCGATCTGTTCCGGCACGTTCCCGTGCTGGACACCAGCGCGCGCGCCGCCACGACTACATTCGTGCAGCACGGACTCGGGGACGTGCTCATCGGCTGGGAGAACGAGGCGCTGCTCGCCATCCGTGAGAAGCCGGATGAAGGACTGAGCATCGTGTACCCATCCGTCAGCATCCTCGCGGAGCCACCGGTCGCCGTCGTGGACCAGTACGCCCTACAGCATGGCCGGCAGCCGCTGGCGACCGCCTATCTGCAGTATCTGTACAGCAAGGAAGGGCAGGAGATCATCGCCCGCAATTTCTATCGGCCGCGCGACCCGGAGGTGGCCGCGCAGTTCGCGCAGAAGTATCCCAAGATCGATCTTGCGACCATCGCCGACTTCGGCGGCTGGGCGAGCGCGCAGCAGAAGTTCTTCGCGGATGGCGGTGTTTTCGACCAGATCTACTCCCGCGCGCAGTAAACGCAAAGCCTCGCATCGCCGTGGCAATTCTGCGTGGGCGGCGGCGGCCGCCGCCCGGCCCCCCGATCGAGCCGGCAGCTTCCACTCCTGCGCCTCGCGCGCGTGCCGCTCGGCGCGATTTCTCTTGCGCAGAGCGACGGCCCACCCGAGCAGCTCCAGTGGAGAAGGCAGCTCGCTCGGCAGGCGATAGCTCAATGTGCGACGACGGCGCAGCCGGGAGTCGACGATCATGGCGAATCGCGCGCCACTGCGGGCGATGTCGGCGCACAGGACGCTCGCGGCTGGGTCCGACAGCGCCGCGGGCTCCCGCGGTTCGAGCGACAGCGCGGCGACGCAGAGTCGGGTCGAGGCTGCGAGCCGTCCGGGAGGCATCCTGCAGGACGGGCGGTCGCAATGTCCGTCTCATTTCGGTGACGAACCGGTATCAGCGTCGCTCGAAGCATGCTCCCCAGGGCGGCATCATCACACCAACAGATAACCGCGGCCGGAATATATTGCCTGCAGTCCAACACGTCGAAACACAGAGAGAAAACCGCGCATGAACATCCTGGCGAAAAGCGGCGTCGTCATCGTGCTCGCGGGTGCGGGCGTGTGCCTCGCGCGCGCCGATGTGGTCACCACCACCGGCGGCATCAAGGTGGTGTCGTCGAACGGCGATTTCTCGGCCGCCGTCGGTACCCTCGTGCAGTGGGACGCCTACCTCGATGAGAACGACAGCGGTAGCGGAATCGGCAGCGGCGCCGCCGGCGGCAGCGCCAACGACGCCTTCAGATTCCGCCGCGTATGGATCACCCTCGCCGGAAAGGTGTACGGCTTCCATTACCACGTCGACTACGACACGGTGTCCGGCGCCCTGCAGAGGGCCTGGCTGGAGCACGAGCTGTTGCCGCATGGCTCCCTCTTCGTCGGCCAGGACAAGCCGTGGGCCAGCATGGACGAGATCGCGCGCAATCCCGACACACCGTTCCTCGAGCGCAACATCACATCCTCGAGCGGCGTCAACGCGGCGGCGACCTATAGCAACGGGGCGTTCTACGAGTGGAACGACCGGGCATTCACCGACAGCGACAATCTCTGGCTCGGTGCCTCGGCGTCATCCCTGCACAAGCAGGGCGACGGCACGGATACGATCACGCAGGGCTCGGCGTACAACGCGCGCATCGCCTACGCGCCGATCGTGGAGAAGGACCGCTGGCTGCACCTCGGGGCCTCGATCATCGACTCCACGGCTGCCACCGGCAGCTCGACGGAGGGCTCGAACGTGCTCGCCGCCAGCTACGCCTACGGCGATTATTACGACGGCGATGAGAAGCTGACGCTCGCCAGCTACCCTGCATCCAGTACCGGCGCCAGGCCGCACTCGCGGGCGCTCGGCGGTGAGCTCGCCGGGGCCTACGGACCGGCGTACCTGCAGGCGGAATACGACAAGGTCTCGTTCCGCCAGACCGGCGCGCCGAACGACACGGTGACGGCCTATTCGGTGGCCGTGGCGGTGGCGCTGACCGGTGAGACTCGCCAGTACAACTCCCACGATGCAACCTATTTCGGGATTGTCCCGGCGCACGGCTATGGGGCATGGGAGGTCGCGGCGCGCTACGATGACGCGCGTAACGGCGGTGCCGACGGCGTTTACACCGGGCTTGCGCTGCCAGGCGCGAGAGGCGCGCTAGCGACGGCCGACCGGGTCTCGCTGATTACCGTGGGACTGAACTACTACGCCAACGATCACGTGCGTTTCGTGCTGGACTTCGAGCACGGCAAGGCCGATCTCGGCAAGGAAGGAACGGATAGCCCGAACACGCTCGGCGCCCGGGTCCAGCTCTGGTTCTGAGCGCGCCCTCAGTCCGGGATCAGCTTGTATCCGGCCCCCGAGGCGGTCTGCAGCCGCTGCGGCGTCGCCGGGTCCAGCTCGATCTTCTGCCGCAGCCGATGGACGAGCTGCTTCAGCAGCTGCCGGTCGCCCGAGCCGCGGTGACCCCAGACATGAACGAGCAGGCGGTCGGAGCTCACCGTGCGGCCGGCATTCGCGAGCAGCATCTGCAGCAGCCGCAACTCGAGCTTGGTGAGGCGAATGGGCTCGGCATCAGCGATGCGCACGGTATGCTCGTCGGGGTCGAGAGTCAGCTTCCCCACCGAGAGGAGCGACGCGCGCTCCGCGCCGACCCGGCGCAGCAACGCCTTGCCACGTGCGAGCAGCGTACGCGGGCTGAAGGGCTTGGTGAGATAGTCGTCGGCGCCGAGCTCGAGCGCCCTCACGAGGTCTTGCTCCTCGCCGCGCACGGTCAACATCATGATGGGCACGCGCGAGTTGCGGCGGATGGACTCGCAGACCTGAAAGCCGCTCGCCCCGGGCATGTTGATGTCGAGGATGACCAGATCCGGCGCCTCCTCCGCGACGGCGCGGAGGGCAGTGGTGCCGTCCTGGGCCTTGATGACGAGATATCCGGCCTGCGTCAGCGTGAAGCCGACCAGGTCGCGCAGATCGCGGTCGTCGTCCGCCACCAGAATCTTCAAGCGGCCACCTCCACGGGTAGGGTCATCGTGAACCGGGTGCGTGCGTGCGCGGTCCGAGCCACGCCGATCGTGCCGCCGTGCCGCTCGACGATGGAGCGCACGATCCAGAGTCCGAGTCCCAATCCGCCGGGCTCCGGTTCATGCTCGGCGCCGCGGCTGAATGGCGCGAACAGCCCTTCCCCGGCGGGCGCAGCGGGTCCTGGACCCTCATCCTCCACCCACACCGCCAGATGCTCTTCCTCGGCATCACAGCCGATGCGCACCGTGCTGCCTTCCGGCGCGAACTTGTTGGCGTTGGCGAGCAGATTCACCAGCACCTGCGTCAGCCGGTGCTTGTCGCCCTCTATGAGCGGCAGCTCCGCGGGAAGCGAGACCTCGAGCCGCTGGCGCCGCTGCGCGAGGAGCGATCCGATGAGGGTCTGCGCATCGTCGACGATCTCCGCGAGATCGACGCTCTGGCGGCGGATCGCGAGCTGGCCGGACTCGATGCGCACGCTCTCGAGCAGGTTGTCAATGAGCCGCGTGAGGCGCAGCGTCCCGCGCTGCAGCGACTCGGTGAGCTCCCGGCGCTGCGCGGGCGGCATGGCCTCGAGATTGTCGAGCAGCAGCTCGATAGAGGCGAGCTGCGCAGCCAGCGGCGTGCGGAACTCGTGCGAGATGTTGGCGAGCACGGAGTCGCGAGCACGGCGGACCGCCTCGAGCTCCGTCTCGTCACGGATCACCTGCACCTGGAGTCCGTCGCTGGGGCCGGAGCTCGTGACGACGGCGGTGCGCGTTTCCTGGCCGCGCTGCAGCCGTTCCACGCACTGCGCAGTGCCATCGGAGCGCGCCTTGAGGATGGGGCAGCGGCCGTCGCAAGGGCGCCGGCCCTCCTCCATCAGCGGCTTGAGCACGTCGCCGCAGAACCGCCCGACGGCATCCTGCGGCTGGATGCGCAGCAGCCTGGCGGCCTTGGCGTTGAGATAGCGGATGTTGCGCTGCTCATCCACCGCGTAGACCCCCTCGACAATGCCGGTGAGCACCGCCTGCGCCTCGGCCTCCCGGCGCCGCAACGTTCCGGTCAGCTCGAGAAGATTACGGCGCATGTCCTCCATGGTGCGCGCGAGCGCACCCACCTCCGCGGCGCCCCCCGGCGGAATCGACACCGAGAAATCGCCCTGTCCGATGCGCACCGCCGAATCCGTGAGGGCCCTCACGGGCCCAACGACGCGTCGACTCAGGATGGTGCCTGCGAGCACCGCGAGCGCGGCGAGAATGAGGGTCGTCACCACGAGCTGGCGGATGAGCCGGCTGGTCGAGCTCTCCACGAGGTTGATCGGTACGCTGGCATCGATGAAGCCGATGGCCTCGCCGCTCGATGCGAAGAGCGGCACGCTCGCCTCGTAGAGCCCGAGCGAATCAATCCGCCGTACCGCGGAACGGCCGTCGGCGAGGGCCGCGGAATGAAGCGCGGTGTAGGCATCCACCGCATCAGTGGTGTAGGAGCGGTAGTCGAGGAAGCGAACCTGCGTCCCCACCCGCTCCGCCAGCGCGGCAGCCAGCCTGCCATCGAGCGGGTGCAGCACATAAACGCGGGTGTTCGCGGTGCCCGGCAGCGAAGCGAAGGCTCCGAATGCCGCTTCGCGCAGCGTGGTGGGCAGTGCAAGGAACGTGGGTCCCTGCTCGGCGGCCTCTGCCTTGATGCCCTGCCAGTCGAGAGCGGGCCCCGTTGCCGCGACCAGTGCCGTGTTGGAGAAGACTGCGCAGGCGTCGAGCCGGGCGGTATTGCAGAACTGCTGCAGGAAGGGAGCAATGGCGTCGTTCTGGTGCTCGTCGAGCAGCCGCTGCAGCGTCGGACGCTGCGCCAGGACGCGCGCCGAGTTTAAAGCGTCATCCATCATGCGGCGTACGTCCTCATGGGCGGTGGCGTCGGCCAGCAGCACCCGAGCCTTGCCCTGCTCGTCGGCGAGCACGCGCAGCATGCCTATTGCGGTCGCCGACAGTCCGATACCGACGAGCAGCACCAGCAACACGATGACGGCCACCATCCACCAGCCGAGGCTGGTGTTGGCCGGGTCCGGCCAGAGCCTCGTCAGTCGCTGTCGCAGGAGATCGCGCATCGGATCACCGCCGGCGATATCCGGTCCGCTCGACCAGGGTCTTGAGGGCCAGGGTCGCGAGCGCGAGCAGGGTGAGGAGCGAGGACACCGCGAACGCGCCGGTGGCGTCGTAATCATTGTAGAGCTGCTCGATCGCGAGGGGCATGGTATTGGTCAATCCGCGAATGTGGCCCGAGACCACCGAGACGGCGCCGAATTCTCCCATGGCGCGCGCATTGCAGAGAATGACCCCATAGAGCAGCCCCCAACGGATCTTCGGCAGGGTCACGCGGAAGAAGGTCATCCACGCTCCGGCGCCCAGGGTGATGGCCGCCTCCTCCTCGTCGTTGCCGAGCTGCTGCATGAGCGGGATCAGCTCGCGCGCCGCGTAGGGGAAGGTCACGAAGAGCGTGGCGATCATGATACCCGGTGTGGCGAAGACTATGCCGATGCCGTTCGCGGCCAGCCAGGCGCCGAACCAGCCCCGCATCCCGAAGAGCAGTACGAACAGCATGCCGGAAATGACCGGCGAGACGGCGATCGGCAGGTCGATCATCGTGATGAGCAGTGTCTTGCCGCGGAACTCGAATTTGGCAATGGCCCAGGCAGCCGCGAGCCCGAAGACCGTATTGACCGGGACTACCACCGCGGCCGTGAGCAGCGTCAGACGGATGGCCGCCTGGATGTCCGTGTCGGTGAATGTCTGCAGGTATGCCTGCAGGCCCTTCTCAAAGGCGGCGGCGAACACGACCGCGAGCGGAGCGAGCAACAGCGCCGCGAGGAAGGCCACCGAGAGGCCGATCGCGCACCGGCGCGCCAGGGCGCTCCACACCGTCTCGCGTCCCGGACGAGTCGCGAGCTCCGCGAGCGATCCCACCGGGGCGCCGGCCGCCGTCATTGCTCTCTCCGTACCCTGCGGCCGCGGCCCCAGGCCTGCAGGAGGTTGATGGCGAGGAGGATCACGAAGGACGCCGCCAGCATGACGGAGCCGAGCGCCGCGGCTCCCCGGTAATCAAATTCCTCCAGATGAATGACGATGAGGAGGGGAGTGATCTCGGTCTTCAAGGGCAGGTTGCCCGAGATGAAGATGACCGAGCCGTATTCGCCGAGTGCGCGTGCGAAGGCGAGGGTGAACCCGGTGAGCAGCGCGGGCAGCACCGCGGGCACGACGACGCGGCGGAATACGCACCACCGGCCGGCTCCCAACGTTTCGGCGGCATCCTCCAGATCCCGGCGCACTTCGAGCAGCGCAGGTTGCATGGTGCGCACCGCAAAGGGCATCCCGATGAGCGTCATCGCCAGAATGATGCCGATCCGTGTGTAGGCCACGTGAATGCCCGTGAATTCGGCGAGGTAGCGCCCGAGCCAGCCGTTGGTCGAGAACACCGCGGTGAGGGCGATTCCGGAGACTGCCGTCGGCAGCGCAAACGGCATGTCGATCACCGCATCCATGAGTCTCCGTCCCGGGAACTCGTAGCGCACCAGCGTCCAGGCGATTAGAAATCCGAAGACGAGATTGATGCACGCCGCGAGCAACGCGCCGCCGAACGAAAGTCGATAGGACGCCAGTGCCCGCGGGCTCGCAACGGCATCGAGGAACTGGTGCAGCGGCGTAGAGGCGGCGAGCAGCACCAGCGCGGCGAGCGGCAGCAGCACCACGACACTCAGGAAGAAGGTCGTGAATCCCAGTGTCAGCCCGAATCCGGGCAGGACGGTGGGTTGCCCGTCGCTCATGGTCGGGTCAGGCCGCGGAGCGGCTGTGCGCTGGCGCCTCCCGCTCGCGATGGACCAACAGCAGCGGCCAGCGCGGCCTCGCGAGCAGCGCCGCGAGCTCGTTGGTGAGCTGGCTCGCGCTCGCGATGCCGACGATGAGCATGTGTCCCGGTGCCTCGTCCAGTCGTTGCTGCAGCGCCCGGGCCGCCACGCCGAAGCGCATTTCCGTTCTGATCTCGAGGCCGTGGGCGGCGCGCGCCTCCGACCGGGCATCGAGCAGCGCGCGTATGCCGAACGATCGTGCGGCCGCGGGCGTGTGCTCGGGGAGCACATCGACGTAGATCGCTTCCGCGGCAAGATGCCGCAGAATGCTGGCGGATACCGCCAGCGTCGCACTGCGTGCGGATTCGTCGGTCCAATGGATGAGCACCCGCCGGGGTGAGGACGCGTGCTCCGGGAGGATCAGAATTTCCTCCCCTCCGTGCTCGAGCAGCCACGTGACATCCGATGTCGCATCGCCGTGCACCGCGATGACGGTGGTTCCTGATAGTGGCGCAACGGCCTCGTGGCTGGCCGCAGGCGCTGCCAGCATAGGCTCCACGCGCCTGCGGATGCGCACCTTCATGCGCGAGGAGAGATCCACGAGCAGCGGGTGACCGGCGAGGCTCTCGACGTCGGAGCTGCTCGGTGCGCAAACCGTGAAGCTCGAGAGAGGTGTTGCCAGCACATGCGCCCGGCGGACACCGATGGTGACGCTCTGGCCCGGACTGATTGCGAACGCGCGCTGCTCGAACTGTGCCCGCGTGGCTTCGAGAAGGACGGCTCCGGCTCCGTCCCCATTGGCATGTGCGAGGATCGGGGCGTCATGCGCCTCATCGAGTCGGATGCGGGCCCGCTCCAGCGCGCCGGTGAAGAGCACCTCTTCGACCACGCCGCGCGCCAGGTAATTCGTGCACGACAGCGTCTCCCGCGAGCGGGCGAGCTCGATCTCCTCCGGCCGTACCACCGCGACCACTTCCCGCTCGCGGGCTCCGGTGCCCAGACTCGAGCCATGCGCCGGCGCCGCGCCCGCTCCCCAGCGCGGCCCGTCCGCTCCCTGTCGCGCGAGGATCAAATTGGCCGCCCCGAGGAATGTCGCCACGAACCGCGTCGCCGGCCGGGTATAAAGGTCCTGCGGCTTGCCGGTCTCCAGCAGCCGCCCGAAGTTCATCACTCCGATCCGATCGGCCATGGCGAATGCCTCCTCCTGATCGTGCGTCACCAGGATCGTCGTGATTCCGAGCTCGCGCTGCACCTCGCGGATTGTGCGCCGCAAGCCCTCGCGGATCTTGGCATCGAGCGCTCCGAACGGCTCATCGAGCAGCAGGACTTCCGGCTTGTGCGCGAGCGCCCGCGCCACCGCCACCCGCTGCTGCTGTCCGCCGGAGAGCTGCGCCGGGAGCCGCTCGTCGAGGCCTTCGAGCGCGACCAAGCGCAGCAGCTCCTGTCGCCTGCGGCGGCGCTCCGCCGCCCCCACCCTGCGCACCCGCAGCGCGAATTCGATGTTCTCAGCCACGGTCATGTGCCCGAAGAGCGCATAGTTCTGGAACACCAGTCCCACGCCGCGCTGCCGCGCCGACACGTGGGTCACATCGCGCCCGTGCAGTGCGATGCACCCATGATCCAGTCCCGAAAGCCCTGCTATCGCCCGCAGCAACGTGCTCTTGCCGCTGCCGCTGGGGCCGAGGAGCACGAAGAACTCGCCGTCGCCGATCTCGAGGGAGACATCATTGACGACGGGCGCGCCCTGATAGCGCTTGGTCAGTTGATCGAGAGTAATGGACACGCCGAGGATCGTACCGGCGTTCCCATTTGCGGTCAGTCGCGCCCCGGTTATCTCCTGGTGACAAACCGGTTACAACCAGCAGTTAAATGAGCGTCAGGACGCCCTCGCAGGACTTCAGTTCCTTGGCGAGCGCTTCGATCTGCTCGCGCGACTCGGCACGGACCCGGTAGGAGATCGAGAGGAAGTTGCGGTTCTCGCTCAAACGCTCGCTCACGCGCTCCGGCCCGGTGAGCGGCGCGTGCTTGAGGACGATGGCGTGCACGCGCGCCCGGAACTGATCCGATGGCCGGCCGATGACCTTGATCGGGTAGTCGGTGGGAAACTCGAGCAGCGGCGGCGGCTCGCCTAACGCCATGGTTGATGCTGCAGTTCCTGCTTCCAGCGCTGGAACTCATCATACACCCGCCGCCACAGGGGGCCAGGCCGGCCCGCGCCCACGGCCTCGCCATCGAGCGTCGTCACGGGCTGTACCTCGCGCGTCGCGGCGGAGATCCAGATCTCGCCGGCGCCGCGCAGCTGCGATTCGCTGACGGCTGCGGCCCGGAACGGCACCCCCGTGCGCGCGGCAAGCTCCTCGATCACGCTCCGTGTCGTTCCCGGAAGGATCCTGCGTGAGTTCGGTGGCGTGCGCAGCTCCCCGTCGACGACCACGTGCACGGTCGAGGCGGAGGCTTCCATCAGCTCCCCATTGCGCAACAGGATCGTTTCTCCGGCATTGGCATCCACCGCGAGCTGGCGCAGCAACACGTTGGCGAGCAGCGCCACCGATTTGATGTCGCAGCGTGCCCAGCGAGTGTCCTCCGCGGTGACACAGGAGACCCCCTTCTCCAACACCGCGGGCGCGGCGACCGGCAGCGGGGCGCAGAACGCGAACACCGTGCGCGTGATGTCGGGCAGCGGGGCGTGATTGCGTCCCCGCTCCGCGCCCCGGGTCACCTGCCAGTAGATGTACTGATCGCCGCCGCCGTTGCGCGCGATGAGCGTCGCGAAGATCTCGCACCATTGCGCCCGGCTGTAGGGATCGCCCATGCGGATCTCGCCGAGGCTGCGGGTGAGGCGCGCGCAGTGTTCCTGCAACCGGAATGGCCGGCCGCCATAGACCGGCATCACCTCATAAACACCGTCGCCATAGAGAAACCCGCGGTCGAGGGGCGAGATGCGCGCCTCCCCGAGCGGCAGGTACTCGCCATTGAGATAACACGTGGGAAGGGGATCAGCCATCAGGAAAGCCTAATGAAACCAGAGGCGCATGCCGTCGATGGCGCGGGTCAGCATGCCCCCCGCGGGGACGGCCTCCAGGGTCACCAGCGGCTCGCGTCCGACCACCTGGCCGTTGCCGTCGCTCACCGTGAGCTCACCGACCACCGTCCCCGCCGCGAGCGGTGCGATCAGCCGCGTCTGGGTCAGGCCGGCGCTCGTCGTGATGCTCGCGGCTTTGCCACGAGGAACCGTGACGTAGAGCGTCCGGGAGGCGCCGACTGCCGCATAACCGGATGCGGACTCATAGACGCGCGGCTTCAGCAGCGCGGCGCCCGCCGTCACCACCTTCTGCGTCTGGAAGAAATTGAAGCCATAGTTGAGCAGCGCTTCGCTGTCGGCCTCGCGCGAGTGCCACTTCGGCGCATCGAGCACCACGGAGACCAGGCGCATGCCGTGGCGCTCGGCCGAGGCGATGAGGCAGTAGCCGGCATCCTCCGTATGGCCGGTCTTCAGGCCATCCACCGACGGATCGGACCACAGCAGCCCGTTGCGATTGGGCTGCTTGATGCGGTTCCAGGTGAAGTCCTTGATCTTGAAGATGTAGTAGTACTGCGGGAAGTCCCGGATCAGCGCGACGGTGAGCGTCGCCAGGTCACGCGCCGTGGTGTAGTGGGTGGGCTGCGGCATGCCGTCGACGTCATCGTAGTGCGTCGACTTCAACCCCAGGCGCTGGGCATACGTGTTCATCATCTGGACGAAGCCGCCCTGCGTCCCGCCCACCTTCTCGGCGAGCGCCACCGTTGCATCGTTACCGGACTGCACCAACATGCCTTTGATGAGATCGAGCACCGGCACCTCGCTGCCGACGTTCACGAACATCCGCGAGCCGCCGGTCCGCCACGCGGCCTTGCTGATGGTCACGGGCGCATCGAGTGTCAGGCGACCCTCCTTCAGCGCGGCGAAGACGACGTAGGCCGTCATGAGCTTCGTGAGGCTCGCCATCGGCAGGTGCTCGTCGGCGTTCTTCTGCGCGAGCACCTGTCCGGTCTGATAGTCGACCAGGATGTACGATCCGGCATCCAGCGCGGGAGCCGACGGCAGGGGCATATCCACCGCCGGCGGCGAGGGCGGCGGTGGGGTCGTGGCGGAGGCCTGGGCGCAGACCCCAAGAAGCGCGAATGCGGTGGCCGTGAGCAATGGAGCGGCGGAGCGGGACATCCTCAGAAACCCTCTTGAGTGGCTGGAGCGGGCGGACCGATTGTACGATCCTGCGCGCGAGTTGAAGTTCGATCGTCCATCATGGCTCGACCAGCCGAGCGCCCGGATAGCCCAAAGCGGCGAGCCGCGCGACCAGACGGTCGAATTCGGGCACGCCATTCACAGGCCCGAGACGTACGCGGTATAGATGACTGCGCGTCGCTGGCGGGCCGAACACGAACGCGCCCGCGAGTCCCGCAGAGTGCAATCGCGCGACCACATGATCCGCGTGGCTGCGGATCGCGTACGCCCCCACCTGCACATAAAGCAGCGGGGGCGGGCTCTCCGATGCGCGGGTGAGCAGGGCGGGATTGCCCGGCGTGATGGCTCGCACCTCGACCAGCGCGGTCCCGGTGCCGAGCATGCCAAGCTTGGCCGCGGCGACGTACGACAGGTCGATCAGCCGGTTCGCCACGAAGGGACCGCGGTCGTTGACCTTCACGACGACGCTGCGGCCATTGCGCAGGTTCGTCACGCGTACGTAGCACGGCAGGGGCAGTGTCTTGTGGGCCGCGGTCATCCCGTACATGTCATAGAGGTCACCGTCGGCGGTCCGCATGCCGTTGAAGGTCGGGCCGTACCAGGAGGCGACGCCCGTGGCCACGTAACCGTCGGCCGTTGCGAGTACGTAATACCGCTTGCCGTCGACCTTGTAGAAGAGAGGGTTGCCGTGCAGGGATCGGGGCACGAAGCGCGGTACGGCGTTGGGGATCGCATTGAAATCGCGCGGCAGCGGCGGCAGGCTGACGTTGGGCGGCGGCTCCCGATGCCGGGTGGTTGCGCAGCCCGCGAGCAGTGCGGCCAGGGACATCGGCAGGACGAGGCCCCACCAAGCCGGCCTGGCCGTATAGGCAGCGGTCACGCGCCGCGCTCAACGAGCGGATCGCGCGATGCGATCCGCATTGCCGGCCGATCTGGCGGGGGGCGTCGGGACGGACGTTGGGGCCGGCGGGGTGAGCTGCAGCGCGATGGCCTGCGCCAGCTCCTCGACCGCCATCGCGTAGAGGGCGCTGTGGTTGTAGCGGGTGAGGGCGTGAAAGTTGTTGAACCCGACGCGATAGCTCGGACCGTCCTGTTGCTGCGCGAGGAGCAGCACCACGGGGGTATTGCCAGGGGCGTCGGTTTCGACCCGTACTCCCTGCTCGTTGAGCCCATCGATGGTCTCATCCAGGGCGAGATTGTCCGGGTCGACGTGGAACGTGGCGCCCGGGTCGATCCTGACGTCGGCCACCACCAGGCCCCCCGGCTGCCACCCGCAATCGCGCAGGTAACGGGCGATGCTGGCGAAGATATCGTTCCAATCGGAGAAGAGGTCGCTCGTCCCGTCGGAGTTGCCGTCGACGCCGTAACGCAGGTAGGCCGACGGCATGAACTGCAGCGGTCCCATCGCGCCCGCGTAGGAGCCCTTGACGGTGAGGGGATCGAGCTTCTCCCGCTGGGCGAGCACCAGGAACTGCTCGAGCTCGCGACTGAAGTAGCGGCTGCGCGCCGGATAGTCGAAGGCGAGCGTCGCAAGCGCATCGAGCACGCGATAGGAGCCCGTGATACGGCCGTAGTACGTCTCGGCGCCGAGGATGGCGACGATGTACTGCGGCGGGACCCCCTGCTCGGCGCTCACCCGCTCGAGCGCATCGCGATGCTCCCGCCAGAAGTCGACGCCGGCGAGGACGCGCTTGTCGTTGAGAAAGATCTGCCGGTATTGCCACCATTCGAGCACCCGCTCCGCGGGACGGCTCATGGCGTCGATGATCCGCGGCTGCGCGCGCGCCTGGAGGAGCACTTTGAGGACCGCTCTGCGCCGCAGGCCGTCGCGCTGCGCCACCTGGGCGGCGAACTGCTGTAGCTGCGCGCGCGGAAACGGCACGCCGGACTGCGGCTCCGCCGCCGCGGCGAGCGCGCCAGCGCAGCCGAGCGCGGCGCCGGCGAGGGCGAGAAGCGCGAGTGTTGGAAGAGAGCGAGACACCTAAGAGCCCATGAGCTTCCGGTGGGCGTGGAGCGACATCAGAATACCGAAGCCTGCGAGCACGGTCACCACCGAGCTTCCCCCATAGCTGACGAGCGGCAGCGGGACGCCGACGACCGGAAGGAGGCCGGTGACCATCCCGGCATTGATGAAGACGTACACGAAGAAAATCAGGGCGAGGCTGCCGGCGAGCAGGCGCGAGAAAGTGTCGGGCGTCTGCACCGCAAGATACAGCGAGCGGCCGATGACGAAGGCATAGAGCAGCAGGAGCACGGCGAGCCCGAGGAGGCCGAACTCCTCACCGATGACCGCGAAGATGAAATCGGTGGTGCGCTCCGGCAGGAAGTCGAGCTGCGCCTGGCTGCCGTTCATCCATCCCTTGCCGAATACCCCTCCCGAGCCGATCGCGATCTGCGACTGGATGATGTGGTAGCCGGCACCCAGGGGATCGGACTGCGGATTGAGGAAGGTGAGCAGCCGCTGGCGCTGATAGCCGTGCATGAATCGCAGTCCGAACCAGGCGGCGGCGACCCCGATGAGCAGCATGCCGACGATGACGCGCACCCTGAGGCCTGCGAGGAACACGACCAGTGCGCCGCCCGCGGCGATCAGCGCCGCGGTGCCGAGGTCCGGCTCCTTCGCCACCAGAGCCGCCGGCGCTACGATGATGAGGCCGAGGAGGAGCAGGTTGGGCCAGCGGGGAGGCAGGGGGCGCTCGTGCAGATACCAGGCGCACATCATGGGCACGGCGATCTTCATGAGCTCCGAGGGCTGGAAGCGGATGGGACCCAGGCTGAGCCAGCGCTGCGCTCCGAGCCGCGTGTGTCCGGCGGCCGCGACGGCCAGGAGGAGGATGACGCCGATGGCGTACAGCCACGGTGAGGTCCGCCGCAGGAAGTTCGGATTGACGCGCGCCAGGGCGAGCATGGCCGCCGTGCCCAACACCAGCCGCATGACCGTGCGCAGCACCATCGGCAGGTTTTCCGCCGAGGCGCTGTAGAGCACCACGAGCCCGTAGGCCGCGGTGAAGGCGAGGCCGATCACGAGCGGCCCGTCCATTCTGAGGGCCGAGAGCACCCGCGCCGCGCCGGTGAGGGTGCGGCGGGCACGCGATTCCGAGCTGACTTCTTCGTAGATCATGCGCAATGGATCATGCGGCTACTGGGCGGGGGGGATGCCCGCACGGACGGGGCGACTGCGGTAGGCCACCTGTTGGGTGGGCGCGGGCGGCGCGGGAGGCGGCAGAGACGGGAGGGAAGGCTCCACTTTCGGTTTCAGGCCGGTGGGCTCCGAGTACGGGCCGTGCGGCGCGGCGGGCAGGAGCTTGCCGTCGGGTCCGAGGAGATAGGCGTCCATCACTTTGCGCGCCACCGGGGCGGCGCCCGTGGATCCCCAGCCCGCATGCTCCACGATGACCGCGATCGCGATGCGCGGCGCCTCGGCCGGCGCGAAGGCGATGAACCAGGCGTTGTCGCGGTACTGCTCCTTGATCTTCTTGAGCTGGTCGTCGGTGTAATTGCCGGTGACGGACTCCCGTACGACCTGATCGGTGCCGGTCTTACCCGCGACGGTGTAGGGAGTCCCGCGCATCACCGCCCACGCGGTGCCCTCGAGCGGCGGCCCATACGTGGTCGCGCCGATCATGCCATGGATGACGCGCTTCCACGAATCGGCGCTGACATTCGACAGATCGCCCTCGTACACGGGAGGGAGCCAGTCGATCTTGCCGGATTCCGGGTCCCGCACCCCGGTCACCACCCGCGGCCGCCAGATGTGTCCGCGCGTCGCCAGAATGCCGGCATAGTGGGCGAGCTGCAGCGGGGTGACGAGGAAGTAGCCCTGACCGATGCCGAGATTGACCGTCTCGCCCGGGAACCACACTTTGTTGGCGGGATTGGAGAAATGCGCTTCCTTCCAGGCGCGCGAGGGCACGAGCCCCGGCTTCTCGCCGCCGATGTCGATCCCGGTCGGCCGGCCGAAGCCGAGGAGCGGCAGCCAGGCGGAGATGCGGTCGATGCCCATCTCATGGGCGACACCGTAGAAATAGACGTCGCAGGAGCGCGCAATCGCCATGTCGAGGCTCAAAGAGCCGTGATGCTCGTGATTCGCGTCGTGCCAGATGTGCCGGGCGCCGGGCAGATGATAGTACCCGGGGCAGAAGATCGGCTTGTCAGGATCGAGCACGCCGTCGGTGAGCGCGCCGAGCGCCAGGCCCGGCTTGATGGTCGAGCCCGAGGAGTACTCCCCGCGCAGCGCCCGATCGTAGAGCGGCCGGTTGGGATCGCCCTCGAGGTCCGCATACTCCTTCTCCGTGATCCCGCGGGCGAAGAGGTTGGGATCGAACCCGGGGGAGCTCACGAGCGCGATGACGTCGCCGCTGTTAGGGTCGAGCGCCACCACCGCCCCCTCGCGGCCGGCGAGCGCCGCCTCCGCGACCTTCTGCACCTTGAGATCGAGCGAGAGGATGATGTCGGCGCCGGGTGTGGGCGCCTTCATCTCCAGGTCCTTGGCGAAAACCCCGGGCTTCTGCACCGGCCGGCCCTGCGCATCCACCAGGGTCTGGCGGAAACCGTTGGTGCCGTGCAGCTCCTTCTCGAAGGTGGCCTCCACACCCGTCTTGCCGATGACCGCGGTGCCGGCGTAGGCCGCGCGATCGATATGCGCCAGGTCATTCTCGCTGATCGTACCGACATAGCCCATCGCGTCGACGGCGAGCGAGCCTTGCGGATACCAGCGCGCCTCCCGGGGCTTGATGTCGATGCCGGGAAACTCGAACTGGCGCACGGCGAACCGCGCCACTTCCTCGTCGGAGAGATGCAGGAGGATCGGTACGCTGTCGAAGCTGCGCCGCGACTTGATGGTGCGGATCAGCTCGGGGATGTCATCGGACTGCAGGAGACCGAGCCTCACCAGACGATGGAGCGATCCTCTGAGGTTCGGCACCTCATCGGGAATCAGCTCGAGCTGGAAGGTCGGCTGGTTGGAGGCGATCACTTCGCCATAGCGATCCATGATGAGGCCGCGCGCCGCCGGGATGGGATCGGTGCGCACCCGGTTTTCCTGCGAAAGCGTCGAGTAGTAGTCGTGCCGCTCCACCTGCAGCAGGTAGAGGCGCCCGAGGAGCGCGATCGCGAGCAGTCCCATCGCCGCGCCCGCGAAGATCGCGCGGCGGTCGAAGATCCTTTGCTCTCGCCAGGAGTCCTTGATGCGGACGGGTGACATTGATCAGCACCGCCTCGGGAGCTAAGCGCTCATGTGCTCGCACGATAGCTGCGTGCCAGGACGGCGGCCGCCGCGGGCCAGATCAATGCGCCGGTGGCCGTCGGTAGCCAACGCAGCGGCGTCGTCAACGCGTGGCCGGTCCAGCCGTCGATGGCGAAGAGCACGAACTCGTACACGGCGAGCGCCGCGAACACGATCAGCGACTGCTGAAAGATCGGCTTCGAGCGGATTCGCTGGTGCTCGCGCACGCCGAGGTAGGCGAGCAGCGCCAGGGCGAGCGCATGCTCCCCGAGCACCGGCCCCTCGAAGGCATCGAGCAGCAGGCCGCAGAAAAAGCCGAGAGCGATACCGCCGGCTCGCGGCGCCGCAATCGACCAGTAGAGCACCGTGAGAGCGAGGAACCCGGGCCGGATGATCTCCAGCCACGAGGGCAACGGCAGCAGCGTCAGAATGAGCGCGCCGACCACGGTCTTCAGCATCGCGATGCGCGGGCTGGAGGCGCTCATGTGTGGGACCGTGCCGCCTGTTTCGGCTTCGGTGTGGCGGCTCTTTTCGACGCAGCTACGGAAGGTTTTGCCGCCGCGGGCGGTGCCTGCGTCTGCTTCTGCGCCGGCTTCACCGGCACGGGCAGCGGCTGGATGTGGCGGTCGCCGGTCAGCAGCTCTCCATGGCGCTCCTTCAGCGGCGCGGCCGGGCTGTCATGACGGAACCAGATCAGCATCACTTCGGTATCGGTATCGAGGTGCGCGAACGGCGCGGCGCGCACGTGGGCCAGCGGTTGCACCGCGTCCTTGTGCACCTCCGCGATGCGCGCGACCGGATAGCCTGCCGGGAATACCCCACCGAGACCCGAGGTGACGAGGACATCGCCGACGCGGATGTCGGCGTTGGCGGGCAGGTAGGGCAGTGCGAGCGAGGTCGCATCGCCCGCCCCGACGGCAATGGTCCTCAGCCCCGTGCGCTCGATCTGCACGGGCAGCGCATGCTCCGGATCGGTGATGAGGATGACCTCGGCGCTCCAGGGACCCACGTGGATCGTCTGACCGACGACGCCGCCGTCGTCCAGCACGGCCTGACCCGGGGTGACTCCGTTCACGGAGCCGCGATCGAGGAGCACCCGCTGGCGCAGGCTGTCGAGTTGAATGTTGACGATATCGGCGGGCAGCCACCGCTCTGCGACGGGAGGCAGTGAATTGCGCAGGCCGATCAGGGCGGCGTTTTCCCGCGCCAGCGCGTCATAGCGCATGGACCGCAATTCCAGGTCGCGCAGACGGGTGCGCAGCCGCTGATTCTCCCCCTCGAGCGAATCGCGGTTGGCGAAGCTCTTCTGCACCCAGTGCCATCCCGCCACCGGCGAGCTGACGGCGACCTGCACGGGATAAGTCGCCGCCTGCATGGCCGAGTGCGCCCGCTCCAGCCAGTCGAAGCGCTGGTCGAGCACCATGATGGCGACCGCGACGAGCGCGTAGAGCGTGAAGCGGAAGCCGGGCGAGCCTCCGCGCCCCTGCAGCGCCCTACCCGACCCTGTCGCGAAGCCCGACACTAACCTTTGAGCGCTCCCGCCGCTACTCGAGCCCGAAGTGGCCCGGGCCCATCTCGTCCATGAGCTCGAGGATCCGGCCGCCGCCACGGGCCACGCAGGTCAGGGGATCGTCCGCCACGACGACGGGCAGTCCCGTTTCCTCCGTGAGAAGCTTGTCGATGTCGCGCAACAGCGCGCCGCCGCCGGTGAGCACGATGCCGCGCTCTGCGACGTCCGCGCCCAGTTCCGGCGGAGTCTGCTCGAGCGCTTGCTTGACCGCGCTCACGATGTTCTGCAGCGGCTCCTGCAGCGCCTCCAGGATCTCATTGCTGTTGAGCGTGAAGCTGCGCGGGACGCCTTCGGAGAGATTGCGTCCCTTCACCGACAGCTCGCGCACCTGCTGGCCGGGATAGGCGGAGCCGATCTCGATCTTGATGCGCTCGGCGGTCGCCTCACCGATGAGGATGCCGTAGTTGCGCCGCACGTAGCTCATGATCGCCTCGTCGAAGCGATCGCCGCCGATGCGCGCGGAGTTGGCGTATACGACGCCATTCAGCGACAGCACGGCGACTTCCGAGGTGCCGCCGCCGATGTCGAGGACCATGGAGCCGCGTGGCTCGTGCACGGGCAGGCCCGCGCCGACTGCGGCGGCCATCGGCTCGCTGACGATGCCGACGTTGCGCGCGCCGGCGCCCTCAGCCGACTCTCGGATCGCGCGCCGCTCGACCTGAGTGGAGCCGAATGGCACGCACACCAGCACACGCGGCGAGGGCTTCAGCATCCGGTTGCCGTGCACCTTATTAATGAAGAACTGCAGCATCTTCTCCGTATAGGTGAAGTCGGCGATCACGCCGTCCTTCATCGGCCGCACCGCGGTGATGTGGCCCGGCGTACGGCCAAGCATGCTCTTGGCCTCCTGGCCCACGGCGACGATGATTTTGCCGCCACGGCTGGGCTCGTCCTGCACCGCCACCACGGAGGGCTCGTTGAGGACGATGCCCTTGTCGCGGACATAGATCAGAGTGTTGGCCGTCCCCAGGTCGATCGACAAATCGCTGGAAAAATAGCCGCGGAAGCGTTTGAGCATGAAGCGTCCGGAGAGAGTGCGTACGGCGGGGGACCACCCGAAAGTGGCGCGTAATCTAGCAACCGGGGGGACATTCAGCAAGGCAACATGTATGATTTTGCGCTGCTTTTCTCATTCGCCTTTCCGCCTATGTCCCTCACGCGCGCACAGATCGAAAGCATCGCCCACCTGGCCCGCCTCGAGCTCGAGCCGGCCGAGATTCCCGTTTATCAGGACAGCCTGTCGCGAATCATCGACTTGGTCGGCCAGCTCGACCGCGCCGACACGGCGGCGGTCGCCCCGATGGCCCACCCGCTGCCCGGGCTCACGCAGCGGCTGCGGCCGGATGAGGTCACGGAAGAGGATCGCCACGAGTGCTACCAGGCGTCCGCGCCGCAGGTCGCCGCGGGCCTGTACCTCGTTCCCAAGGTCATTGAATGAATAGCCGGGAGCACCGAGCAATGGGCGTTTTTTGACGTGATTCACAGGAATTCGCTTACGCAGCTCGCCGCGGGCCTGCGCGCCGGGAAATTCTCGAGCGTGGAGCTCGTGCGCGAATATCTCGCGCGCATCGAGGCCAGCCAGCCGTCGCTCAACGCCTTCATCTCCATCACGGGCGCCGAAGCCCTCGCGGCAGCCGCTGCCGCGGATCGCGAGATCGCCGCCGGCCGCGGCGGGCCGCTCGCCGGCGTGCCGATCGGCCACAAGGATCTCTTCTGCACGGCCGGGGTGCGCACCACCTGCGGCTCGCGCATGCTCGGCAATTTCGTGTCGCCGTATGACGCCACCGTGGTCGCCAAGCTCAAGGCCGCCGGTGCCATCACGCTGGGCAAGCTCAACATGGACGAGTTCGCCATGGGGTCCTCGAACGAGACCAGCTACTACGGCCCGGTCAGGAATCCGTGGAACACCGATCTCGTGCCCGGGGGCTCCTCCGGCGGGTCCGCTGCCGCCGTGGCGGCCCGGCTGGTCCCGGCGGCGACCGCGACCGACACCGGCGGCTCGATCCGCCAGCCCGCCGCGCTCTGCGGCATCACCGGCATCAAGCCGACCTACGGGCGCGTCTCCCGCTTTGGGATGATCGCCTTCGCCTCGAGCCTCGATCAGGGCGGCGTGCTCGCCACCAGCGCGCAGGACGCCGCTCTGGTGCTGCGCGAGATGGCCGGCTTCGACCCGAAAGACTCGACCAGCGTCGATGTGCCGGTGCCGGATTACGGGGCGGCCCTCGATGCGCCGCTCGCCGGTGTGAAGGTCGGGCTCATCCGGGAGTTCATCGACGAGGGACTCGACCGCGAGAACGAGCGCCGGATTCGCGAGGCGCTCGTCGTGCTGGAGCGGCTGGGAGCGACCCTGCGCGAGGTCAGTCTGCCCAATCTGCCGCTGTCGGTCCCGGCCTACTACGTGGTCGCGCCGGCGGAATGCTCATCGAACCTCGCACGCTATGACGGCGTGCGCTTCGGTCACCGCTGCAAGGACCCGCGCGACCTGCAGGATCTCTATCGCCGCTCGCGCGGCGAGGGCTTCGGCGCCGAGGTCAAGCGCCGCATCATGACGGGGACGTACGTGCTCTCCGCGGGCTACTACGATGCCTACTACCTCAAAGCGCAACGCGTGCGGCAGCTCATCGCCGCCGACTTCAAGCGTGTCTTCGGCGAGGTGGATGTGCTCGTGGGACCGACCAGCCCGACCGCCGCCTTTCCCATCGGTGCCAAGACCGATGATCCGATCACCATGTATCTCAACGACATCTACACCATCGGCGCCAACCTCGCGGGGCTGCCCGCGATGTCGGTTCCGTGCGGCTTCGTCGGCGGGCTGCCGGTCGGCCTGCAGATCGTGGGCCCGCACTTCGCCGAGGGCCGCATCCTCAACGTGGCGCATCGCTACCAGCTCGAGACGGACTGGCACCTGAAGGCGCCGGAGCGATTCGCGTGACCGACCAAGAGAGCACGTGGGAAACCGTCATCGGGCTCGAGATCCATGCGCAGCTCGCCACCCGGTCGAAGATTTTCTCCGGCGCCGCCACCGCCTATGGCGCGCCGCCCAACGCCCAGGCGAGCCTCATCGATCTCGGCTTTCCGGGCGTGCTGCCGGTGCTCAACGGCGAGGCGGTGCGGATGGCCGTGCGGTTCGGGCTCGCGATCGGCGCGCGCATCGCCCGTCATTCGGTGTTCGCGCGCAAGAATTACTTCTATCCGGACCTGCCGAAGGGCTATCAGATCAGCCAGTACGAGCTGCCGATCGTGGCGCAGGGCGCGCTCGACATTGTGCTCGATGACGGCAGCACCAAGCGCGTCGGGATCACCCGTGCGCATCTGGAGGAGGATGCGGGCAAGTCGCTGCACGAGGGCCTGGGCGGGCTCACGGGCGTGGACCTCAACCGCGCGGGCACGCCGCTCATCGAGATCGTCTCCGAGCCGGACCTGCGCTCCGCGAAGGAGGCCGTCACCTACATGAAGAAGGTGCACACCCTGGTGCGCTACCTCGAGATCTGCGACGGCAACATGCAGGAGGGCTCGTTCCGCTGCGACGCCAACGTGTCGGTGCGGCGGAAAGGGTCCGAGAAGCTCGGCACCCGTGCCGAGATCAAGAACATCAACTCCTTCCGCTTCGTGGAGAAGGCGATCCAGTACGAGGTGGCGCGCCAGATCGAGCTCATCGAGTCCGGCGGCAAGGTGGTGCAGGAGACGCGTCTCTACGACCCGGACAAGGGTGAGACGCGCTCGATGCGCACCAAGGAGGAGGCGAACGATTACCGCTACTTCCCCGATCCCGACCTCCTGCCGCTCGCCGTCGGCGAGGAGCTCATCGAGGAGGTGCGCAGGAGCCTGCCAGAGCTTCCCGACGAGAAGGCGGCGCGATTCTCCTCCCAGTACGGTCTTTCGCCGTACGACGCCGGCGTGCTCTCGGCGAGCCGCGAGCTCGCCGACTACTACGAGGAGGTGGTGCGCGCCGTGCCGCGGGAGCCCAAGCTCGCCGCCAACTGGGTGATGGGCGAGCTCGCCGCCGCGCTAAACACGGAGAATCTCGATGTCGGCTCAGGGAAGATGCCGGCGCCGCGCCTGGCGGGACTGCTCACGCGCATCGCCGATCAGACGATCTCCGGCAAGCTCGCCAAGGAGGTGTTCGAGGCCATGTGGGCCGAGGGCCAGAGCGCCGATGCCGTCATCGAATCGAAGGGCCTCAAGCAGATCACCGACATCGGCGCCATCGAGCGCGCCATCGAGGAGGTGATGGCGAAGAGCCCCGGGCAGCTCGCCGAATACCGCGCGGGCAAGGACAAGCTCTTCGGCTTCTTCGTCGGGCAGGTAATGAAGGCGACGCAGGGCAAGGCGAATCCGGCACAGCTCAACGAGCTGCTCAAAAAGAAGCTCCCCGGTTGAGTAAGGCCCAGCCAGGCCCCATTCTGCCGGCATGAATCCGCAAACCGCTCCCCGCGACGAAGTTCGTCGCTTCATCGTCGAGAATCGCCCGGTCCGCGGGCACTGGGTACGCCTGGAGGGCGCGTGGCGCGAGCTGCGCGCCCATCGCGATTATCCGCAGCCCGTGCGCGAGCTCCTCGGACAGGCCGTTGCGGCCTCGGTGCTGCTCGCCGCGACGTTGAAGTTCCGCGGCCAGTTGACCCTGCAGCTTCAGGGCAACGGCGCCGTCAGCCTTCTCGTCGCGCAGTGCACACATGATTACAGGCTACGTGCGGTCGCGCGCTTCGATGCCGACGCGGTCGCGGCGCTGTCGGCGAACGAGGCTACGCGCGGTGGCGAGGTCTTCCGTGGACTGGTCGGCAGCGGGGGCCGATTCGCGGTCACGGTGGAGGCCGACGAGCGCAGCATGCGGTATCAGGGGATCGTGCCCTTGAGCGGCGATTCGCTGGCGGGCTCGCTGGAGGCTTATTTCGCGCGCTCGGAGCAGCTCCCGACCCGCGTGCTGCTGGCGGCGGACGGCGAGCGCGGCGCGGGCGTGCTGGTCCAGAAGCTGCCGCAGGATGCCGGTATCGATGAGTCGCGAATGACCGAGATCTGGGCGCAGGCGCAGCGCGGCATCGAGCGATTGAGCGCCGAGGATCTGCTGCACTGCCCGGTGGAAGAGCTGCTCGGCCGGGGTTTCGCGGCGCACGACATGCGGCTCTTCCGCGGGGCGCCGGTGCAGTTCGAGTGCCGCTGCAGCCATGGCCGGGTGACCGGCCTGCTGCGGGCGCTCGGGCCCGAGGAAGTGCGCGAAGTGCTTCGGGAGCAGGGGGCGGTCACGGTCACCTGCGAGTTCTGCCATCGCCCGTACCGTTTCGAGTCGGGGGACGTCGAAGCGATTTTCGCGGATGGGCCTACCCCGAGTGGCAATTCGCCCAGTATTCATTGAGATTGGCGCAATTCTGAAACAAAAATCCGGCTTTGCACGGCTGAGAGAGTTTCTGTAGACTACAATTAAAGAATTGTGCAAATCTTTATTTAGACATGCCCATCCCAGCGCACGAGCTGCTCGTGACCTGGCTGAGAGCCGCCGGTGAGCCGACACGGCTGCGGCTCCTGGCCCTTTGCGCTTTGAGGGAGCTCAGCGTTTCCGATATCGCGCGGATCCTCGGCCAGAGCGAGCCGCGCGTGTCGCGTCACCTCAAGATCCTGGGGGAAGCCGGTCTCATCGAGCGCGCGCGGCAGGGACAATGGGTGCACTACGGTCTGGCCCGCGGCGGGCCTGCCGCCGGATTCGTCCAGGGCCTGCTCGGGCAGCTCGATCGCGGCGACCCGCTGCTGGCCCGGGATCGGGAGCGGGCCCGGGCGCAGGCGTTGCAAGGGGACGGCGTGGCTGCGGGAGTGCCTGCGGCCTCGCGTCTGGGCAGGGAGTTGCGAGGCTTTGTGGAGTCCGCGGAAGCCGTCACCGCGGCCGGCTCCGTGCTGCTCGTCGGCGCCGATCATCCTGAGCTCATCGAGACGGCGGCAGACCTCGGTGCTCAATGCACCGTTCTCGCGTGCTCGCGCCGGTCCTCGCAGATCGCGCGCGCCACGGCCGAGCGCGCTGGCCTGCACTGTCGCGTTCTCCTGGCGGCAGGCGGCGATGTGCTCGGACCGCGTGACCTCGCGCGCCTCGAGCGCACGTTCGATACCGTGTTCCTCGATCGGCTGGCCATGCCCGATGAGGCGCTCGGCGGTCTGCTCGCGGCGGCGCGGCGCGCGCTCTCGTCCGGCGGACGTCTCCTTCTCTTTCAGCGATATGACTCGCTCGAGAGTCCCCGCGAGCGGGTGGTGGAGCATCCGATCGCGCGGCTGCGCCGGCTCTTCGGCGAGGCCGGCCTGACCTGCGAGCGCTTGAGTCCCATCCAGGCTGACGGCCAACACGTGTTGGCGGCGATGGCGGTGGCGGCCGCGCAGCGGCCGCGCGGCACGGTAAACGCGGCGTAAACAACCATGAACGTCTCATTCGAGTTCTTCCCGCCCGGCGATGCGGAAATGGAGGCCACGCTGTGGCGTTCCGTGCAGCGCCTCGCGCCTCTGGCGCCGCAGTTCATCTCCGTCACGTACGGGGCCGACGGCTCGACCCGCGCCCGCACACACCAGCTCGTCACCCGCATCCAGCGGGAGACCGCGCTCACCGGGGCGCCGCACCTGACGTGCGTGGGCGCGAGCCGCGGGCAGATCCTGGACATCGCGCGGCAGTACCGCGATCAGGGGATCCGTCACATCGTGGCGCTGCGTGGCGATCCTCCCAAGGGCGCCGCCCGCTACGAGCCGCACCCGGACGGCTTCGCCTACGCCGCCGAGCTGGTGGCGGGCCTGCGCAGTGTCGCCGATTTCGAGATCTCCGTTGCCGCCTATCCGGAAGTCCATCCCGAGGCGCCGTCGGCGGACTTCGATCTCGAGAATCTCAAGCGCAAGTTGGATGCCGGCGCCTCGCGGGCGATCACGCAGTTCTTCTATGACATCGACGCCTTCCTGCGGTTTCGCGACCGCTGCGCGGCCGCCGGGATCCGGGCGCCGATCGTCCCCGGCATCCTGCCGATCACGCGTTTCCCGCAGGTGGCGCGCATGGCCGGCCGGTGCGGCACCCGCATCCCGCGTTGGCTCGAAGATCGCTTTCACGGACTGGATGACGATCAGGACACGCGGCGCCTGATTGCCGCCAGCGTCGCCATCGACCAGGTCCATGCCCTGCAGCGCTACGGTGTGCGCGACTTCCACTTCTACACCCTGAACCGCGCGGAGCTCACCTTTGCGATCTGCCATACGCTCGGAGTGCGGGCGCACAGGCAACCGGCGGTCGCGCCGGTAGCCGTCGGAGTCCCCACATGAGCAGCGGCTGCAGCCACCCCACCCCGCGGGCCGACCAGCCGGGTCCGCCCGGCAAGGACTCGCCGGCGGCGCGCGCGGCAGCCGCGCCTTTCGCGGTCGCAGCGGTGGACGAGACGCAGCGCCAGGAGCGCATCGAGCGCCTCAAGCGCCTGCTCGATGATAGGATCGTGCTGCTCGATGGCGCCATGGGCACCATGGTGCAGCAGCACCGGCTTGATGAGCGCGGCTATCGCGGCGAGCGCTTCCGCGACTACGCGCGCGACCTCAAGGGCAACAACGACATCCTGACGCTCACGCGGCCCGAGGTGATCGGCGGCATTCACCGCGCCTATCTCGAGGCCGGCTCCGACATCATCGAAACCAACACGTTCAACTCCAACTCCGTGTCGCAGGCGGACTACGGCACGGAGGCGCTGGTGCCGGAGCTCAACTATCGGGCCGCGAGACTGGCGCGCGCGAGCGCGGACGAGTACGCGCGGGCGGCGGGCCGCCCGGCCTTCGTGGCGGGCGCGCTGGGCCCGACGAGCCGCATGTGCTCCCTGTCGCCGGACGTGAACGATCCCGGCTACCGCAGCACCTCCTTCGATCAGCTGGTGGTGACCTATCTCGATGCGGCGCGGGCCCTCGTGTTGGGCGGTGTCGATCTGCTGCTGATCGAGACCGTGATCGACACCTTGAATGCCAAGGCGGCGATCTACGCTGTGTTGTCATTGTTCGACGAGATCGGCATCGAAGTGCCGCTCGTGGTCTCCGGCACCATCACCGACGCCTCCGGTCGGATTCTCTCGGGCCAGACCGCCGAGGCGTTCTGGAACTCCATCCGTCATGCGCGACCGCTCGCGGTGGGGCTGAATTGCGCGCTCGGCGGCCGGCAACTGCGCCCGTATGTCCAGGAGCTCTCGCGGGTGGCGGATACGCGCGTGTGCGCATATCCCAACGCCGGGCTGCCGAACGCCTTCGGTGAATACGACGAGTCGCCCGAGGAGACCGCCGAGATCCTGCGCGACTACGCCGCCTCGGGCCTGGTCAACATCCTAGGAGGCTGCTGCGGGACCACCCCGGAGCACATCCGGCTGTTGCGCCAGGGAGTCGGGCCGTGCGCGCCGCGGGCCGTGCCGGTGGTGGCGGCGAAGACCCGGCTCGCCGGGCTCGAGCCGGTCGCCATCGACGAGGAGTCGCTTTTCGTCAACGTCGGCGAGCGCACCAACGTGACCGGCTCCAAGCGCTTTCGCAAGCTGATCGAGGCGGGCGACTACGCCGCGGCGCTCGAGGTGGCGCGGCAACAGGTCGCGAGCGGCGCACAGGTGATCGACATCAACATGGACGAGGGCATGCTGGACTCCGAGGCGGCGATGGTGCGCTTCCTGCACCTCATCGCCGCGGAGCCGGACATCGCGCGGGTGCCCGTGATGCTCGACTCCTCGAAGTGGAGCGTGCTCGAGGCGGGATTGAAGTGCCTGCAGGGCAAGGGCATCGTCAACTCCATCAGCCTGAAGGAGGGCGAGGAGATCTTCCTCGAGCATGCGCGCAAGGTGCGCCGGTACGGTGCGGCGGCGGTGGTCATGGCCTTCGACGAGCGGGGCCAGGCGGATACGGTCGAGCGCCGGGTGGCGATCTGCGAGCGCGCCTACCGCCTGCTGACCCGCGAGGGCTTTCTGCCCGAGGATATCATCTTCGATCCCAACATCTTCGCGATCGCGACCGGGATCGAGGAGCACAACGGTTACGCGCTGGCCTTCATCGAGGCGACCCGGCGGATCAAGAGTGTGTTGCCGCATGTGCTGGTGAGCGGCGGCGTCAGCAACGTCTCGTTCTCCTTCCGCGGCAACGATGCGGTGCGCGAAGCGATGCACTCGGTGTTTCTCTACCACGCCATCGCCGCCGGCATGGACATGGGGATCGTCAACGCCGGTCAGCTCGCGATCTACGAGCAGATCGCGCCCGAGCTGCGCGAAGCCGTGGAAGATGTCGTCCTCAACAGAAGGGAGGATGCGACGGAGCGGCTGCTCGAGATCGCGGCGCGCTACAAGAGCGATGGCGGCGGCAGGCGCAAGGAGGACCTCGAGTGGCGCTCACTCCCCGTGGCCAAGCGGCTGGAGCACGCGCTGGTGAAGGGGATCGACGACTTCGTCATCGAGGATACCGAGGAGGCGCGGCACGCCTTCGAGCATCCGCTGCAGGTCATCGAGGGACCGCTCATGGACGGCATGAACGTCGTCGGCGATCTGTTCGGCGCGGGGAAGATGTTCCTGCCGCAGGTCGTCAAGAGCGCGCGGGTCATGAAGCGCGCGGTAGCGTATCTCATCCCCTACATCGAGCAGAGCAAGGGAGGCTCCGGCGCCCGGCGGACCAACGGCCGCATCGTCATGGCGACAGTCAAGGGCGACGTGCACGACATCGGCAAGAACATCGTCGGGGTCGTGTTGCAGTGCAACAACTTCGAGGTCATCGATCTCGGCGTCATGGTGCCGTGCGAGAAGATTCTCGAGACCGCGCGTCGCGAGAGCGCGGACTTCATCGGCCTCTCGGGACTCATCACCCCATCGCTGGATGAGATGGTGAACGTCGCCCGCGAGATGCAGCGGCAGGGCTTCGAGCTGCCACTGCTCATCGGTGGCGCCACCACCTCACCGGCGCATACGTCCGTGAAGATTGCGCCGCAATACCGCTCCGCCGTGGTCTACGTGAAGGATGCTTCGCGGTCGGTCGGCATTTGTCAGACGCTCGCCAATGCGGCGCAGCGCGAGACGTTCGTGGCGAAGGTCAATGAGGAGCACGAGCGCCGGCGCGAGCAGCATGCGGGTAGGAAGGTGAAGGCGCCGGAGCTCAGCATCGCGCAGGCGAGAGTCAATCGCCGCCGCATCGATTGGGCCGCGTACACGCCCGCCGCGCCGCGGGTGCCGGGCGTGCGCAGCTTCGAGAAATACCCGCTCGAGGAGCTTCTCGGCTACGTCGACTGGATGCCTTTCTTCAACGCCTGGGAGCTCACGGGAAAATTCCCCGACGTGCTCTCGGATCCCAAGGTCGGTGAGGCGGCGAGCAATCTCTACGCCGATGCGCGCCGCATGTTGAAACAGCTCATCGCCGAGAGCTGGCTGGAGGCGCGGGCCGTGGTCGGCCTCTTCCCGGCGAATGCCGTGGGAGACGACGTGGAGGTCTATGCCGACGAGGAGCGCGGCCAGCCGCTCGTGACGCTCTCGTTCCTGCGCCAGCAGAAGGGCAAGCCGCCCGGTCAGCCGCACGAGTGCCTGGCGGATTACATCGCGCCGAAGGCGAGCGGCGTGCGCGATTACATCGGCGCGTTCGCGGTCACGGCGGGGATCGGCATCGAGGAGCACATCGCGCGCTTTCAGCGCACGCATGACGATTACTCGAGCATCATGCTGAAAGCACTGGCGGACCGTTTCGCCGAGGCCGCGGCGGAGCACTTCCATGAGCGCGTGCGGCGGGAGCTCTGGGGGTACGCGAGCGAGGAGTCGCTCACCAACGATCAGCTCATCCGTGAGGAGTACCGCGGCATCCGTCCCGCGCCGGGGTACCCGTCCTGTCCCGATCACACGGAGAAGGCGAAATTGTGGCAGTTGCTCGACGTTGAGCGCCGTACCGGCATCCGCCTGACCGAGTCCTACGCGATGTATCCGACGGCCGCGGTGAGCGGCTGGTACCTGGCGCACCCGGAGGCGCATTACTTTCCGCTCGGCATGGTCGCCCGTGATCAGGTGGAGGATTACGCGCGCCGCAAGGGCATGCCGGTCGAGCAAGCCGAGAAATGGCTGTCGGCCAACCTCGGGTATCAGAGCTGAGGCGCCGATTTCGCGAAATCTTGCGGCAACGCACGGCAGGCGGCGTTCACCGGGTGTTCACTTGTCGCCGGCATAATTGCCGGCTTTAGGCTCGGGTTCGTCTCATGGTCGCCTTGGCGGGGGTCCCCCGCAGCGGCAACGGCGCCGCACGTGCGCCCTCGATGTCGCTGCTGAGCGTTTATCGGCGCGTGCTCGGCCTGCTCGCGGCGGAGCGGCCGCTCTTCCTGCTGGTGTGTGCCGGCAATCTGGCGCTCGCGGGACTCATTTTTTACGAGTCATGGCTCTTCGGCCAGGTGATCGGCAAGCTCGTCGGCGCGCCGCATCAGGCGTGGCGCTACATCGGGCAGTGGGCGGCCTTCGGGCTCCTCGGGATCGCGCTCAACGTCTGGGTGTCGCTCTACGCCGATCGGCTGTCGCATCGGCGGCGGCAGGCCGCGATTCTCGCCTTCTTCGAGCACGCGCTGGTGCTCCCGCCGGGCTTTCACGCGCAGCACCACTCGGGCGGCCTGCTGCGCATCATGCATACGGGAGCGAGCAACCTCTTCACGCTCTGGCTCGGGCTCCTGCGCAGCCATCTCGCGACGCTGCTCTCGATCCTGGTGATGCTGCCGGTGGCCATGGTGCTCAATTGGAAGCTCGCCTCGCTCATGGCGGGGCTCCTCATCTGCTTCCTCGTCTCGATGAGCATCGCCATGCGCCGCACGGCTGGCGCGCAGCGGGAGGTGGAAAAGCTCCATCACGCGCTGGCGGAGCGCGCCGGCGACGTGCTGGCGAACGCCTCGATCGTGCAGAGCTTCACCCGGCAGGACGCCGAGATCGAGAGCGTGCGCGGGTATTCCGACCGCGCGCTCGCCGCGCAATATCCGGTGTTGCGCAGCTGGGCCTGGCTCACGGTCGCCAACCGCTCGGCCAGCACGCTCACGGTCGTGGCCATCCTCGCCCTTGGCGTGTGGCTCGCGAGCCGCGGGGAAGCCTCGATCGGCGACATCGTGACCTTCGCCGGCTTCTCGCTCGCCATCATCGGACGGCTCGACCAGCTCGCGAGCTTCGCGGCCGGACTCTTCTATCACGCGCCCGCGCTGCGCGACTTCTTCGAGGTGCTCGAGGCGCGCGCGCCGCAAGATGAGCGGCCGGATGCGCCGCAGCTGCCGCCGGTGCGCGGGGAGGTCGTGTACGAGGACGTCTCCTTCTCCTACGCTTCCGGCGGCCCGGCGGTCAGACATCTCAACTTCCGGGTGCCGGCGGGCGCCAAAGTCGCGCTGGTCGGGCCCACCGGCGCCGGGAAGAGCACGGCCGCCAGCCTGCTCTATCGCGCATACGATCCCACCTGCGGGCGCATCACCATCGACGGCATCGACATCCGCTCGGTGGGCTTGAGCTCGCTGCGCCGCAACGTGGCGGTCGTATTCCAGGATGCGGGACTGCTCTATCGGTCGATCGGCGACAACATCGCGCTCGGGCGGCCGGCCGCCGGCGCCGAGCAGATCGAGCGCGCCGCCCGCACCGCCGAGGCGCACGAGTTCATCCGCGCCAAGCCCGAGGGCTACGAGACGCTGGTGGCGGAGCGCGGCCGCTCGCTCTCCGGCGGCGAGCGCCAGCGCGTGGCCATCGCTCGCGCGATGCTCAAGGATGCGCCCATCCTGGTGCTCGATGAGGCAACCAGCGCGCTCGACAGCGCGACGGAGCTGCGCATCCAGCGGGCGCTCGAGGTGTTGACGCGAAACCGCACGACGTTCGTGATCGCCCACCGGCTCTCGACGATCCGCGACGCGGATCTGATTCTCGTCCTCGAGGACGGGCGGATCGTCGAGCAGGGACGCTACGAGGAGCTGGTGCTGCGCGACGGCGCGTTCGCGCGCCTGGCGCGGGCGGGGGAGTTCGTGGAGTTGGATGCCGGGCGCGAGCCGGTGCAGCCAGCCATGCCGCGGGCCGCCAGCGCCTGAGCTCCGTTGGCCTACTCGGCTCGGCTGGTCATTCGGCGGACCTGGAGATCGCCGAACAGGGCCAGGGTGAGAGCCGAGAAGAACGTCAGGCCCACCGCGAGGACCGCGAGGATGGCGGCGAAGGTGATCGCCCGGGCGATCGCCATGTCATCGGCTCCAGTGTCGGTAAAGGCCATGGCGGCGATCGTGGCAACCAGCGTCGAGAGCGTCAGGATGACCATCAGCCCGACGGCGTAACTCCCGGCAACCCGCCACCAGTTGCCGCGCACCAGCCTGAAGCTGTAGGCGAGGCTCGCGAGCACGCCCTTGCGCGCAAGCACCAGGGCCGGCAGCGAAAACGACAGCGTAATATAGACGTAGATGGTGGGTGCCAGCATCACCGCGATGCCCGCGGTGCGGTACTGAGGCGCGAGCGCCAGCGCGGGCAGCATGCATACGGCGGCGGCCGCGCCGCCGAGCAGAGCGATGGCCGCGATCGCGGGCGCCCGTTTCAGCGTGTCGAGCAGGTCAGCGGAGCCCTTCACCGGCCGGCCTGCGGCGATCGTGGACTGGCGCAGCAATATCGTCACGGACAGCATGACGAAGACCAGCGTCCCGACCCCATAGAGTGTAATTCCGACCGGGTCGTTGGCGTCGAGCACCGGGCCGTCGAGGGTCGGCAGCCGGCCGCGCGACAGGTAATAGAAGGTGGACAGCTGTTCGGCGATGATGGCCAGCGTGGCGTACGGCATGCACTTGAGCAGCGACAGGCGAAATATCTGCAGGACGGCATCGAGCAGCTCGCCGAAGGACCGCGGCTTGAGCGGCGGATAGAGGGCATTGGGCATGCGGGCATATTAACTTCACGATGACTTCGACGGCTATCCGATCCGCGACTGCGACGATTGCCGCGCTGCTTGCCTCGGGCACGCAGCGCCTGCGAAAGACCCTGGGCGCTCGTGACCCGCGGGCGACTCCCGGCCTCGATGCGGAGCTGCTCCTCGCGCACGCGCTCGATGCCGGCCGGGCGCGGCTGCGATCTCATCCCGAGGAGGTCCCGGCGGCCGATATCGCAGCGCGATTCAGCGCTCTCATCGAGCGCCGTGCTGCCGGCGAGCCCGTGGCGTACATCCTGGGGCGCAAGGGTTTTTGGACGCTGGAGCTCACCGTCAGTCCCGCTGTTCTCGTCCCGCGTCCCGAAACGGAATTACTGGTGGAGCGGGCGCTCGCCCTCTTTCCCGACGGGGAGGCGAAGGCAGCGGATCTCGGCACTGGCTCGGGCGCGATTGCCCTGGCGCTGGCCAGCGCCCGGCCGCGCTGGCAGATCGTCGCCACCGATATCTCCGTCGAGGCGCTCGACGTCGCGCGCGCCAACGCGGCGGCCTTGGGCCTTGCGCGGGTGGAGATGGTGCAGGGTGACTGGCTGACCTGCGTGCCCGCGCGACGGTTCCACCTGCTCGTGAGCAATCCGCCGTATGTGGCTGCGCACGACCCCGCCCTCGGCCAACCCGAGCTGATGCGCGAGCCGCGGCTCGCGCTGGTGGCGCCCGAGGACGGGCTCGCCGCCTTGCGTCGGATCATCGCCGGCGCCCCCGATCACCTCGAGCCGGGCGGCTGGCTGCTGCTCGAGCATGGCGACACCCAGGCGGCAGCGGTCGCGGGCGCGCTTGTGGCCCGCGGCCTCGCTCAAGTACGCTCACACCGCGATCTCGCCGGGCGCGAGCGCATGACGGAGGGCCAATGGCCGACACATCCCTGATTCGATTCGAGACCTCGCACGGCGCTTTCACGGTGGAGCTGTTCGCGAAGGAGGCGCCGCTCAGCGTGGAGAATTTCCTCCGCTACGTGGACGAGCGGCATTTCGACGGCACGATCTTCCACCGCATCGTGCCGGGCTTCGTCATCCAGGGCGGCGGGCTCGATGCGCAGTTCCGCAACAAGCGCACGCACGCGCCGATCCGCAACGAGGCGAAGAACGGCTTGAAAAACCAGCGCGGCACGCTTTCCATGGCGCGCACCAGCGAAGTCGACAGCGCCACCTCGCAATTCTTCGTCAACCTCGCCGACAACGACTTCCTCGATCACAGCGCGCGCGATTTCGGCTACGCCGTTTTCGGGCGGGTCACGGAGGGGATGGACGTCATCGACAAGATCGCGGGCGTCAGGACCGGGCGGCGGCAGGGCTATCAGGATGCGCCGCTCGAGGATGTGGCGATCGTCTCCGCGCGACGATCGGAAGAGTAGCGCGCAGCTCCATTTCGCATGGCGAGCGGGGGTATCGGGCGGCAGCTGCGTCGCTGGGCGCTGCTCGCGGCGCTCGCATGGCTGCTCGTCACGGTCGTGCCGGTGCTGCTGCTGCGCTGGCTACCGCCCGTTACCAGCGCATACATGCTGGAGGCGCGCCTCGAGGCGCTGCGCGCGGGCGGGGAGAAGTACCGCACGGACTATCACTGGGTCAGCCTCGAGCGCATCTCCCCGCATGCCGCACTCGCGGTGATCGCGTCCGAGGATCAGACCTTTCCGTACAACTACGGGTTCGATTTCCACTCGATCCGCGGCGCCGTGCGCGCGGCGCAGCGCGGCGGCCGGCTGCGCGGCGCGAGCACGATCTCGCAGCAGGTGGCGCGGAACCTCTTTCTCTGGCCGGGCCGCAGCTTCGTGCGCAAGGGGCTCGAGGCGTATTTCACCGTGTTGCTGCAGGCGCTGTGGCCCAAGGAGCGGATCCTGGAGGTCTATCTCAACGTCGCGCAGTTCGGCCGCGGCATCTACGGCGTCGAGGCGGCCGCGCGGCGCTTCTATCACGAGCCGGCGGCCCGCCTGACGGGGAGTCAGGCGGCGCTGCTCGCGGCCGTGCTGCCGGACCCCGTGCACTGGCACGTGGATCGGCCGTCGCGCTGGCTGGCATGGAAGCAGCAGTGGATCCTCATCCAGATGCGCAATCTCGGCGGCGCAGCCTACCTGCGAGAAGTCCGGCAGAGCCGATAGGACCGCGGGTCAGCGCGCACGGCTTATAATGATCGGGCGGGTACGGGCATTGCAGGCTGCGACCGTTCTTCCAGGAAAGATACCAACTCCATGGCCGAGCGCGAATTGACCGCCGCGGACTGGCGGGGCTACTCCGAGGCGCAGTTTCCACAGGGAAGCTGGAGCTTCGACGACAACGTGCTGCGCGCGCTGGCGGCGGGTCCGCCGGTGGACCTGGTCACACGCGAGCGGTTCCGCGATTTCACGCTCTACTTCGAGTGGCGGCTGCCGCGGGGCGGCAATTCCGGGGTGCTGCATCGCGTCGGCGAGGACCTCGAGCACTCCTGGCAGTCCGGACCCGAGATGCAGCTTCTCGACGATGAGCATCACCAGGATGGCGCCAATGCGCTGACCTCGTGTGGCGCGCTCTACGGCCTCATCGCCCCCTGGCACGACCAGCGCGATATCGCCAACGCGTACCACAGCGGGCGGCTGATCGTGCAGGGCAACCGGGTCGAGCACTGGATCGATGACACGCAGGTGCTCGGCTACGATCTCGGCAGCGAGGAGCTGCGGGAGCGGATCGCGCGCAGCAAATTCCGCGACTCGCCGCAGTTCGCGCGCCTGGCCGAGGGACACATCGCCCTGCAGCACCATGGCACGGAGGCGTGGTTCCGCCGCCTGCGGATAGAGACTTAGTCGGCGGCCGGGCACGTCCTTGTGCCTGAAGACGTCTCAGTCGAGCGCCGCGAGGAGCTCCGCCTGGTGCTCCTGCTGCAGCGCATCGAGCAGCTCGTCGAGATCCCCGTCCATGATCTGCTGCAGCTTGTAGAGTGTCAGATTGATGCGATGGTCGGTGACCCGCCCCTGCGGAAAGTTGTAGGTGCGGATGCGCTCCGAGCGATCGCCGCTGCCGACCTGGAGCCGGCGCGTCTGTGCCTGGGTGCTGCGCTGCTTCTCCTCCTCGGCGGCGAGCAGGCGGGCACTGAGGAGCTTCATGGCGCGGGAGCGGTTCTTGTGCTGCGAGCGCTCGTCCTGACACTCCACCACGATGCCGGTCGGCAGGTGCGTGATGCGCACGGCGGAGTCGGTTTTGTTGACGTGCTGGCCGCCCGCGCCCGAGGAGCGGTAGGTGTCGATGCGCAGCTCCGCGGGGTTGATCGCCACCTCTTCGATCTCGTCGAGCTCCGGCAGGATCGCGACGGTGCACGCCGAGGTATGGATCCGTCCCTGGGCCTCCGTCTGCGGAACCCGCTGCACGCGGTGGGCGCCGGATTCGAACTTCAGGCGTGAGAACGCCCCGCGTCCGGCGATGCGGCTGATGATCTCCTTGTAGCCGCCGTGCTCCCCGGGGCTCTCGCTCAACACGTCGACGGAAAAGCCTTTCGACTCCGCATAGCGCGCGTACATGCGAAAGAGATCCCCGGCGAAGAGCGCCGCCTCGTCGCCGCCGGTGCCGGCGCGCACCTCCAGGAAGAGACCCTTGTCATCGCGCGGGTCCTTGGGAATGAGGAGCGAGTGCAGCTGCGCTTCCGTGACGGCGAGACCCGATTGCAGCCGCTCGATTTCCTCGGCGCCGAGAGAGCGCATCCCGGGATCGGGATCGGCGAGCAGCTCGCGCGCCGCCGCCAGCTCGCGCTCGAGCTCGTGGTAACGGCGCAGGCGCTCCGCCAGCGGCTCCAGGCGCGCGTATTCGACCGAGAGATCCCGGAATTGCGGCGAGCCGCCGGCGATGTCCGCGGTCGCGAGCAGCCGGCCGACCTCCTCGAACCGATCGGAAAGCTTCTCGAGCCGTTGGCGGATGGATTCCTTCATAAACTGGAGCTTTGAGGGCGCGGCATTGTAGGCCATGCGCGCCGGACGGGGAGGCTCTATAGTGATCGGTGTGCGTCCCCGGAATCGTCCCATTCGCCCTCTACTTCCTATCCTTTGCGCCATGCTCGCGGCAGGCTGCGCCACCGTCCCCGAAAGACAGGCGCCGCCTCCTGCGCCCGACGCCGCCGCCCTGACGATAGTCGCGGAGATTGCGCTGCAGCGCGGGGAGTGCAGGGCCGCCTCGGAGACTTACGCCAGGGCGGCGCAACTCGCTTCCGCGCCGGTGGCCAAGCGGGCGAGCGAGGTCGCGCTGGCCTGCGAGGACCTGCCCGCGGCGTGGAGCTCGGCGCAACGCTGGCGCGCGCTCGCGCCGCGCAGCCGGGAAGCCCAAGCCATGTACGCGACCGTTGCGCTGAAGCTCTATCGCATCGCCGATGCCCGTGCGGCAGTGAAGGACTTCCTGAGCGTGCCGCCGGCGCGGCCGCCCGCGATCGTGCAGCGTGCCGGCCATCGTCCGGCAGTGAAACCGGCCGCGACCGCGGACAGCGGCCTCGCCGATCTGACGACTCTCTTGCTCGAGGAGTGCGATCCGCCGGAAGTGTTTGCCGCGCTCAACGGTGTGATCGATACCGCAGGCGCCTCGCCGGCGCGGCTGACGCTGCTCGGGGAGCTGGCGCTCGAGGCCTATGACGCGCGCGCGGCGCAAAGCTATGCGCAGCAGGCGGTGCGGGAGAGCCCGGGCGATCCGCGGGCGAGCCACCTCCTCGCGCGGACCTACGTGGTGCTGGGCCAGCCCGCGAAGGCCATCGCCGCGGCTCAGGGTCTCATGCGCAAGCAGCCTCGCAGCGGCATGTTCGAGCTGGCGGACATCTACCAGGAGCTCGGTCGGGTGGAGGAGGCTCACCAGGAGCTCGAGCGGCTGCGGGCGACCGACGCTTCGCGCGCCGAGGTCGACCGGCGCCTCGCGGTGCTGGCGTACGATTCCGGCGACCTGCGCGAGGCGCAGCAGCGGTTCGCCGATCTGGCCGAGAGCGGCGAGGCGGACGAGACCACGCTCATGTATCTCTCGGACATCGCGGCGCGGCAGGGTGACGTCGATGCCGCGCTCTCCGGCTATGGCAAGCTCGCCGACTCCCCGCTCGGGCTGCAGGCGCGGGAGAAGGCGGCGGCCCTCCTGTTGGCCTCCCATCGCACCGCCGCGGCGCTCGCCCTCCTCAAGCAGTACGCCCGGCAACACCCGGAGGACCGGGTCGACATGACCGTCGCGGAAGCGCAGCTTCTGGGGAATCACGGCGACACGGATGCGGCGATGAAGCTGCTGGATGGCGCGCTGCGATCCCACCCTCAGCATCCGGCGCTCGAATACGAGCGCGCCATCGTCCTCGAGGAGGCCGGTCGGGTGAGCGACTCCGTGCGGGCACTGCAGGGTTTGCTCGCGCAGCGCCCGGACGATCCCACGGTGTTGAATGCGCTCGGCTACACCCTGGCCGATCACGACCTCGAGCTGCCGCGCGCCGAGTCGCTGATCCGCCGCGCGCTCGGGGAGATGCCGGACAATCCCGCGGTACTCGACAGCCTGGGTTGGGTGCGCTTGCGCCGCGGCGATGCCGCCGGCGCGCTGCCCTCGCTCGAGCGCGCGTACGGCATCAGCCACGATGCGCAGATCGCGGCCCACTGGGGCCAGGCGCTGTGGGCGGCTGGACGACGGCAGGCCGCGCGCAAGGTGTGGGCGGAGGCGCTGGCGCGCAATCCCGATTCCAAGTCGCTGCAGGCGGTGGTCGCCCGCTTCATTCCGAATGCGAAATAACATCGGATTCCTGCGCGCGGGCATCGCCCTCATCGGCGTGGCGCTCGCATTGGCGCTCGCCGGCTGTCAGACTGCACCGGTGGCTCCCGCTCCCACTACGGCCTGGAGCGTGCGGCGGCCGACACTGCAGAATCTCGACAAGTTCGATCTGCACGGGCGCGTCGCGGTCGCCGTCGCCAACCAGGGTTTCAATGCGGCAATCCGCTGGGCGCAAAGCGGCGCGGTGACGCGCCTCGCGCTCAGCGGTCCGCTCGGCGCCGGCGGCGTGGAGGTGACCGCGAACGGCGCGGACCTGAGCGTCGTCACCTCGAGCGGCAAGCAGTTGGGCAACGCCGCGGCGCGCTCGGAGCTGCAGAGCAAGCTCGGGTTCGAGCCGCCGCTCGCCAGCATCCGGTACTGGGTGCTCGGCGTGCCGGATCCGGGCGCACCCGCCTCCGTGCAGCTCGATTCCCAACAGCGCCTCACCGAGCTGACGCAGGACGGATGGCGGATCGATTACGCCTCCTACATGCCGGTCGGAGCGGCATGGCTGCCGCGGCTGCTCACGCTGCGGCGGCAGGGGGTGCGGGTGAGGATGGTCGTCGACGGATGGCAGCTGTGACCGGCGGCGAGACATTCTGGCCGGCCCCGGCGAAGCTCAATCTCTTCCTCCACGTCACCGGCAGGCGGCCGGATGGCTATCACGAGCTGCAGACCGTGTTTCAGCTCATCGACCTGTGTGACACCGTGGGCATCGTGGTCCGCGAGGACGGCGCGATCGAGCGCCCCGAGGGCCCCGACGTACCGCCGGAAGCGGATCTGGTGGTGCGGGCGGCCCGCGCCCTGCAGGCTGCCTCCAGCACGCGGCTCGGCGCGACCCTGCGGGTGCGCAAGCGCATCCCGATGGGCGGGGGCTTGGGCGGCGGCAGCTCCGACGCGGCGACCACGCTGCTGGCCCTCGATGCGCTCTGGGGCTGCCGGGCCGGCGTCGAGGCCTTGGCGCGGCTGGGGCTGCCTCTCGGCGCGGATGTGCCTGTATTCGTTAGAGGTTTCTCCGCCTGGGCGGAGGGGGTGGGCGAGCGGCTGACGCCGATCGAGCTCCCGGAGCGCTGGTACGTGATCGTCCACCCGGGGGTCGGTGTGAGCACCCGGGACGTGTTCCAGAGCCCTGAATTGACACGAAATTCCCCCCTCATCACAATACGCGCCTTTTTCGAGACCGGCGGTCGCAATGACTGCGAGCCGGTGGTGCGGGCGCGCTGCCCCGAAGTGGCGGCGGCGCTCGATTGGCTGTCGCGATACGCGCCGGCACGGCTTACGGGAACCGGCTCCTGTATCTTCGCATCCTGCGCGACCGCGGCCGAGGCGGAGCGCATCGCGGGGCGCGTACCGGACGAGTGGACGAGCTTCGTGGCGCGGGGATTGGATATTTCACCGGCGCATCGTTCCCTGACGTGAGTTGATGGGGTGTCGCCAAGTGGTAAGGCAGCGGGTTTTGATCCCGCCATTCGGAGGTTCGAATCCTTCCACCCCAGCCATCTTTTTTTGAGGCGATTGGCCTGACGATCCTATGACCACGAGCGACACGCTGGCACTTTTCGCTGGCAACGCCAACCCAGCGCTGGCGACAGACATTGCGCGGCATCTGCAGACGCCTCTTGGGCGTGCATATGTTGGACGCTTCAGCGACGGTGAGGTGAACGTCGAGCTGATGGAGAACGTACGCGGCCGCGATGTCTTCATCCTGCAGCCGACCTGTCCGCCGGCCAACGACACGCTGATGGAGCTGCTCGTGATGATCGATGCGTGCCGCCGCGCCTCCGCGGCGCGCATCACCGCGGTGATGCCGTACTTTGGCTACTCGCGCCAGGATCGCCGGCCTCGGGCCACCCGCTCGGCAATCACGGCGAAGCTGGTCGCCAACATGCTCTCGAGCGCCGGAGTGACCCGGCTGCTCACCATCGACCTGCATGCGGATCAGGTCCAGGGTTTCTTCGACATTCCGGTGGACAATGTCTACGCGTCGCCGGTCCTGCTGGGTGATGCGTGGAAGCAGGCGTATCGTAACGTGGTGATCGTCTCTCCTGACGTCGGCGGTGTCGTGCGTGCACGGGCCTTCGCCAAGCGCCTGGACGACGCGGACCTCGCCATCATCGATAAGCGGCGGCCGCGGCCGAACGAGTCGAAGGTGATGAACATCATCGGCGACATCAAGGGCAAGACCTGCATGCTGGTCGATGACATGATCGACACGGCGGGCACGCTTTGCCATGCCGCGCAGGCGCTCAAGGATGACGGCGCGGCGAAGGTGGTTGCCTACATCACGCACCCCGTGCTTTCGGGCGAGGCGGTGGACCGGATCTCGCGCTCGGCGCTCGATGAGCTGGTCGTCACCGACACCATTCCGCTGTCGGCCGCCGCGCGCGGCTGCAGCCGCATCCGCCAGCTTTCGGTGGCGGCGCTGCTGGCGGAGACCATCCGCCGCATCCGCGACGAAGAATCCGTCAGCTCGTTATATGTGGATTGACTTTCAAAGAATCCACCGTGCGAAAGCAAGCAATCGAGCGGGCGCGGGCCGTCCTGCGCCCGTGGGACCGAAGTAGTAAGTGGGTTGGCCGCTGAAAGCGCCGCAGGCGACTTTCAGCCAATCAACCAACAGGTGCGCCGGGCTTGGTCGCGAGCGCCGGCGCGTGTTCGTCAACATTGGAGAAAATCATGCGTATCTCATTCAGCTTCGGCGCGGACTCGCGCGGAGCGCAAGGCAAAGGTGCGAGCCGCCGCCTGCGTCGCTCCGGCAAGGTGCCGGCCATTCTCTACGGCGGCCACAAGGAGGCGCAGGCCCTGGTGTTGGATCAGCAGAACCTGCTCACCATGATCGGTGACGAGCGGTTCTACTCCTCGATCGTGCAGGTCAAGGTCGACGGCGCAGCGCAGGAGGCGATCATCAAGGACGTGCAGATGCACCCGGCGAAGAACGTGGTGGTGCACGTCGACCTGCAGCGCGTCATCGAGAACGAGGTGATTCGGCTGCGCCTGCCGATCCACTTCAAGGGCGAGAGTGTCAGCCCGGGCGTGAAGACCGAAGGCGGCATCGTGTCGCACATGCGCGCCGACGTCGAGGTGAGCTGCCTGCCGAAAGACCTGCCGGAGTTCCTCGAGCTCGATCTGTCGCAGATGAGTCTCAACGACACCAAGTTCCTGGCCGACATTCCGCTGCCGCCCGGGGTCACCATCCCGGAGCTCGCCCACCGCAATGCGCCGGTCGTCTCCATCCATTCCCCGCGGGCGGCCGAGCCGGAGCCGGTGGCTGCCGAGGCTGTTGCCGCGGCGGTCCCCGCCGAAGGCGCAGCGGTTGCCGGTGCACCCGGCGCGGCGCCTGCCGCGGCGGCCCCTGCCGGAACCGAGGCCAAGAAGGGCGAGGAGAAGAAGGAGGCCGCTCCCGCCAAGAAGGAGGGCGGCAAGAAATAGCGGCGGCGCATGGCGGGTCTGCCGCTCACGCTCATCGTGGGGCTCGGGAATCCGGGCCCCACGTATGCGCGAACCCGGCACAACGCCGGCTTCGACTTCCTCGACGAGCTCGCCCGCCGCACCGGCGCGAGCCTGCGCCGCGAGGCGCGCCACCATGGCGAGCTGGCGCGCGCCAGCATCGGCGGCACGGACGTATGGCTGCTGAAGCCCATGACCTACATGAACCTGAGCGGCCAGGCGGTCGGCAGCGTCGCCGGCTTCTATCGCATTCCGCCGGAATCGATTTTGGTGGCGCACGATGAGCTCGACTTCCCGCCCGGGACGGTACGGCTGAAGGAGGGCGGCGGCGCGGGGGGGCACAACGGCCTGCGCGATCTGATTGCGCACATGGGCGCCGATTTCTGGCGGCTGCGGATCGGCATCGGGCATCCGGGCGATCGCGACGCCGTGTTGGATTATGTATTGGGGCGACCGCCGGCGGCGGAGGCCGGCCTCATCCACGAGGCGGTGCTCGCGGCCGCCGATGCCGTCCCGGTGATGTTGGCCGACGGCGCGCAGAAGGCGATGAGCCATCTGCACGTCCGCGGCGCGAGCTAGTTTGAAGCGCTGGATCCGGCCTCCTGCCGCCCCAGCGCTCCGCCACCTGCGGCGGCGGGGCGCAGTCCCTGTGCCTGCCACGGGTAGTTAACTCAGCAGGAGTTGTTGTATGTCCATCCGCTGCGGCATCGTCGGATTGCCGAATGTCGGCAAGTCGACGCTGTTCAATGCCCTCACGAGGGCGCAGATCGCCGCCGAGAACTATCCTTTCTGCACGATCGACCCCAACGTCGGCGTGGTACCGGTGCCGGACCCGCGCCTGCAGCAGCTGGCCGACATCGTGCAGCCGGAGAAGGTCATTCCGGCCGCCGTGGAGCTGGTCGACATCGCCGGGCTGGTCGCCGGCGCTTCCGAGGGTGCCGGTCTCGGCAATCAGTTCCTGTCGCACATCCGGGAAGTTGACGCCATCGCGCACGTGGTCCGCGCCTTCGAGAGCTCGGACGTCATCCACGTGGCGGGAAAGGTCGATCCGCTCGCCGACATCGAGACGATAGACACGGAGCTCGCACTGGCGGACCTCGCGAGCGTGGAGAAGGCGCTCGACCGCGCCGCCAAGGCCTCCAAGGCCGGCGACAAGGACGCGCTGCGCCGGCGCGGCCTGCTGGAGCGGGTGAAGGCGCAGCTCGATCAGGTGCGGCCGGTGCGCGCGCTCGGACTGACGGAGGAGGAGCAGCGGGACCTCAGGGACCTGCATCTGCTCACCGCCAAGCCCGTCATGTACGTGGCCAACGTGGCGGAGAACGGCTTCGAGAACAACCCTCTGCTCACCGCCATCGAGGCGCGCGCCGCCCGGGAGGGTGCGGCGGTGGTGCCGGTCTGCGCCGCCATCGAGGCGGAGATCGCGCAGCTCGAGGAGGCCGACCGCGCTCAGTTTCTGGCCGAGCTCAAGCTCAGCGAGCCGGGCCTCGATCGCCTGATCCGGGCCGCCTATCGTCTGTTGGGACTGCAGACCTTCTTCACCGCGGGCCCGAAGGAAGTGCGCGCGTGGACGGTGCGCGCAGGAGCCACCGCGCCCCAGGCCGCGGGTGTGATCCACACCGACTTCGAGCGCGGCTTCATCCGAGCCGAGGTGATTGCCTTCGAGGATTATGTCGAGTTGCGCGGCGAAACCGGGGCGCGCGAGGCCGGGAAGCTGCGTTTGGAAGGCAAGGAGTACGTCATGCGCGAAGGGGATGTCGTGCACTTCCGCTTCAACGTTTGAGAAACAGATCACGACACGGAGGTCGTATTCTGTCGCGTTGATGCGTGACAGCGACGTCCCCCCTACGTATCTTGCACGGACGTCCGGCGAAGGTAAGAGGAAATGGAGCAGGAACTGCGCCTGCTGATCCTGGAAGACGTTGCCGCGGAAGCCGAGCTCGCCGTCAAAGCGCTCGAGGCGGCGGGTCTCACCTGCGATTGGCGGCGGGTCGAGAATGAGACGGGGTTCCGCGTGGAGCTGCGGATGCTGCGGCCGGACATCGTTTTGTCCGATTTCACCCTGCCGCGGTTCGACGGCATGTCCGCCCTGGCCATCGTCGCCGCGGAGGCGCCCGATATTCCGTTCATCTTCGTCTCCGGCACGATCGGCGAGGAGCGCGCCATCGAGGCCCTGAAGCAGGGGGCCATCGATTATGTCCTGAAGACCAACCTGGCGCGGCTCGCTCCGGCGGTGAAGCGTGCGCTGGCGGAGGCCGCCTCGCGGCGCGCGCGACGTGGGGCGGAGGAGCGGGTCGCACGCCTCACCCGCGTCCTGCAGATGCTCTCCGGAATCAATGCCGCGGTAGTTCGCGTCCGCGACCGCACGAAGCTGCTCGAGGAAGCCTGCCGGATCGCGCACGCGGTGGGCAATTACATCTGCGCGCTCGTCGTGTTGATCGATCCGCGTACCAGAGCCGCCGGCGTCGCCGCGTGGGCGGGCGCCGGCCGGGAGTTTGAAGGCGAGCTGAGCTTCAGGGTGGACGACAGCGACCAAAGCGAGCAGGGAGCAAGCATCACCGACCGGGCGCTGCGCACGGGGGAGGTCGCTGTCTGTGATGATGTCGAGGCGCAGGCCGGCCGCTGGCGTTTCGGCACCACGCTCGAGGCCCTTGGCATCCGCTCCATGGCCTCGATTCCGCTCCTCATCGACGAGACGCCGGTAGGCACGTTCAACGTCGGGGGCGGCGAGCCCGGCATGTTCGGTGAGGAGGAGGTCCGGATGCTGCAGGAGGTTGCCGCCAACCTGTCCTTCGCCTTGCAGTACCTGCACAAGGAGGATGCGGTCCGATTCCTCTCCTATTTCGATCCGCTGACCGGACTCGCCAAGCGCGGGCTCTTCTGCGAGCGATTGGCGCGCTCGCTCGGCCGCCGTGCGGGGGAAAGCCAGGAGGTGGTCGTGGTCGCCTTCGATGTCGAGCGCCTCGGTGCGATCAACGACTCGCTCGGCCGGCACGTCGGCGACCGGGTCGTGCAGTTCGTGGCCGATGCCTTGCGCAGCCACTTCGGCGGCAGCGAGTGGCTGGCGCACCTCGAGGGCGGCAACTTCGCCGCCGTGGTGTTGGACTGCGCCTCCTACGAGGAGGCCGTGCGGCTCATCCACGACCGCATCACGGCGGCCTTCAGCAAGCCGCTCGCGCTCGCCGGACACGAGATCCAGGTGACCGTCCGGGCGGGACTGGCGCGCTATCCGGAAAACGGCGCCGACGCCGAAGCTCTGCTGCAGAATGCCGAGGCGGCGCTGCACAAGGCGCGCAATACCGGCGAGCGCTTCCTGCGCTACCGTCGGGAGTTGAGCGCCGAGGTGGCCGATCGCCTCGCACTCGAGCGGCGGCTGCGCACGGCGCTCGATGACGATCAGTTCCGGCTGCACTATCAGCCGAAGGTCAGCATCGCGACCGGGGAGTTGGTCGGGGCGGAGGGGCTGTTGCGCTGGAACGATCCGCAGCGCGGCATCGTCGGTCCGGCGGTGTTCCTGCCGGTGCTCGAGTCGACCGGTCTCATCGTGGATGTCGGCGAGTGGGTGGTGCGGCAGGCCGCGCGCGACCTCGCGCGCTGGGGCGCGCTGGGATTGAAGCCCATCCGGGTGGCGGTCAACGTGTCGCCGCTGCAGCTGCGCGATCCTGAATTCTGCGCGCGGTTCCTCGCGACCGTGGGACGGGAGCTCGGCGGCGCGGGCGGCATCGATGTCGAGATCACCGAGGGTGCGCTCCTCGATGACGCCGTGTTCCTTGGCCGCACGCTCCAGGTCATGCGCGACGAGGGCGTCCGGGTGGCGATCGATGATTTCGGGACCGGCTACTCCTCGCTGAGTCGTCTCGCGGACCTCCCGGTCGACACGCTGAAGATCGACCGCTCCTTCATCTGTCGGCTGGCGGGTGACAGGACGGTGCAGGCCGTAGTCGGCACCATCGTCTCACTGGCGCGGGCGTTCGAGCTCAGCACCGTCGCGGAGGGTGTCGAGCGGGAGGAGGAATTGGCGCTGCTCAAAGCACTGCAGTGCGAGCAGTCGCAGGGCTACCTGCACAGCCCGCCCCTGGCGGCGGCGGATTTCGAGGCGCTTCTCGCGCGGGTTCCCGAGGCGGGCGTTCGCTAGCACTGCGGCCCCTTCGGGGCATGGCCCCTCGCCAGTGGATCAGTCCCGGCTGTGCTCGATCCACTTGAGCTGCAGGCGGTCGGACCTGCACAGGCTCTCCAGCACGGCCCGCGGCTTTCCGGCGTCGTCGGTCAGAACCGCGCGCACCCTCAGAAGAGGCGAGCCCAAGGGCACTCCGAGCGCACGCGCGGCATCGGCGTCGGCCGGAACGGCACCCATCGAGCACCTGACCGCGGCTGTCGGCGGCCCGATCCCATCGAGCATCGTCAGGAGGGATGTCTGGCGAGGGATCGCGCCGTGGAGCCGCCGCCCGATGGGTTCCGGCAAATAGGCGGCGGTGAGCGCGAGGGGCTCACCGTGGCTGCGCCGGAGCCGCTTGAGGAGGTACGCCGTCGGGCCGATCCCGGCGGCGATCGCGGCCAGACCCGCAGGCACGGGCGCCAGATCGAAGCGCAGGGTGGTGGTGGTGGTGTGCGATTCCAACGCCGCCAGGGTCTCGGGCAGCGCGTGCAGTGCGAGAGAAAGACGGGGCGTGTCCCGTTGCGGGCGGGCATAGGTGCCGCTGCCGCGCCGGCGGACGATCCGGCCCTCGCGCTCCAACCGGTCCAGCGCGCGGCGCACGGTCGTGCGGGAGATCCCATAGCGGGCGCAGAGCTCGGGCTCGCTCGGCAATGCGCGCTGCGCCGCAATGGTGCCGTCCTGCAGTGCGGCCAGGAGGAGCTCGTAGAGCCGGTAGTAGCGGGCGACCCCCCTGTCGAGGCGCCGCGTCGAGAGCTCGGGGAACGATGTTTTGGGCCGTCGGGGAGGGCTGATGCGTCGCGAGCGGGGTATCGAGGCCATGGGCGGTATTTCAGCTCCGCTTTCCCGTGCGGTTGGGTTTCGGGCGGCCGATCTCGAGGGTCGCGTGCGCCTCGTAACGGTCGGGCCTATACACGCAACTGACATACGCCACGATGCGATGCTGCACGTCACGCGCGAGCGTGCGTACATTGAAAACGGGAGATCCGACGGCGATGCCGAGGCTCGTGGCGGTCAGGGGATCGGCTGCGAGCGCGGCGAACTCCCGCTCCAGAGTGGAGCTGTGATGCCCGTGGGCAGCGAGAACGCTGAGGATCGTGCCGCCCGGGACGCCAATGTTGTCGTCCAACTTCTCTCCGCTCAGCCCACTGCCGATCTCCTCCGGAAGATAGGCCGTCTCCAACACAACGGGCTCCCGCTCGACGTAGCGTATCTGTCGGACGAGCAGGGTGGTAGCGCCGAATCCGGGCCGCTCGCTCTGAAGGAATGGGGGCGTCGGGACGCGCTGAACGGCGATCGTGCGGCGGGTGGCCGCGACGGGCGATCTGGCGCCGCCATTCAGCACCGACGAGAGGTCCCTGGGCGTGGCGGCCGAGCCCTTGCGCTCCCGGGCGAAGGTGCCGCTGCCCCTCTTGCGCTCGATCCGGCCCTCCGCCTCCAACCGGGCCAGGGCGCGGCGCACGGTGGACCTCGAGACCCGATAATCGCGCATGAGGCGCGGCTCGCTCGGCATGGCCTGGCCGGCGGCGAAACGACCCTCCGCCAGTGCCTGCGACAGGACTCTGTAGAGCCGCAGGTACCGGGAGACTCCAGCCCCGGACTTTGTCGTCGTTGTCATGCGAGAGAAGCCGCTCAATGTATACACCGTCCCCTTGGGCGCGGCTGGCTTATATATTTCGGCTTGCGGGAGGTCTACCCGGGGGGGCTCCAGGGTATGGGTTGACACTCCCGGTACCCCCCAAGGACAATGCGCCCCCCTCCTGGCAGGCCGCCCCCATCCCCGTTTCCGGGGGCGTCCGGCCCCGAAGAACCGTGGAAAGGTAGCTCAGCCGGTTAGAGCACGGCACTCATAATGCCGGGGTCGAGGGTTCGAGTCCCTCCCTTTCCACCAGAATCAAAGACTTGCGAGTCCCCCTCTAACACGTCTTTCGCCACTTTGACGGATTCTTTGCGGAGATCGGAGTCGAGTAGGGTCCGGTTCGCGTACTCCGCGAGGTGCCCCGGGTCGAGGTGGGAGTAGCGCTGGGGCATCTGTAGGTCGGCCCAGCCGCCGAGTTCCTGAAGCATTCGCAACGGCGTACCAGCTTGGGTCTGCCAGCTCGCCCACGCGTGCCGCATGCTGTGGAAGGTGACCTTCTCCAGTCCTGCGGCTTTGCATTCTCGCCGCCACATTGCGGTGGTGAGCTTCTGGATCG